>Ga0209501_10003379_pt1 | contig 16032 bp, 9 predicted proteins | sample ArcticOcean_MG_C_4_FD_187434 | JGI IMG/M metagenome (GOLD analysis project Ga0209501, IMG submission 187434) | Marine microbial communities from western Arctic Ocean - ArcticOcean_MG_CB4_134 (SPAdes) (version 2) | ecosystem: Environmental > Aquatic > Marine > Oceanic | place: Arctic Ocean...
GGTCCACGGCCTCCACACTGTCAATCGGCAGGCTGGTCAACAACAGCCAGTCCACCGCGGCGACTCCCTGAGGTGGGTTCGGCTCATGGACCCACACCACGTTCACCGACACATTGTCGAGCTTCTGGCCCTTCCTGAACGGCGCCTTCAATGTCACTCGTCCTGCACGCACAACGACATGCGCATCACGGGCCGACTGACCTTTTCTCGCGCGGATGTGCACCTTGTGACGAGCCATGAGTGGAAACGCCGCCGACGCTTCACGCAGTTTCTCTTCGGCATTGGTATCGGCTGCGTTCGGTTCGAGACTCCGGTCCTGAGCCGCCCGCACGATCCATTCAGCCGACTCACCCTGTTGTGGTTCGGGAGTCTCTCTCAGGCATTCATAAATATCACACTCCCGGTCGGCGATACTGACGACCAGTGTCCCGGGAGCCTTGCACGCCACCTGACTGGCATCCCGGTAGCCTTCCAGCCAGCGATAACTTTCCTTGTCCTCGATGGCAATTTCCCAGTGGCGTTGTCCCTCATGAGGATTCAGCAGAGGACGCGCCCACACTTTCGAGAGCGTGACTCCCAGGCACAGTCCGTCGGGCGTGATGGCCAGGCTGGTATGCTCCAGCAATCCCAGACGGTCGTCGTAATTGAGTTTTCCAAAACCGCCTTCGACGGAACGAGCGAAATTGAGTTCGGTGGTATCCTGCGGGATGAGCACCACGTCATGCTGGCAGATGCGGTCGATGGTGGCCTGCCGATGTGGCAACAGGATTTTGTCTGGATCCGTGCTGGAGTTATCGAAGAACCGATAAGCCGCCTGGGTTTCCGCCCATCCCGAGAACGTGGCCGGAAGGCTTCCCCGCGGGTTCTGACTCAACCGATCCAGCAGAAAGCAGCCTCTCTGATCACGTCGCGTGTCTCCCAGGTCCAGGCCATCCATTTCCGTTTCAATCCACGTCTGCATGACACGATCCTTGCGTCAGAACAAAGGACAATTTGTCCTCCTGACTGGCGCAAAACTCGTGCCAAAAGTCTCGAAAATTGTGTGTAAGGGTGAGGGTTTCAACCCCGGGAAAATCAGCCATTTCTGAACCACAGCCCCGGAGGGGCGACGGCAATTCCGTGTCGGTCTCTGCCGTCGCCCCTCCGGGGCTCATTGAAGCTCTCACCGCTTGTTTCCCGGTGTTGAAACCCCGGGCTACTCGCCTTTGCCCCTCCGGGGCAGCAAAACTGTGCAACTTCAAAACGTTGACTTCGGATCCTTTGCCACATTGTGCTCAATCAGCTCGGCCAGTGACGCACCCGTGCGGTACACCCGTCGCCTTCAATGATCGCAGCAGGTTCGATGAAGCAGTTTCTCTTCGCCGTGATCGTTAGCGTGTTGGCCGTGTGCCAGATCAGCGCCGCAGATCCCGGAATCGAGTTTTTCGAGAAACGCATCCGTCCCGTACTCGTTGAGCACTGCTACAAGTGCCACTCCGCGAGAGCAGACAAAGTCAAAGGCGGCCTGCGTCTGGACTCAAAGCGGACCGCGCTTGCCGGCGGTGATTCGGGGCCGGTGATTGTGCCTGGCAAGCCGGCCGAAAGCCTGCTCATCGAGGCGGTCTCGCATTCCGGTGAGTTCGTCGACATGCCGCCGGATCGCAAGCTGCCCGACCGCGTGATCGATGACTTCCGTCGCTGGATCGCCATCGGCGCCCCACTGCCACTCGACAGTCCGTCAGCAGGATCACCACAGCCGCAGAAGTCGATTGATATCGAGGCCGGGCGCTGGTTCTGGTCCTTTCAGCCTCTAAGTCAACAGCCGGTTCCGGAAGTCACGAACGCCACCTGGCCAAACCGAAAACTCGAATGGTTCGTCCTGAATCAGCTTGATGCGAATCGGCTCGGACCGTCCCCATCGGCCGACCGTCGTACATTGATGCGGCGAGTCTGTTTTGACCTCACTGGTCTGCCACCGTCCGCCGAGGAAGTCGATACGTTCGTAAACGATCCGGCACCGGACTCGTATGAGCGACTGGTTGAGCGCTTGCTGGCGTCTCCGCATTACGGTGAACGATGGGGCCGGCACTGGCTCGATGTGGCACGCTATGCCGAGGACAATCCGACCGGTGAATCGACGTGTAAGCCTCCGCCGTATCCCTGGCCGTATCGCGACTGGATTATCCAGGCTTTCAACGATGATCTGCCGTATCACGAGTTCGTCCGCCGACAGCTCGCCGCTGGGGCTGGCACGTCGGGCAGCCTCTGGTGCGCACTCCAGGAAACTTCGGAGCACTCGGTGAACGGCCTTCGCATCCACTGCTGCTCGACGACCTCGCCGCTCGGTTTGTTGATGGCGGCTGGTCGATGAAATGGCTGCATCGCGAGATCGTGCTCTCGGCCACGTATCAGCAGACGGTCGCACGAGACAACTCGCACAATGACGCCATCGATCCAGATAACCGGCTTCTGCGGCGGATGAACCTTCAGCGTCTCGATCTCGAATTGTGGCGGGATTCGGTTCTGGCGGTATCCGGAAAACTCAACCGGCATATGTTCGGCAAGTCCCAGGGCATTGACGAGCGAGCGAACGTGCGCCGCACTGTGTATGGAACGATCACGCGTCAGAACCCCGCCGACGTATTGCGGCTGTTCGATTTTCCGGACGCGAAACGTCATTCGGATCAGCGAACGTTGACCACGACACCACTTCAACAGCTCTACCTTCTGAACGGTCCGTTCCTGCGTGACGCGTCGGAAGCTGTCGTGCGAGAACTTGTCGACCAACCGCCAGCAGAACCGAATGTCGGAGTTCGTCGGCTGTTTCGAGCGATCCTGCAACGTGAACCAAGTGAAGCGGAGACCGACATTTCGCTCGTGCTGATTCAGCCGACGGGTCCGGAATCCAATCTGCGAAGCATCGTGCGGTAACTTACTGTCGCACTATGGCATGGCGACATAATTCCATCTTGGGAAAAGATGATCGCTCGTTGCTTCAAGACCAGTAACGCATTACTGGCGAAATACTTCGTGCTTCGGATTGCCTCGCGCTTCGAGATACGCAAGCAGGTCGAGAATTTCTTCGAGACTCAGCGTGTTCAGCAGCTTTTGAGGCATCAGTGAGATTGGTGACGCGGCCTTGATGTCGATTTCGTCGGTTGGAATCACGATCGGTTCGCACTTCTTCATCCCGATCGGATTGGGCATCAATGTGACGGCCTTGTCCGTCTCGGAAAGCAGCAGGCCGGTGTACTGCTTGCCTGCGTCCGTGACGATGACCCATGCCTGGAACTTCTTGTCGATCTCTTTGGACGGATCGATCATCGACCGCAGAATGTTCTGACGGTCCTTCTTCGCTTCGAGCTTCGCCAGATCAGGTCCGACGCGACCGCCGATGCCGTTCATTTGGTGGCATGCGAAACAGGCGATTCCGGTAAACAGCTTCTTGCCGTTCGCGAAAGAGCGGCCCTTCAGGTGTTCCGCGACCTGCTGAGTCAGCTCTTCGAATTTCCAGTCCCGGACGAATGGACGCACTTCACCGATCTCGGTTGGTTCGGCGATCGGGTTTTCGGCGAGGTACGCATCGACGTCGTTCACGACATGCAGCACACCGGCCATTGTTCGCCAGTGGCCGGGGAAGGTGCAGACGTAGGGATAATCACCCGGCTCGCTCGGCGCGACGATGACCAGCCGTTCTGTTTCGCCAGCCTGAAGAAGTTTCGTGGCTTTCAGAATGTGCGGCAAATCGGGGACAAACCCCTTTGCAAAGGCATCTGGCGAAGTCGCCATCCGCTCGCCAGCCTGAGCGACTTCGAGCATCTTGCCGGGAGCGACCAGCAGCAGGTTGTGCGGCATGATGTCCGTGTTTTCGAGCACCAGCTCGAACGGCTTGCCGGCCTGGACGGCGACTTCTGGACGGTCATACCGCATCCGATGCGGAATCGTACGGATGGTCACGATGCGGACACCCAGATCGCCGATCTCAATCTTGAGCATTTTCCTCTGCGACGTGGGAAGCAGACTTGTGAGATCATTCGCCAGTTGCAGCGACGTACGCACTTCAATTGTTGCTCGTTCGGCGGCACTCGCATTCTTCGCATGAGCGATCAGTGAGCGGGTCAGCGGGCCAGCCAGTTGTTCATCTTTCGGCCAGCGGTAACGCGGGATGCGTTGAATGCCTCTCACGGCCGATGCTCTCAGGTCGCCCTTCTGAGCGAATCCAGCCAGCGTGCGGAACGTGTCGGCATCGTGGCCCGGGATATAAGTGATGGCATTGATCGCGGCACGCCGGACTGCCGGAGTCGGATCACCACCGAGTTCAAAACGCACGGATTCCACGGGCGCCTTGTTACCACCCTTCTGAAAAACGGGCTTTCGGTCCGCGTCCAGGACAACCAACTTGAAGCCTGCCAGGCGATCAACGTACTGGCCATTGCCTTCGCTTCGATTCCAGATTGCGATGCCTTCGATGGAAACCTCTCGACCGAGGTCGACTTCCCACCAGGCATTGTTTGCCTGCTTCGAGTGCGTCTGGCCCTTGTCGGTAAAAGTTCCGGACTTGTTGCCATCGATGGCCCGCCCGGCTTCTCCGCCGAAGTCCGTGCTGATCTGCTTTGCCTTACCACCACGAGCGATGTTTTTGCCCTCACTGAAGACTTCGACTTCGGCCAGTGTCAGCACACGTCGGCGACCAGGCAGTTCGATACGAACGAATCGACCGGATGTGCCCTTCGCCCGCTCGGCCTGCCGCGCAAACTGTTTGGGTAATCCGTGAATCAACGGTTCCACTCGGTCGTAGAGTGCTCCGCGGAAGCCAGCGTCGGGAATGATATGCACCGCCGCAAGAAAATCCTTCAGCGACTGGATCGACCGCTGCGCCAGTTTCCACGCCGGGTCGATCGATTGATCGGCGGAGATCAACGCGACATAACCGATCCGCCGCGTAATGGACCGCTTCGCTGACAGTGTCCATTTTTCGAACAGGTCTCGCGTGCTGACGAGTTCCGTCGGATCACGACGGCTGAGTAGCAGCACAAGATCGAAGATCACCTGCTGGGCTCCGACGACGTCTGTCCTGTCCACGTACTCGATCGCGCCCGTCAACTCGGCGAGTTCGCTGGTCTTCTTCGCTTTGGCCAGACCGCCCAGCGCGTCCATTCGCGACTGCTCTTTGACCGCCGGGCGTGTCAACAGTGCCAGATAAACGGGCGGTGTCTTCGGCAGCTTGATCAGGTCGGCCGTCGGGATGCTCCCCAGGATGTATTCAATGCCCGCCGGGTTGTTGGCGGCGAATGTTTCGCCGGCGCTGATCGCCGACTTCCACAACGGCTGCATGCCGCGGATGACTTCTTCCAGGGCGTAGTCGATGTAGTAGTCCCGCGGGTGCTTCACAGCTTCCAGAGCAACTTCGGCCGCCTTCGCCGTGTTAACCCACGAGCACGCGCGAATGGCTTCCAACCGGACTCGGGGGTGATCGTCATTCGCCGCACGGCTCAGGATTTCAATGACCGTGTCCTGCGGGAGTCGGTCTCGCCAGTGGCTGACGACGCGAACACCAGCCGCGCGGGCGCGGGCGTCGGACGACGTCAGAACTTGAGTCAGGAGCCCTGTCGAAAAGTCGTTCACGACGTTGTGATTCTGGCAAATCCACAATGCTTCCAGCTTTCGGTGCTCGATGTCATCCTCATTCGCCGACCGCTGCAGCCAACGTTGTGCCCCACCGACGGCTGTGCTGGCGGGGAATGATCGCAGTTGAATTCGGGCCCGGTGCCGAACGCGAATCTCCGGTGCGGCAAGACGCCGACAGAGTTGGTCAGCCGACAGTTTCGTCAGGTCCTCGACCTTCTGCAGCGGACGGCCTTTGTAAGTGACTCGCCAGATGCGACCGTGTGAGTGATCGCGATTGGGATCGCGGAGGTTGTGCTGCATGTGGCCGATCAGCGGGTTGAACCAGTCGACGATGTAGAGAGCACCATCAGGTCCGAACTGCAGGTCGGTCGGGCGAAAGTTGCGATCGGAGGAGAACAGAATCGGCTCGATTTCTTCTCCAACGAATCCCGAGTCCTTGTCTTTCACCGTGTGCTGCAACACGCCCTGGAAACCGATGCAGTTGTTGAGCAGGTAATTGCCCTGAGCTTCCGGCGGGAAATGGCTTGATGAGACGATTTCGCAGCCCGCTGTGGGACGGACACGTTTCGGGAAGAACTGCTCCATCTTCTTCCGATAAGTGAACTTGAACGGACCGAAGTCGTCCTCGCCCTCGAAGTTCTGCGTCCGCATGGAGAACGCAGTGCCGTAGTAGTTCGCGCCGCCGGAAGCGTCGGCAACGAAATTCTGGCCCCATTCGTCCCAGCAATGGCCCCATGGATTGGCAAAGTTGTAACTGACGAATGTCTCGAGTTTCTGGCGTGTCGGATCGAAGCGGTAGACGGCCCCGTGTCCGTTTCGGATGGGACCGTACGGCGTCTCCGACTGAGTAATATGGAACGTGCCTTCGTGCATGTAGAAGCCGCCGCCCGGCCCCCACTGGAAAGCACCGATGGCGTGATGGCTGTCACCAGAATCAAATCCGCCAGACAGAATGCGTTTGAAGTCGTACTTGCCGTCGTTGTCCGTGTCTTTGAGGAACACCAGATTCGGTTCCTGAGCCACGTAAACACCGCCGTCGCCGACTTCGAAACCGGTCGGTAGATGCAGGTCGTCGGCGAAGACCGTTTGCTTGTCCGCTTTGCCGTCGCCGTCCGTGTCTTCAAAGATCAGCAGTTTATCCTGCGGCTTGTTGGGCGGCTGATACTGCGGGTAACTCGGCATCGTGGCGACCCACAGTCGCCCGGCCGCGTCCCACGTGAAGTTGACCGGGTTCTTCAGATCGGGAAAGTCGATTTCCGAGGCGAACAGATTGACTGCGTAACCATCCGCGATCGTGAACTTCTTGATGGCCTCTTCCGGCGGCAGGATGATGATCGGCTGTTTGAAGTTGGTCGGCACGTCGTACAGCTTGCGTGTCGCCGAGTAGTCGACCGGTGCTGTCGGAGGCTTGCCCGCCAGGATGGAGTGAATGCGTGTGTCGACAACGGCGCACATCTCGTCGAGCTTTGCCCGCTCATTCTCCAGCACATAAGCATCCGTGAACGGCGGATTGCCGTTCGGTCGCTGCGACCGACCGCCGTAGATGTAAAAGCCATTTACGGCGCGGTAGCGATGAAAGTACTGAAAGTTCTTCTCGGCAATCTCATCCATCAGCGGCTGTGCGATTTCGCTCGCGTCGGAGGACTTTCCGAACAGGGCCTGCGCCACGACTGGAGCCAGCATCCGGTATCCCTCGCCGGTCATATGGATGCCGTTGAACGTGAACGGCGTTTTCTGACCTTCGAATTCACGCAACGATCGACTGAAGAGATCGACGAACGGCACCTTCAACTCGGAACAAACCGCGGCCATGGCCTTTGTGTACAGCTCAAGGTTCGGATTCGTGTCTGAACCGTCCGGCAAATTCGGGCTGTCGAGGTCCTCGTGAGCGATCGGTGAAAGCAGTACAAGTCGCGGAGCACCATGACCGGAGTAGTTCTGCTTGCGCGTATGCTCGATGAATGCTCGCAGTTCCTGTTGAAACGTCGGGACTCCAGTCGAGCCATCGAATGACTCGCTGAATCCGAAGCACGCGAGAATGACATCCGCGCGGGCCAGAGTGAGATGCTTGTCGGGCTCACCGAAGTCCAGCGATCGCGGGCGAAAGCGGACTTCATCCGCCATGAACCCCTGACTCCGGACGGTGACATTCAGTGCCGGATGCAGAGCCTGAATCTGAGCTTCAATGTGCCCGAAATACTGCTCGCGTTCGGCGAATCCGCCGCCAATCAGAACGATGTGGTCGCCCTTTTTCAGTTCGAGCACCCCGTCCGCTCGCAAATTGCCGCCGAGCCCCGTCGTCAGTATGGCGCCCATGAGAAGCGTCTGGAAAATGGTCCGTTGCATGCTGTTCACCCTGCCTGTGGAAACGCTTTTTTGTGAGGTCGATCATGTTAGCGACGGCCGGTCACAGGCTCCATTCAGCGAAATCCCCTTTGGTACCGGCCCCGATGGCCAATGACGTGCTGGTCCGTCCATTGGACTGCGGATTTCCCACATCAGCCTCGAGCAACGGACGGGGCCAAACGAGGTCGGAAAGACATGACAGATTTCGACGATTACGAGCGATGTCGTGTCATGGTGATCGTGTTGCCGCTGGCGTCATGCTTCACATGGTCCATGTACGAGCGGATCAGCATCAGGCCGCGACCGTGGGCATTCTGCCGGTGTTGGGCTTCGGAAGGATCAGGGATCTCAGTGGGATCGAACCCTGGCCCCTCATCACGCACAGTGAGGGTCAGCGACTCTGAAGTCAGGGCCACTGTGATGAAGACGCGCCGATCGCAGTACGGTTGCTGTTGCGACCGAGAGTCACCCAGCTCGCGGTAGCCTGGATCATGGACGTCACGCAACGTGGAATTGAGTTCCAGGTTGCCATGATCGATCGCATTGCTCACGGCCTCTTTCAGGGCCATCGTGATCCGGAACACCTCCGACTGATCTCCAAAGCGAGCCCGTCGCAGTTCTTCGTTCACACGACCGATCAGTTCCTCGGTCTGTGCGTGATCATTCGGGATTTCGAATTTCAGCATCACGCTGGCAGAGACTCCGGGATGGCGCCGCGCATCAGTTCGAACGAGTCACGTCATGACGGATCGCCGTGGTCGTTGCAGGAACTATCGATGCGTTCATCATCTCGAATTAATACGCCATCATCAAGCAACTCGCACCGAAGTCAGGCACCACGCTGTCGATCACGATTCGTGAATCGTCGAACGGCCCGTGCTGCCCGCGACCCAGCCCAACCGGGCAACGCCGTTAAGGATTCTCGTTCCAAGGCTCTGCCTTGGAACGCACTGACTGTGAGGCTCCGCCTCACGCCCGTCACTGCGAGGCGGAGCCTCGAAAGCCGTGCGTTCCAGGGCAGAGCCCGGGAACGAGGCTCTGAAAATCCTTAACGGCGTTGCCCTCCGGGGCTGTGGTTCAGAAATGGCTGATTTTCCCGGGGTTGAAACCCCGGGCTATTTGACCACGTCCCTTCGGGACTGAAGTGTGCAACTTCAAAAGGCAAGCTCGAGGGCGAGACGTCAACAGCCCCCAAGCCCGGTGGCGGGAATACTCTTCGCTTGTGGTCGCGGTTCACCGAAATACCGATTTGTCACAAAGGAACATCGATCCGTTGACAGACACACATGAATCCCGATTCGACTGGGCACTTGCTCGCAGTCGCGTTGAGGCACTCAGCGACTCGCTGGAGCACGGTGCTGCCGTATCCGCAGAGGCTTCGCAGGTGATCCTTGAGGAACGTGCCCGGCGGTATGCCATCGCGCCGGAACGAAGTCTGCTGGCGTCCGAGCAGGTCGAACTCCTGACGTTTCGGTTGGCCGATGAGCAGTATGCAATCGAGTCGCGGTTCGTTTATGAAGCCTTGCACTTGCCGGAACTGACACCATTGCCAGGGGCTCCCGCATGCGTGTCTGGTGTGACCAATCTGCGCGGCGAGATTCTGGCGGTCATGGACTTGGGGCAGGCACTGGGGTGTCCGTCGGCTCGGGTCACTCCGGAGTGGATTATCGTGCTCGGTCTCAATTCCATTGAGATGGGCATCGTGAGCGACGCCGTTCTGGAAGTCACCGCGGTGCGTACTGACAGCGTGCTCGCGCCGGCTCGCGCCGCGAGAGACCTTCATCCAACCTGGATACGCGGTGTGACATCGAACGCAGTGGTTGTACTCGAAGGACAGGCCGTTCTGGACGATCCGCTGTTCCATATCGATCAGCCGGAGACGTAAATATGACTGACGCCCCGGCCCAACACGGATCGCTGCTGCAGCGGTTCTCGACCATCTCTCTGCGCTGGCAAATCTGTCTGTTCAGCGGACTGGCGATTCTGATCAGCCTGCTCGTCATGGGTAGGCTGGCGTTCTCGCAGGCGGAAGTCCTGCTGACTGAGGTCACACTCGACAAGCTTTCCATCCAGACATCCGCAGCAGTGCATCGAATCAAACACGTCATGACGGAGACTCAAATTGACGTGCTGCAGACACCGCAATTTCCACCAGTTCCGGGACTGATTCGCTGCGAAGACAACAACGGAATGGATCCGGAACAGGAGGGTTCAGACACGGCCATCTGGATCGACCGGTTGACCACAATCATGAGCGCCCAGATGGAGCAACGTCCGGAACGAAGCTGGTGTTCGGTCATTGACCGCCAGGGACAGGAACTCCTGCGCGTGACGCGCGACAATGGAAACACACTCGGCGCGGCAACTGCGCTGCGGAATCGTTCCGATGACGACTTCGTTCGAACGTGCTTGGGACTGTCGCCCGGTCGAGTGGGAACATCGGTCATGGAGCAGCAATCGGGACGGGCCATTGTGCGGCTGGCAACACCGTACTTTGACCCGGATGGCAAAGTTCGTGGCATCCTGCTGATCGCACTCGACGGAGAAGCGGTGTTGCGGTCCGGTCTCGGATTGATTGCAAATGGCGAAGTCGACGTCGTCGATGAAACCGGTCAGTATCTGATGTGTCAGGCGAAGCCAGCCTACGCGTTTTCCACACATCGGTATGCTGAGGACAAGCCTGTTCGCGCGGCGTTGCTGAATGACTCGACGTCACCCGACACGTATCGCCGTTTGATTCCCGGGTCCGAACGACAGGATGGCGTGGGCCTGGCAGGCACTTATCACAAACTGCATTACGTGGACGGCGACAAGACTCGCTTCTGGGCTGTTGCCCCCAGCATTCCCGCGGATGTCGTCCTGCGACCTGTGTCTGGCCTCGGACGACTGTTCGTGCTGCTGGGTGTCGTGATCCTGTTTGTGGCCGGAATGATCACATTTTTCACATCCCGCGGATTGACGTCGGCGCTGGCAGAAGTGACAGAGACGGCCGATCGCTTCGCGGCCGGTGACATCGATGCGGAATTACCACCGATCCAGGGTATGGGTGAAGTTCAGACACTGGCGATTGCCGTGCAGAAGATGACGGCGCACGTCCGGGACTCCATCTCGAGTACGCGGAAGCAGCAGCAGCGGACAGCCGCCATTCTGAATTCGACTGCCGATGGTATCCTGACGATGAACGATGAGGGTGTGATTCTGTCGGCCAACAACGAAGTCGGTCGGCTATTTGACTCAACACCGCAGGACCTCATCGGCACCAGCGCCGGGCAGGTCGTCCCATCCCTGACCAGCAGCCAGTCTGCCTACGACAGCAGCGCGTTGCAGGAAGGCGAAGTCCGTGAACTGGGTGGCGAGTGCGAAGTGTCCGGGAATCGAAGCGATGGGTCGAAAATTCCGCTGTCGATGCGTGTCGCCGAGATGGAGGAATCGGGCGAGCGCCTGTTTATCGCCACGCTGCAGGACATCACGGAACGGCAGCGGATTGAGTCGGAACGGCAGTCGATCTTTGACAGCATCAGCAGCGCGGCGAAGCGACTGGCAGCCGCCAGTACAGAGATTCTCGCACAGACAACCCAGCAGGCTGCCACGGCCCAACAGCAGGCCAGCAGCGTGGCTGAGACAACGACGACGGTTAAGGAGATCGTGCAGACGGCGGACCAGTCTGCCGAAAATGCTCAGCAGGTGGCCGGTTCGTCACGTCGCGCGAACGAAGTCAGTCGTTCGGGCAGCGAAGCCGTTGACGCCACGACCACTGCGATGCAAGCCGTGCAGGAACAGGTCGAGACCACTGCGGAAAACATCCTGACTCTGGCCGAGCGGGCCCAGGCGATCGGCGACATTACGGCGACCGTCAACGAGATTGCCGATCAGACAAACCTGCTGGCATTGAATGCCGCCATCGAAGCGTCGCGTGCCGGCGAGCACGGTAAGGGGTTTGCAGTTGTTGCCGCGGAAGTGAAGGCACTCGCCGAACAGACACGTAAAGCCACTGGTCAGGTCCGGCAGATTCTGGGTGAAATTCAGAAGGCCACAAACACAGCCGTGATGTCGACCGAGCAGGGCACAAAGTCCGTGGCAGAAGCTCAGCAGGTCGTCGGCCGAGCCCGTCAGACAATTACAGAACTGTCCGACACGATTGCCGAAGCATCGCGATCGGCTCAACAGATCGTCGCTTCTGCCGCGCAGCAGTCGACGGGCATGAAACAGATTCGCGATGCCATGTCGCAAATCGATACGTCGTCACGACAGGCGCTGACGGCCACGCGGCAGTCTGAAGCTGCGGCTCGTGACCTGGCAGATCTGGGCCGTGAATTGAACGGGCTGGTTGAACAGACGGAACAACACTGAGGGATGATTGTCGCCTTTCGCTCCGCGAAAGTAGCGTTACTTTCGCGGAGCGAAAGGCGACAATCAGCAGAACTCCGGGGCCATTGGGCTAGCGCCGTCGGCTCACCAGGGGAACCGAATTCGAGAGGAGTCCGCTGCGTGGTGGATCGCGCGAAACTTCTGCTGCGTCTGATGGCGACGTTCCTCGATGAACTGGATGAGCACGTGCGCACACTCAATCGAGGCGTGCTCGTTCTGGAGAAGGATTCCTCGAACGAAGATAGCGGTGCTGTTCTGGCCGAACTGTTTCGTGCGGCACACAGCTTGAAGGGTGCCGCCCGTGCCGTAGCTCAGCCGGAGATCGAACAGGTCTGCCACCACATGGAGAGCGTGCTGGGCGGAATCCGAGATCAGCGACTCGAAGCAACGCCGCAACTGTTCACGCTGCTGCTCAGGACGGCGGACGCCATCAGCTCGGCTGGACAGTGTCTGAGAGCCGACGAGGCTGTTGATGACAAGTCGCTCGGCGAATGGGAATCCTGCTTGAAGGCGATGGCTGCTGGAGATGAGTTTGAATTGCCTGGGAAAGGACGCGCCCCTGTCATTCAGGACGATATCCCGTCAACTCAGATCGCTTCGGCACCCGATGTGGTGGTGTCTAAAGAGATCCCGAAAACGCCATCGCAGCCGGCATCAATCGATCAACGATCGGTCCCGAATGCCAGTGCGACGTTAGAAGTTGAGCCAGAAGCCGTCAGCCGCGACGAGTCTGTCGACACCGGGCGTTCGGCCGCGCCGGAGCCTTTGATCGCATCGACCGTCCGCGTATCGCAGGAAAAACTGGACCAGCTTCTGGCCTGGACGGGCGAGCTTCTCGTCGCGCGCCAGCGTGTGGAATCGCATCCCGTCGCCGTGGAGTCGTCGCTTGATTCCATCACCGAGTGGAAGCAGGAATGGCAAGGCGTTCAACGCACGCTGGTGCGAATGATTGAAGACGGCGGAACAGACTCGCTGCTGGCACGCTCCAGCCAGTATGCGGCGCGGTTGATTCAAACCGTCGAAGGAACGGGTGAGCGTCTGCGCGACATGGAACGCACACTGGAACGACTGCGTCGGCAGACACTTAGTGATGTCCGACAGCTCAACAATGCGGGCGCGACCGTGCAGGATCAGGTCCACCAGATCCGGATGGTGCCGTTTGAAGAAGCCTGCGCCGGCCTGGAACGTGCCGTGCGCGACATCGCCACATCGACGGGCAAGACGGTCGATCTGCATGTTGCGGGAGGCGATATCGAATTGGACCGCTCGGTCGTCACCGGCCTGGCCGATCCACTGCTGCACCTTGTTCGCAACGCGGTCGATCACGGCATCGAAACGCCGACCGAGCGAGGGGCCACAGGTAAGTCAGAGACTGGTCGAGTGATCGTGTCGGCTGAATTGCGCGGCTCGCAGGTGGAGGTGGTCGTGGCCGACGACGGCCAGGGGCTAAGCCTCGATCGAATTCGCCAGCGTCTGGTTCAGCAGGGTCTGCCCGAACCGTCTGATACTCAGGATCTCGTCAACAGCATCTTCCTGCCGGGATTTTCCACCGTTGAGATCATTACCGACGTTTCGGGCCGCGGTGTCGGAATGGACGTCGTCAAAAGCCAGGTGGAACGCCTGCGCGGCTCGATCGACACAGCCAGCCAGCCCGGCCTGGGGACCCGGTTTACTCTGCGCGTGCCACTCACGCTGACAACCATCAACGGCGTGTTCGTCGAAATTGAGAACCAACCGTTTGTTCTGCCGTCGTCGAATGTCAGGAAACTCGTCCGGTTCGATCCGGACGAACTGCGGTCAGTTCAGGGTCAGGACACGCTGTCGCTGGGTGGCTCACCCGTGCCGGTCGTTCCGCTGAACGAACTGCTGAACCACCGCGGCGACGTCAAAACAACCGAGACAGGTCGCATGCTGGGTGTCGTCGCGCAGTCCGGCGTGCGCGAGGCCGTTCTGGTCGTGGACGGTGTGTCGAATGAACAGGAAATCGTCGTAAAAAATCTGGGGCCGCGGATTCACCGGCTACCACATGTGTCTGGCGGCACGCTTCTGAGATCCGGCGAGATTGCTCTGCTGCTCAATGTTTCCGGGCTGATGCGGACACTCGTTGCGGGTCATCACGCCAGTCGCGGTCTGACGCTGAGCGTGGCTGCTCCAGTCAACACCGCGCAGCGAATTCTCGTGGTGGACGACTCGATGACCACGCGAACGCTGCTCCGCAGCATTCTGGAAGCCGCCGGATATGACGTGACGACTGCGGTGGATGGTCAGGATGCGTGGGATCGACTGCAGGCCATGCAGCCGCCCGCGAATGTCGTCGTCGCGGATGTCGACATGCCGCGGATGGATGGTTTCCAGTTAACCGACGCCCTGCGTTCATCAGAACAGTTCAGTCGGACACCCGTCGTGCTGGTCACATCGCGCGATAACCAAGAAGATATCGCCCAGGGCGTGCGAGTTGGCGCGAGTGCGTATCTGGTCAAGAGCCAGTTCGATCAGACGAACATCCTCGAAACGATTCAGCAACTACTGTAGATGCCTGATGGGACAACCGATCGGCCGAAACGGATGACACAGATGCTGCGCGTGATAGTGGTGGAAGATTCGCCCGTTGCCCGGGACCTGATCGTCGAGATCCTCAATGGAGAAGAGGGCATCACGGTTGTCGGTGCGGCGAAGGACGGCGCGGAAGGCGTGCGCATGGTGCGTGAACTGCGTCCGGACATCGTCACGATGGACGTACAGATGCCGCACATGGACGGGTACGAGGCAACTCGCGAAATCATGATCGCCCAGCCGACACCCATCGTCATAGTCAGCGGGAGCGAGAGCAGTCCGGATGCAGAAAAGTCGATGAACTCGCTGCAGGCCGGAGCTCTGACGGTCATTGGCAAACCAACAGCTCCCACGTCCGCTGATTTTCAATCCTCGTGCAGTCAGCTGATCGACACCGTCCGCACGATGTCGCAGGTCAAAGTTGTGCGGCAGCGGCGATCGCGCGAGCCAAATCCGGACGCAAAACACAGTTCGCGCCGTTTAGCCGAGTCGGCCAGCAACGCAAGAATTGTCGCGATCGCGGCCTCCACTGGCGGCCCGCAGGCTTTGCATGAGATCCTGTCCGCATTGCCAGCAGACTTCCCGATTCCAATCGTTTGCGTGCAGCACATCAGCGAAGGATTCACGAACGGGCTGGTCCAATGGCTCGACGGAGCGGTCGGAGTTCGAGTGCAGGTTGCTCAGCCAGGCGAATTCGCGAGCGGCGGAACGGTGTATGTGGCTCCCGAGGATTTCCATCTGGAGGTGGCACCAGACCGCACACTCGTATTGACGAACGACCTGCCCGTAGGTGGCTTCCGACCAGCGGCCAGCTCACTGTTCGAGTCCGTGGCACGAGCGTACGGCGAGGATGCGATTGCGATCATTCTGACTGGAATGGGTCGCGATGGCGTCGATGGACTCAAAGCCCTCAAACAGTGCGGTGCTCATATCATCGCGCAGAATGAGGAATCATGCGTTGTATACGGCATGCCCAGGGTCGCGGTTGAGGAAGGTCTCGTCAGTGCTGTGCTCGACCCGCCAGCGATCGCTGCGGCAATGTGCCGTGCGGCCGCCGGAAGCGTCGACTGATCCCGATTCATGTATGACTGACAAATCCACCCGGCTCTGTTTGAAAACTCGAATTCGCTCGTAGGATGGGCACTCTTGCCCGTCCAT
>Ga0209501_10003384_pt1 | contig 16022 bp, 14 predicted proteins | sample ArcticOcean_MG_C_4_FD_187434 | JGI IMG/M metagenome (GOLD analysis project Ga0209501, IMG submission 187434) | Marine microbial communities from western Arctic Ocean - ArcticOcean_MG_CB4_134 (SPAdes) (version 2) | ecosystem: Environmental > Aquatic > Marine > Oceanic | place: Arctic Ocean...
AAATAGTCATATTTTCTATGATTTAATTGCATTAATTAGATAATAGAATTATAAAATATATAAAGTGATAGAAGAGACCTTAATTTTTATTCAGATCATATTCATTGACATAGTGATGGCAGCAGATAATGCCATTATAATAGGTATGGTTGCGGCAAACTTTGCTCCAAAAAATAGAAAACAAATTATAATGTGGGGAGTTCTTGCGGCATTCATTTTCAGAATTGCATTCGCTTTTTCTGCAACTTTTCTATTCCAATTTGCTTTTATTAAATTAATTGGTGGCGCTCTACTTTTGTGGATAGTTAACGAACTTAGACAAGATTTATTTAATGTTAAAAAAATAAAATCTCCAACAAAAAAGTCAAAGGAACCATCTTTTATGAGTGGAGTTTATAAAGTTTTAATAGCTGACATCACTTTAAGCTTTGATAATGTTTTAGGAGTTGCTGGTGCAGCTAAAGATCATTACTTTTTGTTATTTTTTGGTTTATTTTTATCTGTAGTTTTAATAGGTGCCGCAGCAACATATTTTGCCAAATATATCCAAGATCATAAATGGGTGGGCTATGTAGGTTTAATAGTAATTTTGTTGGTGGCAATTCAATTAATTATTGGTGGTTTAATAGAATATAATGTTCTTACAATTAACCCACCTTTTGCTTCTTGGTTTTAAAATATAGTTTTTTTGGAAGAGTATAAATTTTTAAGATCGGTTTTAACTTCAACATTAAGTTTATGTAATTCTGATTTTCCCAACTCTCTTAAACTTTGAACATTATTTAGAAATCTTTCGGATTCCTTTTGATCAATAATATTTGAAGTCAACATTTTAAATTTATTAATATAATCCTCTCTCTTGAAAGGTTTATTTCCATTAGGATGAGCGTCGGCTACACCTATTTTAGATTTTATCTTTGATCCATCCTTCATTTGAATTATAACTTCTCCTCCAAAACACTTTTTGTTAGGGTTTGGGTCGTGATATTTTTTTGTCCATTTTTTATCTTCATAGGTCACAATTTTTTTCCATAAATCAATTGTACTTTTTTTACTTGCTCTTTCGGGAGTATAAGAATCAATATGGTGCCAGCAACCATCTTCTAAAGCTACTGCAAAAATATACATGATCGAATGATCTAAAGTTTCTCTGGACGCTTTTGGGTCCATTTTTTGTGGGTCATTTGCTCCTGTTCCAATTACATAGTGTGTATGATGACTGGTATAAATTTTAATTTTTTTTATATTAGAAAAATTTTTAATTTTTTTACTTAAATTTCTAGCAAGATCTATTAAAGCTTGCGATTGATATTCGGCAGAATGTTCTTTTGTATAAGTTTCAAGTATAGCTTTTTTTTGCTCATCAACGTTTGGGAGTGGAATACTATATTTAGCTTTTTTTCCAGATAATATATAAGCAATAACGCTATCTTCACCTTCATATATTGGACTAGGAGAATCTTCTCCTCTCATTGATCTATCTACAGCCTCTATAGCTAATTTTCCAGCATGGGAAGGAGCAAATGCTTTCCAACTAGAGATTTCTCCTTTTCTAGATTGTCGTGTTGAAACAGTTGTGTGCAAAGCTTGTTGTATAGATTGGTAAATTGTTTCTATATCAAGTTTCAGTAAAGAACCGAGCCCTGCTGCAACGCTTGGACCAAGATGAGCTATATGATCAATCTTATGTTCGTGAAGACAAATACCCTTAACTAAATTCACCTGAACTTCGTATCCAGTAATAATACCTTTTATTAAATCTATTCCTGATAAATTTTTTTGTTGAGCTACAGCTAATATAGGAGGAATATTATCACCTGGGTGACTATAATCAGCAGCTAAAAAAGTATCATGAAAGTCTAGCTCTCTAACGGCCGTTCCATTTGCCCACGCGGCCCATTCACAATGAAATTTTTTATTAGAATTTATCCCAAATACCGTTGCTCCATTTTCTCTTGAGTGACTTAAAGCCATATTACGAGCAGAAATTACAGACTTTCTTTCTAAAGAGGCTACAGCAACTGAAGCATTATCAATTATTCTATTGATAACCATATCAATTGCCTTTTCATTTAAAGGTGCGTTATCAGAAGCTATTTCGGCTATTTTCCAAGCTAACTGGTCTTTCTTTTTTAAATTAGATTTTGATGGATGTACTTTTACAGTTATGTTTCTCATTAATTTAACATGTTTCTAAGAACGTACTGAAGGATTCCACCATTCTTGTAATATTCAACTTCATTTTGAGTATCAATTCTACAAAGTACTTTAATGGTTTTACTTGTTCCGTCTTTATATTTTATTTCACATGATACTTCATCTCTTGGTTTAACGCCTTTATCTATATCTATAATTGTGATCAATTCTTCACCAGTGATATTTAATTTTTTTCTATCAAAGCCTTCTTTAAATTGAAGAGGTAAAACACCCATTCCGATTAAATTTGATCTATGAATTCTCTCAAAGCTTTCAGTAATTACAGCTTTGACACCTAAAAGTTTTGTACCTTTAGCCGCCCAATCTCTTGAGGATCCTGTTCCATATTCTTTTCCAGCCATTACTACTAAATCATTTCCTCTTTTTTTATATTCAACTGCTGCATCATAAACACTCATAACTTTCCCATCAGGTTGCAACGTAGTAAATCCACCTTCTGTACCGGGTGCCATTTCATTTCTAATTTTAATGTTTCCAAATGTGCCTCTCATCATTACTTCATGATTTCCCCTTCTTGCTCCGTATGAATTAAAGTCTTTTTGTTGGACCTGATTTTTCATAAAATAATCACCGGTAGGGCTATCTTTTTTAATATTTCCCGCTGGAGAAATGTGATCTGTAGTAACTGAGTCAGCTAGTAGAAGTAATAATCTTGCATCTTTAATTGATTTAAATCCTTCTGGCTGGTCTGGCAGATCATCAAAGAAAGGAGGTCTTTTGACATATGTAGAATTATCTGCCCAGTTATAAATGCTACTATCTACTGTTTTAATAGCTTTCCATTCTTTAGATCCTTCTGAAACATTTGAATAGCGATTAATAAACATCTCCGCATTAATTGATTTTAACATTATGTCTTCAATTTCTTTATTGCTTGGCCAAATATCTTTTAAAAAAACTTCTTTGCCTTCCCTATCTGTTCCAAGACTATTTTTGTACATGTCAAAATTCATATTACCCGCTAAAGCAAAAGCAACTACAAGCGGTGGTGAAGCAAGATAATTAGCTTTTACATCAGGGTTTATTCTTCCTTCAAAATTTCTATTCCCTGATAAAACAGAAACTGCATATAAATTTTCTTTATGTATGGCATCAGAAATATTCTTGTTTAATGGACCAGAGTTTCCAATACAGGTTGTGCACCCATAGCCAACTAAATTAAATCCAAGTTTATCTAAATATTTATTCAAACCAGCTTTTTCTAAATAGTCTGTAACAACTTTTGAACCAGGTGCTAAAGAAGTTTTGACCCAAGGCTTAACTTTTAAACCTTTTTCAACCGCTTTTTTTGAAAGTAACCCAGCTCCAATTAAAACACTTGGGTTGGAAGTATTGGTGCAAGAAGTAATGGCAGCTATTACAATGTCTCCATCTGTAATTTTAAAATCAGATCCAGAAACCTTTACTTCAATAGGTTTATTTCTTTTTGTGTTTTCTTTATAAACTTTAGCAAATCCCTTTGATGACTCAGTTAATAAAACTTTATCTTGAGGTCTTTTAGGTCCAGAAATACTCGGTACAACAGTGCTGATATCAAGAGATAGGGTTTCAGTAAATTCCATTTCTTCACTTGCCCAAAGGCCTTGTGCTTTTGAATATTGTTCTACGAGTTCAATTATTTCTTTATCTCTGCCAGAAAGTTTTAAGTATTTTAAAGTTTCTTCATCAACTGGGAAGAAACCGCATGTTGCTCCATACTCTGGCGCCATATTCGCAATCGTTGCTCTATCAGCCAGTGTAAGATTTTTTAAACCTTCTCCGTAAAATTCAACAAATTTACCTACCACACCTTTTTTTCTCAACATCTCTACAATTGTTAAAACTAAATCGGTAGCAGTTAATCCTTCAAGTAGTTTTCCTTTTATTTCCACTCCAACAACTTCAGGAATTAGCATTGAAATAGGTTGACCCAACATAGCAGCTTCAGCTTCTATTCCTCCGACGCCCCATCCTAAAACTGATAATCCATTAACCATTGTCGTGTGGCTATCTGTTCCAACCAACGTGTCTGGATAAGCGTATAAATCATTACCACTTTTAGATGACCAAACAACTTTAGCTAAATATTCTAAGTTAACTTGATGGCAAATGCCTGTTCCTGGTGGGACAACTCTAAAATTATCAAAAGCTTTCTGCCCCCATTTTAAAAAGGAATATCTCTCACCGTTTCTAGAAAATTCTTTTTCAACGTTTTGATCAAATGATTTCCCAGATGCATATTCATCTACCATAACTGAGTGATCAATTACTAAATCTACTGTAGATAATGGATTAATTTTATTTGGATCTTTATTTTTTTCTTTAACTGCATCTCTCATTGCCGCAAGATCTGCAATAGCGGGGATGCCTGTATAATCTTGTAATAAAGTTCTTGCGGGTCTGTAAGCTATTTCAGTATTGGATTTTTTGTTTTTAAGCCATTCTTTCAAAGCTAGAATTTGTTTCTTATCTACAGTAACGTCATCTTCATATCTTAGAAGATTTTCTAATAAAACTTTAAGTGATTTAGGTAGTTTAGATATTCCATTTAAACCAAATTTTTCAGCTTCTTTTAAGCTAAAAATATTATAAACTTTTTCATTAACTTTAATTTTTTTTAAACATTTAAATGTATTTTTACTATTTATTTTCATATTTTTAGATAAATAAGTATAACACAAACAATTAATGAAAAGGACATCGCATAATTAAACATTTGAATGAATTTTTTATTTTCTGAAAAACGTCTAAGAAATTTTCCTAGTAAACACCAGCTAGTTATACTTGTTATTGCCGCACAAAACGAAACTACAATTACTACTAGTGAATGAAATAGATAGTTTTCTCCCAATTCAACAAAAAGAGAGATGCTAGTTATAGAAGCTAAAACTCCCTTTGGGTTGATAAACTGAAAAATAAATGTTTCATAAAATTTTACTGGGTTTTTGATCTTTTTTTCTGTTATTTGTGTTTGAAATGAAATTTTATAAGCTAAGTATATTAAAAATAAAGATCCAAGAATTTTAATAATAGTTTTTAAAAATGGAAAAGAATTGAATACAATATTTAATCCACCGGCTGATAAGGCTATTAGTGTAGGGTAGCCTATTGTAACGCCCATAATTAAAGGCATAGACTTTTTTAAACCAAAATTAAAACCTGAATAAGATCCTAAAATATTATTGGGGCCAGGAGTAAATGCTGCCGCGACACTAAAAAAAATTAAAGGTATAAGCTGCGGATACATCAAAATGGTTTATGCTATTTCTAAACCATTTTCAACTTTTTGTGATGGATGTACTAAAATCACTTTTCCATCTTTTTCTATACCACCTAAAATAAGAACTTCTGAAATTATTCCAGCTATATTTTTTTTTGGAAAATTACAAACTCCTATTACCTGTTTTCCAACTAAATTTTGTTCATTGTAATAGTGTGTAATTTGAGCAGAAGACTTTTTAATCCCCACATCTCTGCCAAAATCAACTTCAATAACCAGCGAAGGTTTTCTAGCTTTTTCATTTTTTTTAACACTAAGCACTGTTCCCACTTTAATATCTATTTTATTATAGTCATCATAGGTTATTTCTTGTTTCATATTAATAATGTATAATATTTTTTAATAAAAATGGCTATACAAAAAAATATTCTTGAAGAAGCATTTCCTGAAACTTTAAGGATATTGTCTGAATTAATTAAATTTCAAACCGTCTCAGGTACTTCTAATATCAAGCTAATAGAATATTGTGAAAAAAAGTTAAATCTATCAGGAGCAACATCATTTAAAACTTTCGACGATTCAAAACTAAGAGTAAATTTATTTTCAACAATCAGTGGTAAAGAAAAGTTAAATCGAAGTGGAATAATTTTATCTGGCCACACAGATGTAGTTCCTGCTTCGGCAAAAGAATGGTCTTCTAACCCGTACGAGGCAACTGAAAAAAATAATAAAATTTATGGAAGAGGTTCTTGTGATATGAAAGGATTTATTGCCTGTACATTAGCTCTAGCTCCATACTTTGCTAAACAAATTTTAAAAAAACCAATTCATTTTTCCTATACATATGATGAAGAAACTGCCTGTCAGGGAGCTCCAATAATGTTGAAAGAATTTAAAAAAAGAAAAATTGATTGTTCTGTTTGTATAATTGGAGAGCCAACAAGTATGAAAGCTATTGAGGCACACAAAGGTTGTTACGAATACTCAACTCATTTTACGGGTTTGGCCGGACATGGTTCTGCGCCCGCTAAAGGTGTTAACGCTATAGAGTATGCTACAAGATTTATAAATAAGCTAATGGAACTTAGAGAAGAACTTAAAAAAAAAATTCCTAAAAATTCAATTTTTAATCCACCCTATACAACTCTGCAAATTGGAAGAATTAAAGGAGGTTTAGCAAGAAATGTAATAGCTGACCAATGTGTTGTTGATTGGGAATTAAGACCAGTAATTCCAGAAGATGGTGTTTTTGTTAACAAAATTATGGACAATTATATTAAAGATACTCTGCTGCCAGAAATGAAAAAAATTTATCCCAAATCTAATATAAAAAAAGAAGTCATTGGCGAAATAGTTGGATTTAATAAGGAAGAAAAATCTGAAGCTGTAAATTTGGTTTGTAATTTAAGTGGAGATAATTCAAGAGACGTTGTGTCGTTTGGAACAGAAGCTGGTTTGTTTCAAGAGTTGGGTATAAGCACTGTTGTATGTGGGCCGGGATCTATTGAGCAAGCTCATAAAGTAGACGAGTATGTAAGTTATGATCAATTAAAACTTTGTTTAAAAATGCTTATTGATCTTAAAGATCAAATGAGTAATTAAGATTATTTTTTTGCAAAAAGATTTGTTAACTCAAAAACAATTGTAGCTGCTGCTAGAGAAGTTAATTCTGCATGATCATAAGCTGGTGAGACTTCCACAACATCTGCTGATATTAAATTTACTCCCGCTAAACCGCGAAGAACATTAACCATCTCTCTTGTTGTCATGCCAGCTATCTCTGGTGTACCAGTTCCTGGTGCGTGTGCTGGATCAAGTACATCAATATCAATTGATAGATAAAGTGGATTATTTCCTATTCTATCTCTTATTCTTTTAACAATTTTATCAATTCCTTCTGATTGAAACTCATCACAATGAATAATTTTAAATCCAAACTCTGCATCATTTTTTAAATCATTTCTGCTATATAAAGGACCTCTAATCCCAACATGCATTGAAGCATCATCTAAAAATAAATTTTCTTCCCTAGCTCTTCTAAAAGGAGTTCCATGCGTATAAGGTGCACCAAAATAAGTATCCCAAGTATCTAGATGGGCATCGAAATGAACTAAAGCTACTGGTCCATTATTTATTTTATTAATTGCTTTTAATAGAGGAAAAGCAATTGTATGGTCGCCACCCATACTAATTATTCCTCCAACTTTATTTAGGAGTTCATACGCACCTTTTTCTATCTGTTGGATAGCTTCATTTATATTAAATGGATTGCAGACTATATCTCCAGCATCAGCTACTTGTTGAACTTTAAATGGCTCTATATCATAATTTGGGTGATAGTTTGTTCTAAGATGTCTTGAAGCTTGTCTAATACTTTGCGGACCAAATCTAGCTCCAGGTCGATAACTGGTGCCAGCATCAAACGGGATTCCAACAATTGCAACATCACAACTTTTAACATCTCGCATTTCAGGGAGTCTTGCAAAAGTTGATGGTCCAGCAAACCTAGGAACTTTGGTTCCACTAATAGGCTGTATAGGATTTTTGTTTTTTTCTTTTTTCATATTAGTGTAAAATGTATCACATTCTTCCAGTTTGGAATATCATGTATATTAATCAGATGCGCATATATATAGTTATTTTACTACTTTTATTTTCAGCTGCTTCTTCAAAAGCAAACACAATTTATAATCTGATTAAAATTCCAAATTTAGAAATATATGAAATTAATACTAAAAATAAAGTTAAGTATTTTTATGCCTTGAAATCATTTAGATTGGGTGTAAAAAAAAATATAAAATGTTTCAACTCTGATATAGAAAATTTAAATTTAAAATATAAAGTTATTAGTAGAAATCTTAATCAATACTCATCAGGCTTTCTAAAAAAAATTAATCTTAAATATGTCGTTTTGTGCCAAAATCTATCTATTTCAGGAATTAATACTGCCGCAATTCCAGACAATATAATGAAAACTTTAATTTTAGACGTCAACTTTAATAAGAAATACTTCGAAAGAGTCATTCATCACGAAATATTTCATATTATAAATGACAGTTTTAAAGAAATATTTGACGAAAAGAAATGGAGCAATTTAAATGAAAAAAAATTTAGATATGCGGAATGCTCAACATGCACTGATAGATGGGACCTTTCTATTTATAATAAAACCGAGGGGTTTTTAACTGAATACTCTAAAACTACACCTTCTGAAGACATGGCGGAGATATTTTCTTTCCTTATGTATAATAAAAATATGATAGACGAAAAAATTATTTATGATGTTGTTCTTAAAAAAAAGATATCTTTACTAAAAAGTAATATTTTAAAGATTGATAGTAATTTCAAATTTTATGATAAAAAAAATTAAGGCATCAACATCTGAAAAAATACTATTAGTTTTTTTAATTATTTTAGCATTTTTTTCTTTAACTTCATTTATAATCATTAAAAACAAATGTATTTTTGTAAAAAACTATAACCCTGATGAAATTAAATTTTCTACCCCCAAAAACATTGCAGTACTTAATGTACCTTGTGGAAATGTCATTATAGAACTTTATCCAAAAGTATCAAAAAACGCTGTTGAACGTTTCAAAATGTTAATAAGAAACAGTGCTTATAATGATATAGCTTTTCATAGAGTCATTGAAGATAAGTTAGTTCAAGCAGGTGATTTAGAATTTGGGGAAAAAAATAATTTAGATTATGGTAAAATTGGAACAGGTAAGTCTGGATATGGAACAATTAATTCTGAATTGGATGGAGATTTTAAATTTACTAAAGGTAGTGTTGGTTTAGCAAGGACTTTTAAAAATAATACTGAAGACAGTCAGTTTTTTATAATTCTGCAAGACGAACCATTGTTTGAAGGAGAATATACTCCAGTCGGCAAAGTATTATATGGTTTAAAAGTCTTAAAAAAAATTAAACACCAAAGTAATTCTGAGTATATTCTAAAACCTGACTTTATTAATACCTTTGGAATGTATAAGTAATCTGTCTAATTAAAATCAACTAAAAATAGAAAAATAAAACCACAAAATTGTCTATATTTTATATAGAGTATATCCTATGGTTTTTATTTATATAGTTGCAGTTTTATGGTTGGTGGGATCAATAGCAGAATAATTTATTCTATCTATTAATACCTCTTAATCTTTCAGATCTTCTTCTTAACAATTCTGCAGTTAATAGGATTAAAGTTGACATTATTATTAAACATGTTGCTACAGCCATTATTGTTGGGCTTAACTGTTCTCTTAACCCAACCCACATCTGAATAGGTATGGTAGTGTTGTCAAGTCCTGCTAAAAATAACACAACTACAACTTCATCAAATGAAGTTACGAAAGCAAATAGTGCACCCGAAATAACACCTGGTAAAATTAATGGTAATGTTATTTTCATAAAAGTATTCACTGGATTACTTCCTAAACTTGAGGCTGCTCTAGTAACGCTGTGATCAAATCCAGATAATGTTGCTGTGACTGTAATTACAACAAAGGGTGTTCCTAAAATAATGTGTGCTAAAACAATACCTGTATGTGTTGCTGATAATCCTACTTTTGCCATGAAAAAAAATATTGCCGTTCCTGAAATAATTAATGGAACAATCATTGGCGATATCAGCAAAGCCATGACTGCAGCTTTATATGGCATAAATCTGCTACTTAAGCCTAATGCAGCAACTGTCCCGAGTATGGTTGAGCCGATAGTTGCAAAGAATGCAATAATGAGACTATTTTTAGCTGCTAGTCCCCAAGGATTTTTGGTTCCCCAAATCATATCTTTGTACCATCTTAATGAAAAACCTTCAGGATCTAATGCTATCATTTTTGCTGAAAAGTGAATGTATTGTTCAGCATTAAAAGAAAGTGGCAAAATTATAAACAACGGCGCTATTAAAAAGAAAAACACTAAACCACAAATAGTTAAATAAGTGTAATGCCATATTTTATAATTTAAAGGTGTATATTTTGGTAACGACATAATTTATCCTAATTTAATATTATCTATTCCTACTAATTTATTATAAATCCAGTAAACAGTTAAAACACCGATTAACAACATCGCGCCAAGCGCTGATGCAAAAGCCCAATCTAAAGAGCTCTTCATATGATAAGCAATTGTATTACTTATTAAGGTACCGCTAGCGCCTCCTACTAAAGCTGGTGTAATGTAATAACCAATCGATAGAATAAAAACCAACAAACATCCAGCGCCAATACCTGGTATCGTTAGTGGGAAGTAAACTTTGTAAAATGCTACTAGGGGTGTACCGCCCAATGATTTTCCCGCCCTCATTAAGCTTGGTGATATAGTTTTCATCACACTATAAAGAGGTAATACCATAAAAGGTAATAAGATTTGCGTCATTGCAACAAAAGTTCCAATTACATTATACATGAGTTCTGGCCTATTATCGTTTGGAGCAATACCAAGCATCACAATTAAATCATTTATTGGTCCTTGTTGTTGAAGCAAAACCATCCAACTTGAAGTTCTTACAAGTAATGAAGTCCAGAAAGGTAACAGCACACAAATCATTAATAAATTACTGTACTTCATAGGTAGAGTGGCTAATAAATGTGCAATCGGATATGCAAGTACAAAGCAAAAAACTGTTATCCAAATAGCTACTTTGAGCGTCCTCACCCATAAAATTTTGTAAATTCTCCTATCTTCTGGGACTTGGACTATTTCTCCCTCTTCATCATACTTTAGATCAACTCCTTTTAAATATTTTGCAAAAGTCCATTTGGGGGCTGCTTTTTTTAGAGCTCCCATATACGCCATTTGTCCCCATTTTTTATGAACTTCAATAAATTGTTCTTTATAATTTCCTTCTTCAAACTTATTAATTTTTCTAACTGTTTTTTTAATTAAGCTACTAAAACCAGATTTCTCATAATTTAATCTTGCTATAATTTTTCCATAAGTTTTAGTCTCTTTTAAATATGATAAATCTTCGTATAGCGCTGCATAGACTGGCTCTCCAGGTAAGTCCTTGGCATCCCAATTTTCCATTGTTTTAAAAGTTTTTGGAAGCATTCCTGTAATCTTTCGATCATCAATGCTTCTAAATAACATTTCACCAATTGGAAAAATATAAATGATTAAGATAAATAAAAATAATGGAGCAACAAGAAGTAGTGCTTTTATCTTATTTCTTCTTTCAGCTTTCTTTAGACTGATTTCTAAAGGTAAACCATCTGATGATAAAATTTTTTCTTCGATCATAATAAATTTTTTTTGTTCCCACAATAAAAAAGGGCGGCTATATGATAACCGCCCTTTAAATAAAATAAAAGTTTAATCTATAATGAAATTACAGACCAGCTTTCATAGCTTCCCATTTTTCTTTGATCTCATCTTGATTATCAGCCCAAAAATTAGGGTTCATAAGCATATATTTTTTAGTGTTAGCGGGTGCTGTTGGCATATGTGGTACCATGTTAGTTTTACCATCTTTAAACCAAGGCTCTCCAGCTTCAATAACTGCTATTGAAGATTTTCTCCAAGGAGCGTAAGCAATATACTTAGCGCTTCCTGCTAAACCTTCAGAAGTAGTCATTTCTCTAAGAACTTTCATAGTACTACCGTCAGCATCTCCTGGTCCACCTTTAACCATAGCGAAATACTCATAGTCAAGAATTTGTGCATCCCATACTTGTACAATTGGAGTTCCTTCCATTTGCGCATTAAAGAATCTTCCATTCCAACCAGTAGCCATTACAACTTCACCATTAGCTAATAGTTCTGGTGGCTGAGCTCCAGCATTCCAGAATACACATCCGCCATTTGGATCTTTGCAAAGTGCTTCGATAGCAGCAATAGCTTTATCTACTCCACCTTCTTCTTCAAGTTTAGTCCAAACTTTACCATTACCTTTTTTTGGATTTAATTTTAAAGCGCCAGCATATGCAATTTCTAAGTTAGACATTGCATCTTTGTAGATAGATCTTTTACCAGGAAACTTTTTAGTATTAAAAAAGTCTTTGATAGTTTTTGGTTTTTTCTTACCAATAGTGTCATTGTTGTAAGCATAGTTCCAAGAGTAAAGAATGTTTCCTACAGCACATTTACTTGGCATGCTTGTAAAAAAATCTTTACTTGCTGGTGTACCATCCGGTGCAGGCGCAAAGTCTTTGTCGAAATCAAATTCAACAAATATACCTTCATCACATCCAAGAATAGTATCTTTTGCATATACGTCAATAATATCCCACGTAATTGCGCCAGCTTCTACTTGAGCTTTAATTTCAGATAATCCACCTGTGTAGTCTACCCAATTAACAGGTATACCTAATTTTTCAGCAGTAGGATCACCGTAACCTAATTTTTGACTTTCAGTGTAAGCTCCACCCCAAGACGCAATAGTAACTGCGAATGCTGAAGTACTTATAGAAAGTGCAAAAGATAGGACAAGCAATATTTTACTTATTTTTTTCATATTCCCTCCAATTAAACTTTTTTAAAAAAGTAATTACAACAATATAGCCGAAAAGAGTCAATCGCTTTAAAAGCTTGATATTGTTAATAATAATGGGATTATTTTGAGTCTAATGCTCTACTATCTTTACTGTTCCAACCAACATTAATTGTGTTACCTAATTTTATGTCTATATTAGAAGAGCTATTTGGAATCTTTAATATAAATTGATTATTGCCCAATAAATCAATTCTAACTCTAGTATGATCCCCGTGATAAATAACTTCCTCTATTTTACCTTTATGATTATTCTCCATTTTTGAAGTTGGATTAATTAATGCTCTTTCAGGTCTAAGAGATACTGTTGTTTTTTCTCCTTTTGATTTAACAGTAATTGGATTTGCAAAAATTTCTGCACCTGAATTTAATTTTACTTTACATTTGTCTTTTGTTATTTCGGTAACTTGACCTGCGAAAGTATTATTTTCTCCAATAAATTGTGCAACAAATGAATTAACTGGTTCTTCGTATAGTTGATCTGGTCTTGATAACTGTTGAACTTTGCCATCGTTAAAAACTGCAATTCGATTTGACATTGTTAATGCTTCGTTTTGGTCATGAGTTACATACACAATTGTTACTCCAATACTTTCATGAATATGTTTAATTTCATATTGCATTTGTTCTCTTAAATTTTTATCTAACGCCCCTAAAGGTTCATCCATTAAAACAACTTGAGGATCGAAAACTAATGCTCTAGCTACAGCTACTCTTTGTTGTTGTCCTCCTGATAATTGCATAGGCATTCTATTTTCAAATCCTTGCAATGAAACCATGGACAATGCTTTATCAATTTTTTTATCTGCCTCATCTTTTGGAATTTTTCTAACTCTAAGTGGAAAAGCTAAATTTTCGTATACCGTCATGTGAGGAAATAGTGCATAGTTTTGAAATACCATTCCAATTCCTCTTTTGTGAGGAGGAATATTAGAAATAGGATTTGAGTCTAGATATATTTCGCCATTAGTTGGTGTTTCAAATCCAGCTAACATCATTAAGCAAGTAGTTTTTCCTGAACCAGAAGGTCCAAGCATTGTAACAAACTCTCCTTCGGCAATATCTAAGTTTAAACCTTTAACTACTAATACTTTGCCGTCATAGCTTTTGTCTATATTATTGAATTTTACAAAACTTTCTGAATTCCCCATAATTTCTAAATATTAAGCATTTGTTAAAAATTATTTCAAGATATTTATCCTTTAATGTGTAAATCTCTAGATAAATTACAAAATAATTCTGATCCTTTTTCAGTAACCCGGACTGATTCACTGGCTTCTACGCCCCATTCTCCAAATTGCATAACAGCAATCATATGAAAAGTTACATTTGGTTTTAGAACAGTTTTGTCACCTTTTGATATATTTAAAGTTTGCTCTCCCCAATCAGGAGGATAACCAATACCTATAGAGTAACCCGTTCTAGATTCTTTTTTAATTCCATACTTATCTAACACACCCCAAAACTTTTGAGCTACATCATCAGCTGTATTTCCAGGTTTTGTAGCTAAAATTCCTGCATCTAATGCTTCGTTAGTAGCTTTCATCGTATCTATTTTCTTTTGATTTTTTTTTCCTAAAAGAACTGTTCTTGCCATAGGACAATGATATCTTTTGTGCACACCTGAAATTTCAATAATAGTAGCTTCACCATTAACAAATTTATCTTCAGTGGCTGTAAGATGTGAAGCTGACGTTCCTTTTCCTGTTGGAAGCAAAGTTGCAATACTAGCGTAATCTCCACCAAACTCAGGTGTGCCAGTAAACAAAGTTTTTTGAATATCTGCTACAGCATCACACTGCCTAACCCCAGGGTTAATAATATCAAAAGCAGTTTTCATTGCTTTTTCACTTATTCGAGCTGCTGCTTGCATTAGTTTAATTTCTGCATCAGATTTAATAACTCTTGCCCAATTTACTAAACGTTCCGCATCTTTAAATTTAGCATTCGGTAAACCTTTTTTTATTGTTTCATAACAAAATGCAGTAAAATAATGACTATCCATTTCAAGACCAATACTAGACTTGTCCCACTTTCTATCTTTTATTATTTCTACTAAATATTGGTAAGGATGAAGCGGCCATGTATGAATATATTTTTCATCATAAGCTATAATATTTTTATGCTGTAAATAAGTTTTTATATATCCTCCCCCAGAATCTTGTGCTCTAAGGAAACAAATTGGTTCATTTTCATTAATGTGAACCAAAACACATTGGGCATAATAAAAAGACCATGCATCATATCCTGTAAGATAATTCATATTAGCAGGATCATGAGAGACTAGTAAATCAATGCCTTGTTTTTGCATTGATTCTTTTACTTTTTTTAATCGTTCTTTATATTCATTTTTTTCAAAAAGCATTTCTAACTCCTTAAAAGTTTTCCATATCCTTCTATTGTAGATTTGTATCCAATAGATCTTATGGTGTCCCAAATTAATGTTTGATTGCTAGAAAAAACTGGTTTACTTATTTTTTTTTCAACCTCATCAAGAATTTCTAAAGCTGGAAGGGCTGTGCATGAGATAAAAAGTGCATCCGCACCACTAGTGTCTAATTTAGTTAGAGTTTCAAATAAATATTTTGGATCAATGTTTGCAAAATCAGAATCTAACTCTAAATTAAAAGTTCCAAATGATACAACTTCAATACTTTTTTTAGAAAAATACTCGTAGATAGTTTTGTTTACAGGCTCTGGATAGGGTGTAAAAACAGAAATCTTCATTATATTCATTAATTTAAAAGCTTTAATAGCTGAAGTAATCGGAGTGGTTACATAACAATCTGGTTTGGCGAGTTGAACTTTTTCTTTAACTTTATCTTCTCCGATAGCTATTGTGCCAGATGTACAACCATATGCCACTGTATTGATTTTTTCACCAGGTAAAATTTTTTCAGTAATAGCCTCTATTTGATCAGACATTTTCAAAAGGTTTTCTTTAGTTAACGGGTTTTCATTATGAATTCGATTTACAAATACATCGAGTGGCAATCTATTACATATAGAATTAAAATCTTTTTCTATAGTAAGGTCAGTTGATAGTGCAAGCAGCCCTACCTTAGGATTGTGTTTTTTTTTAAATTTTGGTTGAATATATTTTGATTTAATTTT
>Ga0209501_10003395_pt1 | contig 15998 bp, 21 predicted proteins | sample ArcticOcean_MG_C_4_FD_187434 | JGI IMG/M metagenome (GOLD analysis project Ga0209501, IMG submission 187434) | Marine microbial communities from western Arctic Ocean - ArcticOcean_MG_CB4_134 (SPAdes) (version 2) | ecosystem: Environmental > Aquatic > Marine > Oceanic | place: Arctic Ocean...
CACCGTTCTGGTAGTCAATCAAGGACGGCCTGGTAGTCCACGCAATGCAGAGGTGCAAGCACGCTTAAAGGCGTTTGATTTTCCGGTATGTCCCACGGTGATCATGCGGCGGGCGGTGTTGGCCGATGCCTTTCTGGATGGCAAAGCGGTGCAGGAGGTCGAGCCAAAGGGCAAGGGTGCGGCCGAAATTGTGGCTGCCTGGAGATGGCTTACAAAGAAAGTTAAGAAGTGAACAAGATAACATGTTAACATATGGAGATAATAAGATGAGCAAACTTGATCAATTTGGCCCAACGGCAACACCGCCCGCCGCACCAAAAGAAACCGCGTCTGAGGATAAGAAACGCGCAATGCCGGTGAAGGGCATTCAGATGCGGCCTGAAGTGATGCACCACTTTCGGCTTTTGGCCGCCAAGCGCGGCGTAAAAGAGTGGGAATTGATGGATGAAGCGTTGAGCGATCTTTTTCAAAAGTACAATGAGCCGTTGTAAATCGGCTTCGCGCCATCGGATATTGTGGCCGAATTGATCGGACGTTATAAAGATTGGTTTTGTCGCTGGGAAGGAGTATGCCTGTAATGAGATTATTAACCGGATTTTTATTGGTGCTGGTAATATGCGCTGGCTGTAGTTCAGACGATAGTAAGATGCCTACTACCCCAGTTAAGGAAAATCAGTCTCAACCAATACCGTCTAACCCACGGCCCCAGCCGACTCCGCCGCCCGTGGAACAATCCCCTCCTTCCTTAGATGAATCAGTTGATCTATCCCTGCTTAGTGGAACAATACCCGAATTAACATCTATTAGACATCTTTCCTAATTAACCAGGGTTGGTATCGTATCTCAGGTTCACTAAAGCGGCGACAACATTCCAAGTTTTACTATAGTTTTTGTGCTTGCCGCGATAGGTGTCCTTGGTACTCCTAAAAATCTTACATCGTCTATTGACATGCTCGATCCGGATTCGTTTTCGGGCTAAGGCCCGGTTATAGGCTATGTCTTCAGCGGTAAGCGGCCTCTTCTTGGTCTTTTTGACGGGCGTTTGGCTGTTTTCATACCACTTTTCCAGTCCTTGATACCCGGCATCCCCTACTTTGGCGATGGCTCGTTGCAGCGGTAAACGACTTTCTTTCAAGATCCTGAAATCGTGTATCGCCCCTTTTCGACAAATCACCGAAAGGATGGTTAAACTCAATAAGCAGATAAGGAGTTGCACCTTGATGGTATGTCGTTTTTTTTGCCGGAGTAATACGCTTTTTGGTGACGTACTGGCCGTTCGATCGGTTGCTCGGTGACGTCTATTAATACCGTCTCTAAATCACCGTTCATCAAATCGTTACGATGCTTCATAGGTACTATCTTAAGCAGGATCTTGAGCATGCGATGATAGATTTTACAAGCGTAGGATTCACTTATACCAAATTCTTTACCTAAGCGGGCAAACGTCGGGTAGTGCCGCAGATACGTAAAGGTCAACAAAAGACGATCGGCCAAAGCAACGCCATGCTTTAGGCCCCGTTTCTTCATAGGATACTGTTCTCGTTCAGCCGCTTTATAGGCCGACACCTTGGCTAAAAGGAACTCAAAGGCGGGCAAACTGATCCCCACTTCTCTTAAAAAATCGGCCGCTGATTGGGTTTTGACCTGATCAAAGCTACGCATAGGCTATGTCCTCCAAGCTGGTTTTTCAAGGCCACCTAATGAAGGAGGAGATGATACTCTTTAATCGAACGTAAAACAATCATTTATTTAGGAAAGATGTCTAATGCCTACCGGCAAGCCCGCATCGAACGCGACCTCCCGGCAGAATTCGAGGCGATCAAGCGCGGCGAAAAGACCATCCTTGAGGTTAGCAAAGGGCAAGAAAGTAGAGGTTACGCCGTAACCTTGATTGAGCAACGCGGCAAGATTAGCCGCAATGGACGACCGAAGGAGAAGAGTAGACATGATGACATAATGTCTACCTTTTGGTGAATTCACCAAAAGCTATTGAGCCAGTAAACACCCGAAAAGAATTAGCTCAAGTTGACGGCGTCAACTTGATTCTCCAAGGTGCCAATGGCACCTTGATTGAACCCGCCGCTGGCCGCGCAGGGAAGGCCAAAAATCGAGGAAAGAGAAGAAGATAAAGGTTATGGTATAACCTTTATTGAACGTGCCGAAGGAAGAGGAGGAGGAAAGTAGGTGTTATACCGTAACACCTACTAAGCAACGCCAAAGGAAGAGCAAGGTAGTGACGCTACCTTTATTAAACGTGCCAATGGCACCTTTATTAAACGCCGCAATGGGAGGCCGAAGAAAAAAGAGGAGGAAAGTAGGTGTTCTATTAGAACACCTACTAAACGCCGCAATGGCCGACCAAAGGAGGAGAGTAGACCTTGTGCCACAAGGTCTACTTATGGAGACAACGCCTACCGGCAAGCCGAATCGAACGCGATTGCCCGGCCGGACTGGCTTTTATGCGGCTATGTAAACAAGATTCGTGACTTCGTGACTTCTGAAATTAGATACCCGCAAACCCAAATAGGAGAATCAAGCCATGGCTAAAGCCAAAGCTAAAGCTAAAGTTTTAAACGCCGTACGGGATTCGGCATTGCGTCCGACTACACAAAGTCAAGAAGTCACGAAATCACAAGATGCCGTAGTCATTGCCGATGCCGATTTAAAAAACGGCGAAGCGCACCGGGCGACCTATTATATAGAGCAAGATTTGCACCGGGAATTAAAATCCTATGCCATACGGCGCGGCGAATCGCCTTCCGACATTGTGGCCGGTTTGATCGAGGATTTTTTAAAGGCGAATCCGCTGTAATAGCGCGGATTGGCCGCAAGAGGTGGAGAAAAGGCCTAACCCAGCAACTTTTCTCTTGAGCAACTTGCGTAAGCTATTGTCCGGGACAACGATAGGTCGATTTAGGCGGAAGGGAAAATAGAGGCGGTTCGAGACTTGGGGCCGGTGCGCCGGTAAAGGGCAAATCGCCGGTAAAGAAGATCACGTTCACGTTGCCAACACACCTTATAGAGGCCCTGGATGCCGCCACAGCCAAGGCCAGCGGCCCATATAACCGCAGTGGCCTGGTGGCTAAGATCCTGGCCAAAGCGCTTAAAACGAAGCTCTGAAACCGCCTGGGGTGGATCGGCTTGCCGATAACACTTGGCGGGGTTTTGCTCGCACATGAGGTTCAGTTGGGTCAATGGCTTGCTGTTGGGCCTGTTGCTGGAATACAGCCGGTTTACCTTTTCCTCTGAACAACTGCTTTTAGCTGGTGTGCTGGTAGCTGATAGATCGCGAGGATTAGAAAATAAGGTCCAAGCCGGGAAGGAACATGGCCGAGGCGAGGGAAAGCTTTGTCCAACATTAGACAAAGCTTCCGTGCCAGTAAACACCTTGGAAGAAATGAGCGAAACCGCTGGTGCGAAGACCCGGCCAAAATTGAAGCGGTACTGCGCGATGAACCGGAAGTGCTGGCATCCTTTTTTGCGAGATGATTAGGATCCGGTAATCGTATTTGCACGAACCTATTTCCTTTACTTGTTAAGCTGGATGGCTATTATGCTTCTCTCTCGAAAAGAACCAGATAACCACCACCCCATGTATAAAGAGATAAAGTTAAACAGAGGACAATAAATTGTAGAACAGAAATAAAAAAGTTTGTTGTTCTGTGCGGCACTATATAGATTGCATTCCAACCTTCTTCATTTCCTTTATCTATTTCATCTTCCAATGCTTTTCTTGGATTTGTTATTAAGAGTCCAATAATTCCACCAGTAAGTGAAATACGAGACACTTTATTTTTTTTGGCCATGCTTCATCTCCTATTTTCGTTTTTTTATATCGCCCGAAGAACTCACTTTGGCTGGAACAATGGGTAAAATGGGGAATTTGCCATGCCACCACAACCCGGGGTAGAACCAACAGTCGTGTCACCTGCCGCCACTTTCTCACGACGAGATTTTTAAGCCGCAAGTGGAGTATTTGCAGCGTAACACGCCCAACGTGCTACGCGGCATTCGCTTCCGGCGTGGCGAGCAATGCGTTTTAGTCGTCTGCCGGGATAAAGATTTTGCCGTTATGTATAAAACAAGCCGGGAGGAGATCAAAGCGGCTTTTGTCGGGACGACCGGCGAGTGTCCAAGGCTGGATTTTGTTGGCCGAGACAGTCTGAAAATTTAATAATGGCTAAAAAAAAGGAAAATCAGGGACAACGAAACGACATTCGGGAGAATTCTCCCGAATGTGTTGAACCAGTAAATACCAACGAGGAATTAGCTCAAGTTATGCTGAACATCGTGGACAAGTATGAATCCAATGAGACGCTTTTTGTTGATGGTGTGCCGGTCAATCGTAAGGATCTGAAACGCATCAAAATTATACGAATCAATGGATTCGTCGCAGGTAGGATGGCGGTTATTGGTTATTTTCAACCATACCCTTCGCTTCGTTGGGGTATTTATCGACCAACCACTTCAATACCTGGACTTGATCGTTGCCCTTTGCCTTCCGTATCTGGGCAAGCAACTTCATTGCCGTCGGCGGATCGGGCGTTATATTCGCCGCCCCTTCGTTACACATGGAACACAATGCACGAAGGTTGGAAGGGTCGTCGCTGCCGCCCTGTTGTTTATCCACAATATGGCCTATATGAAGCCGCGCTTTCCGCCCGCCGTCGTCGGGATGCGGCTCCCCGGCTCCTATACCGCACATTCGGCAAGTGAAGCCATTGCGGGACAATACGACAGACCGAGTTTCCTTGGAAATGGCGCGTTTAAAGGCAGGATTAGATCCCCAAGTAGACGTGCTTTCCCGGTTTATATCGCGGATGGTGCGATGCAATATACTCTTGGCCAGCATATAAGCGCCAATAATGTCCAATAAAAGACCGATTATTGCCAAAGGGATCTTGGAATTAACAATAGATGCGATGTAGGTTAAAAGTATGTCCATTGATCGGCCCTATTCCCCAGCTACTTCGGCCTTGAGTACCCCGTGCACGGTGCCCACGCTGGCACCAGTGGCCTTACCGATTGCACGTATGCTCAAACCCCTTTGGCGCAGTTCGTGGATTTGAGCGGCCTTTACGTGCGCGCCTTTTTTGAAGGGCCTACCGATATGCTTGCCCTTGGCTTTGGCGGTGGCTTGTCCGGCACGTACCCGCTGAGAGATCATGCTGCGCTCAAACTCGGCAAAGGCGGCGGTAATCGTAAAAAATAGTTTCCCTTGTGGCGTGGTGGTGTCGATGTGCTGGTTGTAAGCGATAAAATCAACACCCAGTGCTTCAAATTCTTCCACCGCTACCAGCAATTGCTTGCTAGATCGTGCAAAGCGATCAAAGGCCCACACCAGCACTACGTCCACCTTGCGCTGCCGCACGTCGGCCATAAGCGCCTTCAGACCCGGCCTATCGGCCTTCGCGCCGCTGGCCTGGTCCTGGTGCTCGGCCACCACCTTAAAAGCCCTATCCGCCGCATAGCGCCTTAGCTCAGCTACCTGCATGTCCACCGATTGATCGTCGGTGCTCACCCGGTAATAAATCGCTACCCTTTTTGCCTTGGCCATGTCGTCCTCCTGGAAAAAGTGTGCTCGAGTTGTTCAATTAAGTTAATACTTAATTGAACATAAAACAAGCAAAATCGCCCAAGTAAAAACAAATACTTACAAGCTGTAAAAAAGAGGACTTAAGTGAACAGCCAGTGCACAGTATACCGGCCATGTTTACAAAGCAAAAAAGCACTCGCCGCAAATAGAGGGTAGCAGCAACTATACTCAGCACGTATACCGCACCGCCGCGATTGCACCGGCTTGGCGCTCGCCGCACAGAAATGCCGCCTGGTTATTTTTCCACCGGCTACCAGCGAAAGTTAAAACATGGCCCAAAAATCCAAAATGCAACGCACCAAGCTCGGCCAGTATATGCAGCGGCAAGGCATTGAGTTGCGCACCTTAGCCGAGCAAATGGGCTATAACCATACCTACCTATGGCGGCTATGCATTGGGGACCGCAGGCCGAGCAAGCGCGAAGAAGTCGAAATACCCAAGCTGTTAGGACTAACCGCCGACGAGGTTTTTGGTAACGATCCCACGTTTAATCCTTTGGCCATTATGGAAGAGGAAAGTCTAAGGGCGGCGCTGCGGGCCGTAAAAGAAGACGCCAGTGCATTATGGCTGTTGAACCAATTTGTCAATCGTGTCGGCGAGCTAATGGCCGCGCGGCAAGAGATCACCCGGTGACCACGCAAGCACCGCCGCGTCTATCCGCCAGCACCGGCTACGCGACATGGGATAGCGCCGACGTTGCTACGTTAAGGCTCGGGATCTGTTCCAAGTCTGTATGGCGGCGGTATTACCGATCGTTAGACTGGTTCGTAACCCGCAGTTGGCAGCTTGAATTAAATCCAAATTGCGAAAATTGCGGCACCAAGGCGACCGACGTTCACCATTTATCCTATGCTAATATAGGCGCTGAGAAGCCGTCCGAACTTGAATCGCTATGCCGGGCTTGCCATCGGGACCGGCATCCCGGCAAACTCTTTTAGAAACACCTTTAGGGGTCGCGGCGGCTTGGTGCCGGACTAACCTCACCGTGCAGCACGCCGCTTACTATCAGCCGCAAAAACGTCTGTTTATCAGCAACGGCTTCTTTTATAGTCGACCGATAATCGTCTTTTTCCGGCACAGTTTCTTTTTCCGGCGTAGTTACAGTCTTGTAGAGGTTCAAATTAGTGATCCAATTCTTTTGTTAGATGAATGAGCCGATATAGGGGGATGTCTTGGAGTAGATGATCCGATTGCTCGCATTCGCAGCCTCGGAGTCGACCACGATGGGCGGGCGGCTATCTTTAGGTACTACCCGTTCCTTTCTTCCGTAATAATCTTTTCAACCGTATTGCGATGGCGCTTAGGCATGTTGTGCCGATCGGCTGGTAAACGATCACCGACAAACTCGTCAAAGGAAACGACAGCCGCCACCGCGTCGGGCAACATCTGCGCCAAGGCCTGGACCACCCGCGCCCTAACCCCGGCCAAATAATCCGCTTCCCACAAAATACAAGCGCGCGTCGCCTCGACACCATAGACCAAAGGTCCGTGGCCAGGAATCAGTACTTTAATTTTTAGTTGGGCCAAACGCCGTAGCGATTTTTCTAACGCTCGGCCGTCGCCATCACCAATGGCCGGCACAATGCCGGTGACCACCGCATCGCCACCGATCAATACCTGATCTTCTTCTACCCAGGCGCTAACGCCGTCTTCGCTATGGCCCGGCGTCGGAATAAAACGCACGGTTTTGCCGCCCAGATCCAAGCTTAGTTCATCGCTATAGGTGACCGTGGGCCAACAAAGCCCCTGCGCTACCTGGGTTTGTGCTTGGCCCCAACGCGCCGCCCATCCGGCAATCTGACGACGCATCACCCCAGGCGTCAGCGCGTGAGCAAATACCTCGCCGCCCGCCAACGGGGCCGCCCCCAAAATATGATCACCATGCCCGTGGGTCAGGGCCAGACGGTCGGCCACAAAGCCGCGTGCCCGGATAAAGTCGGCCATCGCCTGACCGTCTTTAGGGTAGTTGCCGCCGTCAATCGCCAACGCCGTCCGTTGCCCCAAGACAATGCCGTTATGGCCTTCGACAAAATCGTGGTCAAAACTGAATACGCCGGGGGCCGCTTCGGTAAACACAGAGATCGACCTTTAGAAGGTGCTGGCTACTTGGACGGACACCAGATGTTCTTCTTTTTTTCCAGGAAAATCTTCTTTAAAATTCAGCTGAGTCACCAGTTTTAGGCGAACATTGCGGTCCAGATAGTACCCTAAGCCGGTCTCCACCCGCTGGACAGTATAATCCCAGGGCTCTTTGCCGCCCTGACCGGCGGCAATTTTATCAAACCCCAAGCGGCCGTATCGCAAGGCCCAATAGGCGCCCGGATAAAAGGTATACCGCCCTTCTATGTAGCCACCGGTACTGCCCAGGCTGTTTTCTTCTAAATTGGGCACTTCCCACTCGTTGCGTACCGCTTCGGCATACAGCTCAATCAGGCCACGGGTGTATTCTAAATCAACACCGAAGATGATCCGGTTGAAGGATTCAGCGGTTTGGCCCGTGGGGAAATCCCGGGCACGCTCGATGCCGTCGTTCATGTATAGGCCGTACGCACCGGACAAACCCAATTTCAAACCCATCGCCGGTTGTAGCCCCAAGCGGCCGACCAACTGGGCCCCGTCGTTGTCCTTGGCGGTCGGGTTGGCCAGCGTCCCTTTGGTCAGGGCTAAGGCGTAGCTCAGATGCACGCCCGAGCCGGACAGTTGTACGCCCGTAGTCCAGCAGGCGTCATAAATCAGCGACAGCCCCCGACCCGGACCGCTCGGCGTATCCCCGTAGACTTAGTTGGACCTGGTTATTGGCCGCTACCCTGGCCCCGTGGGCGGTGGTGAAATAGTGGTAGATCAACGGCGTGCCAACCAGCGGATTGACCGTGGCAAAGGAACGTCCGGCAAAGGTGCCAAATACCGTAGCCATTTTTCCAACCAAGACATTAAGCGCTTGACTATCGTGCAGACCCGAAAAGATGATATAAGCCCCTTCCAGATCAACGCTGCCCGTGCTTTCGTCGTAGAGCGCAGTACTGGAGACCAACAAGCGGTCACTCAAGGGCGCGTCGGCAAAAAACCGGGCGCGTAACAGACTGAAATTACTGCCGCCTTTAATATAAGGTATTGATGCGCGTGGCGGCCTGGCCGGGGTCTTTGTCCAACTGATGTTTAAACGCTACGTCGACGCTACCCGAGACGTCAATCTGGGCGACCAACGGTACCGCACCGGTAAGCGCCCACAAAACCAGCAATACGCGTTTCATTCGGCGCTGCATGATATCGTCGCGATCTCCAGCTTTTCGGAAACCCCCTTAAATTCCATCCACTCCGTCCCATCTATTTTAACGGGGATATCCAACCCATCTAACAACGCTCGACGGATCAGGATATGGCCGCCTGGTGCCGCATCGCATAGACGCGCCCCCATATTCACCTCAGCGCCGATTACGGTGTAGTCCAGCCGGTTCTGTGCTCCCATATTGCCCAGGATCACCCGCCCAAAATTGACACCAATGCCAATACGGATGGGCATCGGATCGGTTTCGTGTTCCTTGCTGACGCGGCGCTGGATCTCAACCGAGCAATCAATGGCCCGCTCCAAGGCCCGCTCGCCGATAAACAGCGCCACCATCTCGTCGCCGACAAACTTGTCGATTGAGCCTTCGTATTTGGGCACGATCTCCGCTTGAAACCCCAAATAGCGGTTAAGCATAGCAATCACTTCCTCGGGCTGACGCTTCTCGCTGTAGGCGGTAAAACCGCGGATATCGCTAAACAGTACCGCCAGCTCCTGGTGCGAACCGCCCAGCGAAACCTCGGTGCCCGAGGCCTGATGGATCATCTCCTGCGTGTGGCTGCCGACATAGCGCATAAGTTGCAGACGCTCGCGCAATCCACCAATCATTTCGTTAAAGGTACTCGTCAGCAGCCCAATCTCGTCTCGGGTCGACGGCTTGAGGGAGAAATTAAGTTCGCCTTCTTTAACATGGTTCATGGCCTCGACTAGCCGGCGGATAGGCTGTGACAGGGTGCGGCCCAAAATAAAAGCCAGCACTAAGGTAAACCCTAGACTGATCCCGGCGTTGTTACGGATGTCACCAACCATTTCGTCCAAGATAGCCAACTCGTCCTTTTCGGGTATACTCGCCACATAAAAGGCCGGCGCGTCCCGTCCCACCGGGCTAATAAAGGCAAATACCTGGCTTTTTTCTCCTTCGCCTAATACGGTCTTAAACGGTTGGGTCGGGCGCAAAGATTGAATCGCCGCGTCGATATCCTGGCGATAGGTATTTTGGAAATCCATTAATTGGGACTGAGTTAAGCCGGAGAGCGTGCTGCCGATAATCACATAGTCCAGATAAGTCTCCGGGGCAATTACCTCCCCATTCATGGTCAAGTAGTTTCTGACCTCGACATTGTTGTCATTATAGAGAAAAGTGATGTCGATATTGGAATTGCCCTTGAGCCGTTCGGCATCGGCAACAGTGATCTGCAACCCTAGGGTTACCGTACCCAGGATATCGACCTGTCCGGGGGCTGGTTCGACAAAGGCCGGCACCGTGACAACATGATAGATTTTGTCTTGGAAGGTCCACAACTGCGGATAGTCGCTATGACTAAATTGGCGCTGCTGGCCCAGTAGAGCGTCTCCCTGTAGCGCGTCATCGACCCCGGGCAAAGCCGTTAAGTCTTTGCCCATATAGTCGGGTTGACCCAGCAGCGCCAATGCCATGCCCTCCCGGTTGGTCACCAGGAACAGATCCTCTTCGAGAAACGGGCTGAAAATCCGGTCTACGATATCGTAGACGGTAGCCGGATCATCCAATGAGATAGCGGCCTTGAAAGCGCCGTTCTCAGTAATTAGCTTGGCCACCGCCGCCAATCGCTCGTAACGCAGGCGTTCCTCTTTGGTAAAGGCGGCCTGGTGTTGCTCAAAATCAAAGAGGATCTTGCGCTTGATGTCGCTTTCCAGCGTTTCAGTTATGGCATAGAGCGCACCACCCAGGACGGCGGCCGTCAAACCAGCCAAGAGCACAAAAAGCTTAATTCGAATCGAAAAAAACATAGTAATTCAACCCTTTCTGAAGGGATTATCTACCCAGGGTGAAATCTTTAACCATTTTTTGATTGGCCGTAAATTAGAGCTTTTCGGTACTGCCTTTGAGACTGGGATGGTATAGCCGAATCTCGTATTCGCCCGGCGGCAGTTCGCTAAGAAGGTAGGTTCCGGCCTTGTCCGCCGGCGCAAAATACGGTGTGTCTAGACTCAGTATGGTAGCGTTCATGCGCGGATGAATATCGCAAAATAATTTGATCTGGCCCACATAATCAACACGCCGAGACACAACATCGCCGGTAGGCTTGCGGCCGATATTGAATTTAGAGCCCGGCGTCAGACTGAAGACGTTATGAAAGACCTTGTCGAGATTGACGAACTCCACCGTAGTGCCGGCCGTGATCGGCACTATATGCGGCACGAAAGCGATCTTTTCCTGGGTCATTCTGACCGGTTCGGCCAACGGCTGCACCTCCGCTTTAAAGGACAGTGGATGGGCGCTGATAATTACACTAGAAAAGGATGTCCCCTGAACCGACGCCGAGGCGCCGCGACCGCCCAAACGACTGCGGTAACCCGGGGTTTGGCGTGCCAGCGCCGAAGCTTGAGGCGCCGGCAGTAAAAAGCACAGCACGATAACCTATGTGGGCGACGTTACGGCGGCTCCGTAGCGCCGGGTTAGTTGATGATCACCCTTATGGACGGCCGATACCCTTGCCGGTCGATCTTAGTCTTGATGTTTTCCATTTCGATTATGTTGCCGATGAGAAAAATGTCAATCAATTGACCTACACCCAGCAAACCCAGCGTAAAAAACCATAACAGCCCCGTGCCGATTCGGCCCGCATACAGCCGGTGGATGCCGCAGCAGCCGACCAAGCAGAGCAGCCAACAGATCCAAGCCACGCCTTTGCTTTTCATAACGCCTCCTTGTCCAATGTGTCGGTATCGCTGGGTTTTCTTGAAGGATTAATATAAAAAGCCTAAAGCCAAGCCGGTTTTTTGCTTGAGGCTCGGCCTTAGGTGCAGCGGCTAAGGTGTTGACCGACAGTCAAATAATAAATTCAATCACTATTGATTGAATAAAAACAAGCACTTAGGGCAAAAAAACATATTGACAGGTGCCGCTCAAAAGCGATAGATTATAGAGGTAATGTAAAAATATAGGCGGCGGATTTTTCGCAACCTATGTATATTTAAAAAGTTCAAACGGCGGCACGCCAAGGCGACGGTCTAACGTGCCGGATTGAGCCGGCTTGAACGCCTCAACGCGCCCTCAGTGTTGTCGTCCGGCATCTTCTGTCGGGCGGCGCACAATTTCTTTCGGCGTATCGTTGAGGGCGCAAATCCAAAAAAACGGCAATATAAAAAACGGCACGGTGAAGTCTACTCACGCCGCAAAAGGGCCTTATGCAATTTTAGGCAAAAAAAAGCCCCACCGATGTTTGTGCATCGAGAAGGGCCGAATACCAACTGGACTAATGAAAATAATCAATCCTGCTCAGATTATCAACGGGAATTTTATCCCGCTTACGACGGCGTCGGCTACACCCGCCGATCTACAGCGCTACCATGCCCATTTTATCGGCGCATGTCGAGTGCATGCCGTGCAGCACCCAGGACAGGGCCGCGCCTGGAAGACGGAGCGGACGGCTCCCACAGACGCCGATGTACAAGCCCATCTGGACGGCAAGTACTATATTGCGCCGGTGCCGCCGTCCGTCTGCCGCGAGATTCTAATCGACTTAGACGTAGCCACCGATGCCGACGCGGCATCGCTGCACGGGCGTTATAAGGATGTCTTAGCGGCGTTTCCAGAGGCCGCGCCTGTCATTGTCAGCACTCCACGCGGCGGCATACACCTACGCTACCAATTGGCCCAGCCGATCAAGCGTGACACGGCGACGGCATGGGCCAAAGAGCAACTCCAAGCGGCGGGGGTTGCATTGGCAGCCGGGCAAGTCGAGGTCTACCCTAATGGTACTCGTGCGATCCGTGCGCCATTGGGGGCCGGTTGCTACTTGCTCGACGAGGACTTGGTGCCGGTGGTTGGTACACGGGACGCGCAATTGGCGGCATTTTTTACTTTGCTGCGGGACGAACAGTACGACACGCTGGACATTCCCGCCGATTGGCAACCGGCTCCTGCGTCTGCCCCTGCGATCCCCAGTAAGGGACGGTTGCCGATACGGGCGATGGCCCATTTTAATTCATCCAGCGAGTTTTTGCGGGACGTCTACCGGTTGTTTGCCGAAGGCCTGTACAAGGCCAAATACACCTCGACTGCGGTGCTTAGACTGTCCTGGTATTACCAGACCTGCCGGGGCCTGGATGCCGATCAGGCGGCTGCCGAAATTTGGGCATGGCTCCAGCGGCACCACAACGGCAACAGCGAATCTTTTGTAAAAACGCCGGACAAGGCCCACGCCATGATCCGCCGTGCGTGCGAGGCCTACGACCCTGCCAAAATAGGGGGCACGGAGACGCCCTCTGAGCGCCGACGGCATCCACCTGACCCCAAGGTAGCTCTGCGGCTCAAATGCGTGACAGCGCAGCTACCGGACCGCGCTGGACGGCTGTTAAAGAACATGCTAGAGTATGCGGGCAACCGTGGCCGCACCAAGGGTAGAAACCTGGTAGAGTTCGATTGCCCGAGCAGAACACTTAAGTCGTTTGACCGCTGCTACCGTGCCGTACTTGACCTACTTATTCGGCGCGGGATTGTTGCCCATACCAGCGGCTATTCGGTCGGGCATTGCCGTGTTTTTTACTTCGTATGTGGTACTGTTCCACATAGTGTTTCCTTTTTTTCGCTGTTCGGCTTTGGCTGGCTTGTACCGTACTTCGGTCCGGCGCTAAACCCGCTGGAAGTGCGGATCTTGCTTTTCGATACCTCTTGACGGAGTTCTGGTGCCGTCCTGGCCGTTTTAATTTTGGGTGATTGTAAAACCATACTCACGAATTTTGCGGAAGAGGAGACGACGATGGCTGTTAATCGTCGTGGACGAAGGCCGCAACTGCCGAAGGCAGCAGAGGTTCGCTCCACAGTTCCGGCAAGCGGGGATTCAGCGCGACCTGCCGGATCGGAACGCGGCTATCGAATGTTTTACGCCGATTAAGGCCGCGTGGACCACTTTACTTATTCACAACAAGGGATAAAATGTCACAAAAGAAAAAGAGCGATATAAAATGGCGGAAGGACTCGTGGGTCTTCATGCGAAAAGTGAAGGCCGTAATCGACCAGTTGGAACCGCATTGGCCGCTAACTTTACGGCAGATTTATTACCAATGTGTAGCCGCACAGATCTTGAAAAACACAAAAGCTCAATACGAAAAATTGAGCCGCAAGCGATTGGTGCGCCAAGCCATCCTACGCCGGTTGGATGTGGACGTCTTGGCTGAGGAACAGGCGCGTGAGACGCAAGAGAAGTTCGCGCTGGCCGTGCTCAAGCGGCAGGTGGAGAGAATTGCCCTATCGGCTTGATGCCGGACGACACACGCGGCGCATAGGGGGTAACGTGGCGGCCAAGGCACCTAAGGGGCTATGGCCGATGGATCGGGCCGGAGGTGCCCCCTATACTGCTCGACGGCGGCGATGGTAGCCGACAAGACCCAGCAGGCCGGTGCCCAGCAAGAGTAGAGTAGCCGGTTCGGGGCGTTTTTCTTCCGGTGATGCGTTATCGCTGGGCGTCAGTTTTCATCTCGGTACGCTGAGATCGGAAACACGGCGCCTACATATTTCCACTCCCCTTCGATCTTCCTGAGCAGCCACATAGTTTGATGGCCATATTGGACGCGCTTCTTTTGCAGGGTATCGGTGTACGCATTGGAGATCGTGCTGATGGCTACGCCTTCGTTCCCATTCACATTAATGTGGTTGAGTTCGTAGCCATGCCACGCCTGTAGCGTCGAATCGGCAAGCATCGCTTTAGCGCCTTCAAAATCGTCGGCCAGGACGCGCTCCTTCAAGGCTTCATACTTCCAACCGCCAGCGACACGCGCTTGCAGAAAATTCGGTTGATTATTCTGGATAGGGATCGCATAGGCCACAGAACCTTCAGCATAACAAGACAGAATCTGGGCCGCATCGCCGTTTCTCCAGCCTTCCTGTTCCGTCTGGAAAAGGGTCCGGATAGCCTGATGATCCTCCGTTTCCTGGGCGGTGGATATAGAGGGTAGGCTCAAGACGGCCACGGCCAAAATCATAAGACCTGCGAAAACCTTGTGCATGATCTCAACTCCTGGTTAAAGGTTAAAGTTGGCTACATGGTACACAATGGTTGGACCTGCATCAAGCAGAATCAACACGCCCCCAATTGTTACGCCAGGTGGGGGTATGTCCATTTAACCCATTAATGTAATTCTCAGCACCCAGGAAGAATTGGAGGCCATCAAGCACGGCGCTTCAGGATACGCCTATGTGCTCCTTGATATACTCCGGATAAATTGCTGGTCTTCATGCTTTAACGGCAAAATGAATTCCCAGCCGGTCGTGGTTACATCCTTTTCTACAAGCGTCCATTTTAGTTTAGCGTCCGCTTCAATTAAGAACTCCTTAGACGGGAACCGGATGCGTATCCGGGTGTCTTTATCGCGCGATACGCCCAGATCTCTCCACGCATTTGAAGGGCCGTCTAAACTCACCCCCTTAGTACTGAGGTCACGGCCTAAAAACGCAATATACGAATCTTTCCCCGGCAATTGAATATCAACCGACCAGTCTATTAACATGCGTTGACCACCACGTCTTTTTCTTTCTAATCCGATAAAGTTGAGGAAAGCATCCATGAACTTTATTACCTTTCGGGGTTTTACCCCGTTGTCGTGTCCCAAACGGAAACGATTTCGTTTGGGGAAGGCAAGGGCTTTGCCGTATTTGCCGAACGAAAATAGTGCTTGCTGGATTTAAGCAACTTTTAATAACTTAGCAATGTTAACATTTTGACTTTTTAACATGTTGAGGTGATAAAATGCGTGTCTTTGCAGTACTTGGCCGTAAGGGCGGCACCGGAAAAACGAGCTTGTGCTTGCATTTCGCCGTCGCGGCGGGCCGGAAGACGGTAGTCTTTGACTTGGACGACCAACGGAGCGCGATGACCTGGGCGGAAGTGCGCGATGCGCCGGAGCCGCGTGTTATGGACATTGATCCGTCGGCGCTACACGAAGCGGTGGACGCCGCGCGGGAGGACGGCTACCGCTTCGTGTTCGTGGATGTTGCCGGACGATCCGGCATGGCCGTCGCGACGGCGGCGCAAGTGGCGGACTTGTGTGTCGTGCCGTGTGGGCCATCAGCGCTGGACGTGGCGGGCATAGCCGACACGGTGGAGTACTTACGTGATCAAGGGCGGGCCACCGTTC
>Ga0209501_10003398_pt1 | contig 15991 bp, 15 predicted proteins | sample ArcticOcean_MG_C_4_FD_187434 | JGI IMG/M metagenome (GOLD analysis project Ga0209501, IMG submission 187434) | Marine microbial communities from western Arctic Ocean - ArcticOcean_MG_CB4_134 (SPAdes) (version 2) | ecosystem: Environmental > Aquatic > Marine > Oceanic | place: Arctic Ocean...
CGCCCCTCCGGGGCTGTGGTTCAGAAATGGCTGATTTTCCCGGGGTTGAAACCCCGGGCTATTTGCCCACGTCCCTTCGGGACTGAAGTGTGCAACTTCAAAAGCTGCGCCTCTGGCCGAGAGCGGAAGACCGAAGGAAGGAACACTAATCCGCACTAATTGACGCTCATGATTCACGTGACTCCCGCCGCCTGGATTAGCGAAAATTAGCGTCGATTAGTGTTCCTTCATGGCCGGGAATGAAACTCGATTCGACTGCAACATGTCTTGATGAATAAGCGGAGCCACAGGGCAGTTTTCAACTGCCGCTCGCGTCACGCTGCGCCTTCCGCAGGACTTGTCGCTTCCATAGACGCGGCTGCGCCAACCGCATAGGGCCGCAGAATTTTCTTCAGTGTCTTCAGGAGCGGAATCGGGTTTGGATTCGGATCCTTGAGTGGGATACACGCCTGCCGGTTATCAACGATTCGCAATTTACCCTTCAGGCGACCCTTCAGCAGGTTCATGTACTTCACATCGTCGTACGTCAGTGTCAGGTAGCCGTCTTCCAGATGAATGCGGTTGACCTGCCACATCCGCGCCAGAATCTGCACTTCCTGCAGATCAAGCAGTCGCCGAGCCTCATCCGGAATCGGGCCGAAGCGATCGCGCAACTCGGTCTCGAAGTCGCGCATCTGCTCGACGGTCTGCAGCGACGACAGGCGACGATAGACCTCGATCTTCGGTCGGCCCGGGGGCACATATGACCCGGGGAAAAACGCAGAGACCGGCAACTCGATTGTGACGTGAGGCGATTCGCGGGACGGTTCGTTTTTCAGGTGATGAACGGCATTCTCGAGGAGCTGACAGTACAGCTCGTAGCCGACGACTGCGATGTGCCCGCTTTGCTCGGTCCCCAGAATGTTGCCGGCGCCGCGAATCTCCAGGTCACGCATTGCGATCTTGAAGCCCGCGCCGAGTTCACTGAACTCCTCAATGGCTTTCAGTCGCTTGGCTGCGACGGAAGTCAGCAGCTTGTCTTCTTCCAGCAGCAGGTAGCAGTACGCGCGATGCTTGTACCGTCCAACGCGGCCTCGCAGTTGATGCAGATCGGCCAGTCCAAAATTGTCGGCCTGGTGAATGAACATCGTGTTGGCGTTTGGAATGTCGACGCCGCTTTCGATGATTGTCGTGCAGACGAAGACGTCGGTTTCGCCACGGACAAACCGCATCATCGCCGCTTCGAGTTCGCGCGGAGTCATTTGGCCGTGACCGATGTCGACGCGGGCTTCGGGAACGATCTGTTCGATGCGGGCCGCGATCTCGTGGATATTCCAGACGCGGTTATGCACAAAGAACACCTGTCCGTTGCGATTCAATTCCCGCACGATTGACTGGCGAATCAGGTCTCCATCGAAACGGCAGATACGCGTCGTGACTGCCACTCGCTCCTGTGGCGCCGTCGTCAGGTTCGAGATCTCGCGGATGCCCAGCAGCGAGAGATGCAGCGTGCGTGGGATCGGTGTGGCGGACAGCGTCAGCACGTCGACTTCCAGCCGCAGCAGTTTCAGTGCTTCTTTGACATCGACACCAAACCGCTGCTCTTCATCAATAACAACCAGCCCCAGGTTCTTGAACGACACGTCCTTCGACACGAGTCGGTGCGTGCCTATCACCAGATCGACGGAGCCATCCATCAGCCCCTCCACGACCTTCTTCTGCCTTCCCTTCGACTTGAATCGCGACAGCGATTCAACCGTGATGGGAAACTCGGCCATCCGTTCGGTGAACGTCCGATGGTGCTGCTCGGCAAGCACGGTGGTGGGAACAAGGATGGCCACCTGCTTTCCGGAGTCGATCATTTTGAATGCGGCCCGCATCGCGACTTCGGTCTTGCCGTAACCGACGTCGCCGCAGATCAACCGATCCATGGGGCGTGCGAGTTCCAGATCCTGTTTGCACTCGATGATCGCCGAGAGCTGGTCTGGCGTTTCCGTATATGGAAACGCCGCGTCGAACTCCTTCTGCCAGTGTGAATCGGGCGGACAGGCCATGCCCGGTTCGGCTTCTCGTGCGGCCTGCAGGCGGATCATGTCCGACGCCAGATCGCTGACCGCTTCAGCGACTTTCGCCTTCTTCCTCGACCAGGCCGACGTGCCGATGACAGACAGTTCCGGAGCATGCTTCGCGCCGCCAACGTATTTCTGCACCAGGTGAATCAGTGAGACCGGCACGTACAGTCGCGAGTTGCTGCGGAACTCCAGTTCGAGGTGCTCCTCCAGCGTGCCGTCTTCTTCGAGCACCTTCATGCCATGGAACTTCGCGATCCCGTGCGTGATGTGTACCACGAGATCACCGGCATTCAGCTCGATGAAGCTGTCAATGATGCGGCTTTCGAACTTCCGCTTGCGGCGTGCCGTCCGTCGCACTTCCGTTCGGCTGAACAGCTCGTGATCGCTCAGGACAAGGATGCCCTGCGGCACCAGTCGAAACCCGCGGGCGACGCGTCCAACGCACAACGTGACCTTTGGAGCCAGTTCCGGAGTGTTTTCCTTGAGCAGTTCGCCCAGTCGTTCCTGTTCAGCTTCGTTGTGGCACGCGATCAGCACGCGTTCGTCGCGACCGACGACTTCCGCCAGTTCGCTAAGCACTTCGGTACGCGGTCCGGTGAAGCGTTCGATCGACTCGACCTGCAAATGACACGGCGTGTCGAATCCGTCCGCGGCAATCGGAGCGATTTCGACCGTCGGCCGTTCCGTACATCGGGCCATGACCGAGTCGACGCTGAACAGCCCACGGCGATCGTCCAGCCGCTCCAGATACTGCCGGCCCTCGGACACGATGTCGGACAGTTCCGTCAGCGCGATCCATGTGTCGTCCGGCAGGAAGTCGAGCAACGACTCGCTGGCAGCTCGCGAGGCATCAGGCTCGGTGACATCTGCGGGAGCCACAATCACGATGTCGATGGCATCGAGGCTGGTAATCGTACGCTGACTCTCGGCATCAAATCGGCGAATCGACTCGACCTCATCCCCGAAGAACTCGATTCGCACCGGGTCTTCCGAGTCAGGCGGATAGACGTCCACGATCCCGCCACGCACTGCGAACTCGCCGGGGTACTCGATACCGGTCACGCGTTCGAAGCCGCGGTCGATTAACCACGCCTGAAACGCCGCTTCATCGAGTTCGTCTCCGACGGAGATACGGCGGGTTCCGTCGCGGATTTCTGAACGTGCAGGCACAGGCTGCAGCAGTGCACCAATTGTCGTGACGATCAGGCGTGGTGCCTTGCCGCTCAGGCAGCGTTTGAGGACATGCAATCGCCGGCCGAACACCGCGTCCGTGACATCACTCTCCTGCGGGAGCGTTTCCCAGGCGGGAAACAGGCTGGGCGAGCGATCCAGGAAGGCAGTCAGGTCATCAGCAAAGTCGTCGAGGTCGGCCGGTCTGGGCAGCACGACCAGCAGCGTTCCGTTGTGGCGACTGGCCGTCGCGGCGGCGGAGAGCGCGCAGGCTGATCCCCATGCTCCATCGATTGTCCCACTGTTGCCGGCTTCAAGAGCTTCGATCAAGCCCTCAAACCCGGGCGTCTTTTCGAGGAGCGGCACCAGCGCAGTTAATTCTGCGGCACTCGCTGTCGTCATTCCCGGCGATCACAAACTCGGTCCAGTTTCGAGGCGGCAGAATAGAGTGCCACCGCCTGCACAGCCAGATTGAAGCGAACTGAACTCGTCGAACAAACTCGGTTTTGACGGTTTCGATATCTGCCAGTATCCTCGGGGCCATACCTGATCTACAGGAGACATTGATCATGAGTGTCACCGAACAGCAATTGCTGAGCTTCAACGAGTTCGTCCGCGAGAAACTGCTTAACGATGAGACAGACGCGAACCTGGATGAACTATTTGACATGTGGTGGACCCAAAACCCAAGTGACTCTGAACATCGTGAAAACGTCGCAGCGGTCAGAGTCGCGCTGGACGACGTACGAAACGGCGATCGTGGAACACCGGTGGAAGAACACCTGCGCGAGATGAGTGAAAAATACAACATTCCGGATGACGCATGACCTATCGCATTCGACAGACCCGGCGGGCCAACCGGGATGTGGATGCAATCTTCAATTGGATCGCCAATGTGCGTCAGGCTCGTCAGGGTGCCACGAGCTGGCGCGGTGCTTACCGCAATGCCCTGGCAATGCTTGCCGGAGACCCCGAAAGCTATCCAGAAGCGATCGAGGCCGATGATCTCGGCGTTGACTTGCGGCAATTCACATTCAAGACGCGTCGCGGGCAGGTCTACCGTGGTGTGTTCACCGTCGACGATGGCGACGTTCTGATCCTGCGTATTCGTGGGCCGGGCCAGGCTCCACTTGATTCCGACGAACTCGGGCTCGCGGATTGACGCTGACTGAACTGAGCCAGTTGCAACCAGTCTGCACCGCCGGCGGGTGATCAACGTGGAGCGCTCGACTCAACGCATGGCTTCGGAATAGGAACGGCAATCACGAGTTCACGCCGAGTTCACGGCACAGGTCGTCGAATCGACCCTGCAATGCCGACATGGCAGTCTGCAGTTCTTCAATCTCACTCTGCATGCGGAGATTATCGGCCCTGAGCTGAGTCAGTGCGGTGTCCGGTACAGCCGCGGCAGTGACCTGCGGCGACGTGGGGATTGGAGCCGGGGCAGTTGATTGGGGGCGTGATTCGGAAATCGGAGAAGGTGGCGGCGCGTTGAAGCCGCTGTTTTCGGAGGCGGGATAGAAACCGTGATCCACTTCAACACCACGACGATCGAGCGACCCGCTGGCCTGAGCGTAGCCTTCGGCAATCAATCCACTGAGTTCCTGTCGCAGCGTCGCCAGATCGTCAATCGGCACCATCCGACTGGCTCGGCCGCGAAGCTCCCCCAGCGTTTGTCGTCCGCGCAGCAGCAGTTCGGTGAGGATCGCCAGTTGCGGTTCGCTGAACGAGAAGGCATTCCGCATGTAATGGCGGTATCGCAGGCTCCGGCCGCTGGCTGGCTGGATGACGGCTGCGAGGCCCAGTCCCCTAAGCTCGTCGATCGTGTCCTCGGCCCGATCTTCGTCGTAGTTGACCGTCGGGGCGCGATTGCTTTTCTGATTGCATCCGGTGAGGACCGCTTTCAGCGTCAGCGGATAATACTCGGGAGTCGTAAAGGCTTTTTCGAGCAGGACACCCAGTACGCGTCTTTGGGCTGCCGTCAATTCCCGAACGGGGGGACGGCCTTCTTCGTTCTCGGTCATGGTTAGTTGATAGTCGATGGTGGATAGTTGATAGGCCACTCGGGGCCGCACAATCAACTATCAACTAAGAACTATCAACTATCTGACCGACAGCGGCGGATTGTCGAGCCGATCGAGATGGCGTTCCCGAAACTCGATGAACTGTCGGTCCGCCTGCTGCTGTGCTTCCATTGTGGCGGCTCCGAATTGCAGAGCCGTGCCGAGCTGCTGCTCGATTCCCAGACCCAGCCCCTTAACGGTCTTCAGAACGCCGGCCACCTGCGGGTCCTTCTCGATACGCTCCCGCAATTCCGGTCGCGCCTGCGTCGCGTCGCCGTTCACGGTCTCGCTCCAGACCGTGACCCATTCGCCGTCCGGCATGCGCGCCACAAAGCTGCCGACCACTCGGGCCACCTTCTGGTTGATGTTCAGTTCCAGTTGAGTCACTCGAAAGCCTCGTACTTTTTCTTGACGTGCCGCCTCGATCGCTTTCGACAGATCGGGCTTCCGCGGCGCCGGTGCTTTCGGACGATTACCGCCCAGCCCTGGCTCATTCAACAGATCACTCAGTCCTCCGAGCTGGTTTGTCAGTTGGCTCTGGAGTAACTGCGGCAGCATCTCCGCCAGCATCTGCTCCATGCCGATCTTCTTTGCTCCAGTACCGGTGCGGAGCAGAGTCGATCCCATCCCCTGGAACTCGACCCGTTTTCCATACTCGAATTCGACGATCGCCTGGCGAGCGGCCCATTCACGATCCGACTGGGCACGTCCCGGAACCCGGTCAGTCAGACGAAATGTGTCTCGTTCCGGGTCAATTCTCTTCGACTTAAGTTCCTCAATCAGATCGCCCACCTCGCGAGTCTCAACGTCGGCCAGTCGTTCGCTCCATGCCAGTCCGGCCACACGACGGTTCTCCGGCGGCTGGGCAAACCAGAAATCCAACCGGTTCTTCGGCAGGCTGAGCATCACAAACTGCGTTCCGAGTCCTCCACCGGGCCTGTCATTCAGCCGATCAACCTGCTCATCGACGCGATCCAGTTCCGTTTCGAGAAACGCGACGAGTGTGTTGGCATCAGCTTGCTCGTCGATCCAGCGACGTAGCCGATCACGCAGTTGAGTGGACTGACGCGCTGCGGCCTGCGCCTCGGTCTCGGTCACCGTTCGGTACATCTCTGCTTCGTTCTTTTCGAGCCACTTTCTCTGCACGGCCATCGAGACCGTCCCATCCGGCTGTTCGCCCAGCAGGGCACCCCGGAGTCGTTCGCCCGACTTAAGCGTGACCATGTCCGCCGCAAATCGCGTCAGACCCTTCTTCCTCTGGGCAAAGGTCGACTCAGGACCGAGCAGAAGGAATGATCCAGCCAGGAGCAGGGGCATCATTCGCAGCATCGAGGTGGCCATGATTTGCCTCGTGGACCAGCAAGTTCAAACATCCTGATAAACGGCACGGGATAACGCGTGCCTTTTCATCATAGTCCGTTCGGACTCCTTTGTGACCAACATGTTGTTCGGGAATCATGCACACGGCATCGATTGATGATTGTCGATTGATGAGTGATGATTTTCGAAGTGACAGCGGCGGTGAGAGCGTAGACACGTCCGACGGCGGCCAGCCCTGACACTTCACATATCGAAACTCATCAATCCAACTGAAATGGCGTGAGGTGTCCGTCGATTCTGAGATACGTCGAGAACTGATTCGAAATGGCCGCTCGAGCCACGGAGCCTCTCATGCATAAGTCCAGCTCATCGCGTCGCGAATTCCTGATCGGACTGGCGGCCGGAAGCGGAGCACTCGGCGTCGGGTGGCACGGTACCGGCGATGTACTGGCCGTTGAGTCGAAAGCTCTTCAGACCGCGCGTAAGCAGGCAGCGAATCGTCGCCGTCGCGTGATTTTCAATAATGATGGTGATGACATCTGGGCATCGGGCGCCGATACCGTCGAGAAGTTCCTGGCCGTTCGTCACACGCCGCTGCTCAATACGCATGTCGACAGCATCTACTACTGCACTACGCAGAGCTTCAATCGCTTCACGCACGCAACCCGGACTGCGGAGATCTTCAAGGCGAAGACCGGCAGTTTTGCAGACAACAACCTGGAGACGTTCCTCGGGCAAAACACAGACGGCCTGCGGATGTCGAGCCAGTTCGCGCGGCAGCATGGTCTGGAGACGTTCTGGACGCTGCGAATGAACGACATTCACGACGCTTGGACGCCAGCGTTTCTGTCAGACTGGAAGCAACAGGATCCGGCACGCATCATGTCGACACAGGAGGCCGCGAAAGCGTTTAAAGACCGACGGCGATTGTGGAGCCTGGTCGATTTCGAACACCCGGACGTCGAACCGCGGCTGGCTGCGATTATCGACGAAGTACTGCAGAACTATGACGTCGACGGCATCGAGCTGGATTTCCTGCGTGCTCCGTTCTACTTCCGCACCGCGTACCTCGGGCAGCCGGCCACCGAATCACAGATCTCGATTCTGACTCGCCTGGTCAGACGAATTCGCGATCTTGTCCTGCAGCACAGCCAGCGACGGGGCAAGCCGCTGCTGCTGTCGGTCCGAGTTCCCACGACTCAGTCACTGTGCCGGAAGATCGGCATCGACATTGAAGCGTGGCTTGAGGATGGGCTGATTGACGTCATGTCGCTCGGAGGTGGATACATCACATTTGATGTCCCAGTGACCGAGATGATCGCGCTGGGGCATCAGCACGGCGTGCCCGTTTATCCATGCCTGAGTCAATCGGGACTGATGCAACGACCGCCTCGCGGCACATCCACGAAGCAACCACCGGAAGCCTGGCTGGGAGCGTCGTCGCGATTGTGGGCTGACGGAGCCGACGGCATCTACACGTTCAATCTGTTTCCGGGGCCGGGGACTGATGCCGATCGCGAGTATGCGCGGCGCGTGCTCACGACGATTGGCTCGAAAGAGCAGTTACTCGAATCATCAATTCAGTACGCCATGTCGGACGCCGGATGGTGGATGCCGTCTCATTTCTGGGCAAAGGATGCCGCTGATTTCTCCGGAGCCTTACCGCTGCCGCTTAAGGCGAATGAGTTCACGCGGACCTACATGATCGTTCCCGAGGACTTCAGAGGCGCGGACATCAGCGTAACTGCCGAAGTCCGCGTCGACATTAAGGGCCTGTCAGCGAAATCCACTCCGACGATCCTGTTTGGCTCGGCAAACTTCGGACCCCAGTCGGACGGGCAGGAAGTTGCTGGCATCAGGCGGTTCAAGTGCCGCGTTCCGTTGCAGGCGATTTCCAACGGCCGCAACCGTGTCATGGTGAAGGTCGCGGAGTCGAACTCGCAACTCGCCGGAGTTGAACTGTGGATTCGACGGGGCTGACGCGGTCGGCAACTCATTGCTTAGCTTCAGTGTCAGGCTTTTATTTCAGGGGTGGCTGGGGTCGAACGAAGTGAGCCCCCAGACGTGTTTGCTGGGGGCTCGCGTTGCTCGACCCCAGCCACCCAAACCTGGTTCTAAAGACTGACAGAATACTCGTGTTACGAAGCTCTGCGCAAACCACCGGGACTGGCGGCCTTCAGAGCGTGATCCACAATTAATTCGCACAACTCGCCCATACTCAGACCGACTCGGGCGGCGGCTTTCGGGACCAGGCTGTGGTCGGTCATTCCGGGGATCGTGTTGACTTCCAGTACCCATGCCTGGCCGTTGTCGTCCAGCAGGATGTCTACGCGCGCAAACTCGGTCGCACCCAGGCGACGACACGCAGTCAGTCCGGTTTCTGTCAGGTGCTCAAGTGTCGCGGCATCCGTTTCCGTGTCGAAGCCGTAGTCCGTCGCGTCGTCCTGGTACTTGGCTGCGTAGTCGAAGAACTCACGGCCCGTTCCAATCCGGATGAGCGGCAGCGAGTGGTCGTTGATGACGGCGAGAGTCCATTCGCTGCCGATGACCATTCGTTCGAGCAGACCGAAATCGCCCAGGTCGAAGCAACTCGAGACAGCGGCTTTCAGATCGTCGGCCGACTCAACGATGCTGACGCCCAGGCTCGATCCCTGAGCATCCGGCTTCACCACGAGCGGGTATCCGATCGAGTCGGCGTGTTCCGCGATTCGTTCGGGCGTATCGGTTGAGTGAATCAGCGCGTATTCCGGCGTCGAAACACCGGCCTGGTTGAAGCGTTCCTTGGCGGCCGACTTGCTGAAGGCCAGTCGCGACACGTCCGCTCCGCTTCCAGTAAACGGAACACCAAGTCGTGCGAGCAGACTCTGGACGCCGCCGTCCTCCCCGAATGTGCCGTGCAGAGCCAGGAACGCCATGTCGACCTGAGTCCAGTCATGAGACTCGATATCGATCACGGCGGGATCAACGGTGACAACCGGGTGACCGCGATCAGACAGTGCAGCGGCGATGGCAGCGCCACTCTGCAGACTGATTTCACGTTCGGCTGAGTCGCCGCCAGCCAGCACGGCAATGCGTAGCGGATCAAGCGAAACGGGCTGCAGGCCTTCCATGGCTCATCCCTTGCGGCGTACCTGAATTTGCACTGTTCTGGTGTGCGACGATGAATCGTCTACCAGATCTGGATTTCCAGCTCCAGATCGACTCCGAATTGCTCGGCCACTTTGGAGCGGACGAGATCGATCAGTCGCAGCACGTCGTCGGACGTCGCTTCCGGGTGCGTGACAATGAAATTGGCATGCCGGTCGCTGATCTCAGCTCCACCGACGCGAGTGCTCTTCAACCCGGCCTGTTCAATTAATGCCCCGGCACTCAACCCGCGCGGGTTCTTGAAGATACAGCCAGCCGATTGCGACGCCAGTGGTTGTGTGGCCTTCTTCATGATCCACAGCTTGCGCATCCGCCGCGTGATCTCCTCGCCGTCGTCTTCGCTAAGTTGAAACTCGCCCTGCAAAACGACCAGCTCGTTAACGCTGCTTTCGCGATACGCGAACGACAATTCGTCCTCCGATCGAACGAAGCGGTCACCGGCCACCGTCAGTACCGTCACGCTGCAGACGTATTGGCCGATGTCACCGCTTTTTCCGCCGGCGTTGCCCTTCAGGGCGGCACCCACCGTGCCCGGAATTCCCGCCAGCGTCTCGAGTCCTGCCAGATTCGCTTTGACGGTTTCTGAGATCAGATTTGACAGCAGTGCTCCGGCGCCGGCACGTGCTTTCGTACCGTCGATCTCGATTTGGGCAAATGCGGGATCAGTCAATCGTACTACTGCGCCGCTAACGCCTTCGTCGCGGACCAGTACGTTGGAACCGCCGCCCAGCAGATGCACCGGGATTTCGAGCTGACTGCAGTAGGTGATGACTTCCTGCAGTTCATCAAAGCCGCGTGGCTGGACGATGAACTGCGTCAGCCCGCCGACCTTCATCCATGTGAGCGGGGCCAGCGGCTGGTCTGACTGTGTGATGTCAGGAAACGTGTCGAGCAAACTCATGCGGAATCCGATCAATATCGCCTGCGCCCAGCGTCAAACAGATGTCGCCCGGGCTGGCCGAATCCTGCATTGTTGCCAGGACGTGGTCAAGAGACTCCAGCAACCGCACGGTCTGCCCTGTGGCTTGCACCGCCCTCCCGAGTTTTTTCAGGCAGGCTGCGGCGTCCGACTGACTTTCTCTTGCCGCAAACACGGGAACCAGCAGGACCTGATCCGCGTCCCCGAAGCTGGTTGCGAAGTCGTCCAGTAGAGCTTCCGTGCGGGAAACCTGATGCGGCTGGAACACGACCAGAATACGTCGGTCCGGATATGTCTGCCGGACCGCGGCCAGGGTCGCCCTGATCGCCGTCGGATGGTGAGCGTAGTCGTCGATCAACGTGACACCGTCGCGCTCCGCGATGAACTCGAATCGCCGTCGCACACCGCGAAACAGGCTCAATGCCGATGCGATGGCCGCCGCGTCCGTTCCCACGGCGTGAGCCAACGCGATTGCCGCCAGTGCGTTCTCGACGTTGTGCCGACCTGGCACCGACAGAGCAGCGTCGCAGAAGTACTTGCCATTGTGACACACTTCGAAGTGACTTATTCCCGGTCGCAAATCGAGATCACGAACCAGCCAGTCCGCTGAATCACGGATGGAATACGTCTCGATCGCCAGGCGGGCGGGCAGCCTGTCACGCAGTGCCTTGGCCACATCACTTCGCAGCAGCAGTGCGCCGTTCGGATTCACGCGATGAGCAAATTCCTCGAACGCTTTGCGAGATTCATCGATCGTGGCGAAGCAATCGAAGTGATCAGGTTCAATGTTCAGGATCGCCGCGATTCGAGGTCTCACCGATAGAAAGTGCCTGCGGTATTCGCAAGCCTCAACGACCAGCAGATCTCCGCTTCCCGCCCATCCACTGCGTTCGTATTGAATGACCTCGCCACCAATCAGAGCCGAGGGATTCTGGCCGGATTCCCGCAGAATCGCCGCCACCATTGCCGTTGTCGTCGTTTTGCCGTGCGTGCCGGCAATAGCGATGCCTGTCCGCTCTGACATGAGTTGCGACAGCGCGTCCACGTAAGACAGCTCGGCAATGCCCCTCTCGCGGGCCGCTTGACGTTCGGGATTTGTGTCACGGATCGCAGGACTGAAGATCAGCACATCGACGGCCTCGGACACGTTGGCCGCCGTGTGTCCCTGGTGGACACGGCGCAGTCGTCCGTCATTTTTCCGCGGACGATTCGGAGCAAACTGCAGGTCCGAGCCCGTGAGCGTCCAGCCGGCATCACTCAGCAGCTCCGCCAGCGCTTTCATGCCCGAACCATGTGCGCCGACAAGGTGCGCAATTGGCGCGCGACCGAATCGCCGACGGGATCGGGATGCCGCTTCTGTAAGTGTCGAAACCGAGGACATGGGCTTCCGTGCCTGACGCTGCAAATCACAGGTTGCGTGAGAACTGAAGACGCGTTCTCCGCAGCGGACGGTACCGCTTATCCTCGGGACGTGGAAAGAGCGGTCACATGGCGTGTTACGACTGCTGAGCCGCCGCAAGTTTCGCCAGTCCGTCGCCGGTCGGAACACAGATAAAAAGAACACCGAGCATGCCATCGCCGGTGTTGCGGAACTCATGCTCGACGGACGGTGGCACATAGACCACATCCTGGGCCGCGACGGTATGTTCGGAATCGCCAATCAGTGCGGTTCCCGTTCCCTGTGTGACGACCACGATTTCCTCGGCGTCCGGATGCACGTGCAGTTCGGCGACGTGTCGGCCACCCGGAGGTATCAGCATGTGATGTACGAACTGAACGGTCTGCAGGCAGGTGCGCTCGGGAGACGTTTCATGCTCATACAGTCGCGTGACGCGTGCCGGCTTGTCGGCCCGGTTTTTCCACTCGCCGTGCTCATCGCGCACGCTGTATTCGATCACGCGGTGCGGATTGTTGAACAGCAGGCTCTGAATGACGTTGAAGGACTGAGTCGTCCAGTTTGCGACTGGCATTGTTAAGCATCCGTCCGAAGTTCTGGTGCCGCTCACGCAGACTTGCGTTCGCTCGAGGCAGCGGCCAGCGGCAGGCGGAGCGTGAATGTTGTTCCCTGTCCGACAACGCTTTCGACCCGCATGCGTCCATGATGGGCCTCGATGACGTCCCGGCAAAACGCCAATCCCAATCCGGTGCCGCCCTGCCCACGTTCGTCGGCATCCTTCGTTGTGTAGAACGCTTCGAAGATCTTCGGCAACCGATCCGCCGGGATGCCCGGTCCGGTGTCACGCAGAGAAATCTCGCCCATCGTTCCGTCTTCGCTGAGGCGGACGGTCAGGAACAGCCGACCGCCGTCGTCCATCGCCTGGCGGGCGTTCACGATCAGATTCATCACGACCTGCTGGAGATGCGACACGTTCACTTCGCACACGGGATTTCCCAGAATGTCCGTCTGCAGACGCACACGGTGCATCTGGAGGTCTTTTTCGACAAGGATCAGCACGTCGTTGACGGCCAGAGCCAAGTCCATTTCCTCGCGGCGGTCACCCTTTTGCCGAGCGTAAGCCAGCATGCCGTTCGTGATCTTCGCAGCCCGCTGTCCGGCCGAAAGGATTCGATTGAACGCCTTTTCGCGAGTGGCCGCGTCTTTGTGACGCAGCCCCATCTTCCCGTAGTTGATGACCGTCGTGAGGATGTTGTTGAACTCGTGCGTGATCGACGACGCGAGCTGGCCCACCGCGACCATCTTCTGAGAATGCAGAATCTGCTGCTGCAACTCCGCATTCTGCTGGCGGAGTTGTTTGACCTCTTGCTGCAGTTCGTCGTTCCGTGGCATGTGTGTTCCCGCAGTTGAGACAACCGGACGTTCCCGGGTTCGATATCGACCCTCTGTCTCGACAACTGCAGTGTCCGCTACGCCCGACCGTGGCAATCCGAAGATCCGGAACAGCAACGACTTCTTGAACAACCCACAGGAACTGCACGCGAAAGCTGCCTCTGTACCGGAAACGTAATCCCGTCAGACTACGCCGAGTTTGAGGGCCGTGTGGCGGCATACCGAACGCCAGCCACGAGACGCCCGGAAATTCGTGACCGCAGATTCCAGATAGACAATCCGGTTTTCCGGGGGCTTCGTCCCAAACGCGAAACGAATTACGACCAGGTCGAACAGATCCTCGGCGATATGCCTCCCTTGGCGCTCCGGCATGAAGAGTCGACCTAACGTTGACCAGATTCAGTGCCGACTTCTGTTCAACTCGGCACGATGGCTAGCAAGACCTTCCGGACTTGGGAACAGGTGCTCTATGAAAACCGTGTTTCGCAGCGTGTCACAGTTCATCCACGACGAATCCGGGCCCGCAGCCGTTGAGTACTGCTTCATGATCGGATTCATACTGCTGGTCTGCATTAGTGCGATCGGGAATCTGGGTGAGGCCACGCATGGCTACTACCTGAAAACGCTGGCCGTAATGCCGTAAGCCAATTGTAATAGACAACTTACGGGCTAATCGTCGTCGTCACCTTCCGGTGCCAGCGCATCGATCCGACGGCCGGCTCGAACCAGCGCGACCGCGAGCAGGGCCACCAGCACGCAGACGACACAACCAATCACAACCGGATTGTCGAAGACGTCTTTCAGCCTGAGCGGGACGCCGTCGCCAGCCGAATTATTCTGGACGGGTTCACCCAACGTGGCGTCCGCCGTCTCCTCGCCGGATTTCAGAACTGCCCGGATCGCTGCCACGTCGTAGCTGGGCGCTTCCGCGTCCTCGGAGCCATAGACCAACTGCATCCCGGCATTGGCGGAAGCCAGATACACCAGTTCGTGGACAGGTCCCTCGGCGGATACCGCGTCGAAGGTGACCGGTGGGCTGTCGCGGTCATCCACAACAAGTAGAGCGTTCTGTCGAGCGAGCATGGATGCGAGCCGAGATAGAATGCTTTGTTCAAGAAGCCCGGGATTTCCGGTTGACTTCCGCCTGCTGTGAGCTAACGGGGATTGCGTCGTTTGCTGTCCTCAATCACTATAAGCGGTGTGATCGGGCGACGGAGAAGCATGGTTTCGCGGATCGTGCGGCATGGAAGAATCCAAGCGGGGATAGCTGCTGGCCCGGGAAGCCTACCATATTCACAGCCGACTGTTTCCAGGGAACCCGAGTCACGGCACAGCAACAGTTTCCCTCAAGGCTGCGGTTGCCCCGCCGCGATAGCGGCTTCCTTGAACAAATCGCTCAACCGGAGTGGCGGTTGGGCGCGTGTTCTGACGTTCAAGTCGCTGGCCGCCGCCCGGTTAGCTCAGACGTTGAACTTAACCGCTTCGCGGCCTGTCGGTTGATCGTAGTGGCCTTGTAATAAACGGGCCGACTGGTGTGTCGTTGTTCTCCTGACGGATGGTTTCTCCTGACGAGACAGGTGGTCATGGTTCTGCAGCAGGGTAAGACTCTGATCGGGTACCGTGTCTTCGAGACGTTCGAAGAGTGTTACCAGTACAACGAGGACGCCTGCTTCATCGCGTCGGACCGTGACGGAGCCGAGGAGTTTCTCGACTGGGGAGACACCCCACGCGACGCCTGTCGCATCCTGCCCGTGTCGCTGTCCGACATCATGCGTGACTACGGCTGCTCGGGTGGCGAGTATGCCATGCGACGGGACGCCTTCGAGCGGTTCCGGACCCTCGCCGAGCTCAACGGCGTGCCGTATCACGCCGCACCGTATGACGGCGACGACAGCCTGCGGGTCGTCCTGGTCGAGGGCGTGATCAGGAACGATGACTGAAAGCCGCCGGGGCCACGAGCACGCGGTCCCAACAGGCGGTCCCCAGCAGGCGGTCCGGTCACAGCAATTGTTCCGATAAAAAGGCCTTGCGCCAGGGCGTGGCCGCAGCGGATTCTGGGATCTGTCACTCGCAACTGTCGCGAGTCCGTCACACAGACCTGCAGAATTCAGGAGCCCCCGCATGACACCCTGGCAAGAACGCGCGACACCCCTCATTCAACGTATGGCTGAGGATATGAATATCAGGAATCTGGCGCAGAAGACCATCGACGCCTACACGTATCACGTGGGCCGCTTCGCCGCACGCCTCGAAAAACCGGCAGAACAGGCCACGGCCGAAGATGTCCGCAGTTTTCAACTGTATCTGGTCGAAGAGAAGAAAGTCGGTTGGAGCACGTTCAATCAGGCAGTGTGTGGACTGCGGTTCCTGTTCCGCGTCACGCTGCCGCGGACGTGGCACGTCGAGCTGATCCCCTTCGGCAAACGGCCGAAGACACTGCCCCAGGTCCTGTGTGCCACCCAGGTCGAGCAACTGCTCTCATGCGTGCGTTCTCTCAAACACCGCACTGTGCTGCTGACCCTGTATGCGGCCG
>Ga0209501_10003410_pt1 | contig 15950 bp, 13 predicted proteins | sample ArcticOcean_MG_C_4_FD_187434 | JGI IMG/M metagenome (GOLD analysis project Ga0209501, IMG submission 187434) | Marine microbial communities from western Arctic Ocean - ArcticOcean_MG_CB4_134 (SPAdes) (version 2) | ecosystem: Environmental > Aquatic > Marine > Oceanic | place: Arctic Ocean...
ACAGTGACCCACTAAACATTGTTCTATTCAACGATTATTCTTACATGTCTAAATCATTAGCGCCTAAGAGTGAAACTCAAAAAGAAAACCTTGTAACTCATGGACAAGCTTTCCCTAGTTATGGTGTGGTTTTACTTTTAGATAGTATGCAATCAAAAGGAACTGCCAGTCATGAGATAACTCATATACTAGTTCAGAGAGCTGCCGGATCATCCTACAACATAATTCCGGCATGGCTAAATGAAGGTATTGCAGAATATGCAAATCCTATAGTAGGATTTGCATATCAAAATTCTTATGAAACTAATTTAGCAAACAATAGCTTGTTATCAATAACAAAGTATACTTCACCGCCAGGTAAGCCTGAAGATGTAATTCTATTTTATGGGCAATCAGAAAAACTTGTTGATTTTATGATAAACAAGTTAGAGCCAAAAAATTTTACAAGCTTTATTAAAAACTTAAAAAATGGCATATCCATAAACAATGCTCTTATAAAAGTATATGGGATGAATAAAACTGAAATAGAAAACAAATGGAGAGAAGAAATAGGGACTAATCTTATTAAAGAAACAAATAAAAAAATTCAATCTAAAGCTCCTTCTAATACAATTCAACTTTATACTTTAGATGATATGAAAGTAAAATCAGAAGAAATATCTAAATCAGAAGTTGGAAAAACCGAAGATTTAGAAGATTCAAACAAATCAAAAATCAAAACTGAATCTACCAATCTATCAACCAATAATACGAAAAACAACTCTTGTGGATTGTCTGATTCAAACGAAATACTGATGGTTTTTTCTATTTTTACTGTTGCTTTTATATATAGAAGAAATAAAAAAAGATAAAGTTATCTTGTTCTAGGATTCAATACATCATTCAAGGCATCTCCAAGTAGGTTCCAACATAAAACCATCAAGAATACTACAATTCCAGGACCAATAAGCAACCAAGGCTCATTTCTTATAATACTTATACTACCACCATCCAAAAGCATTCTTCCTAAGCTAGGCCTTGGAGGTTGAATTCCTAATCCTAGCCAACTTAAAATAATTTCAGTACCTATTAATGCTCCCATACCCATAGTTATTGAAACAACTAAAGGACTTATCGCATTTGGTAATAAATGTACAAATAATATTCTATTTGTACTTGCTCCAATAGATTTGGCAGACTCTATATATTGGTTTTCTTTTATACTCAAAACTTGAGCTCTCATCAATCTTGCAGTACCTATCCAGCCAAAACTTACTAATGCTAATGAAACAACCAAATAATCTGCTATTCCACTTTTCACTAATCCTGAAATATTATAAGAATCTTCTAAGAATCTTACAAAATCTAATACTCTTGGTCGCAAGGTAGCAGCTAATATAATTACCAATAATATATCAGGGAAAGATGATGATATTTCACCTATTCTCATAATAATCGAATCTGTTTTACCTCCTTTGTAACCAGCTAACAATCCTAATCCAACTCCAATAATGATGCCTCCAGTGATCAGTGCTACAAAGGTTATAATGATTGTATTTTGAACTCCCCATAAAACTCTAGTGAAAACATCTCTCCCCGCTCGATCTGTTCCCATTATATGATCTATGCTAGGAGGTTTTTTAATATTTGTATAATCTTGAGCTGTATATTCGTACGGAGAAATTACTGATGCAAACAAGCCACACATATAAATAACAATTAATACAATGATACAGACAACAGCTATTTTCTTTCTTATCAATCTATTTAAAGCTGTTTTAAAATGTCCGTTGGAATTATTCATTTATATCTTATCCTCGGGTCTATAATTGAATACGAAATATCTGCTACTAGGTTGGCCAAAATAAAGGCTACAGCACCAATTAAGGTTATAGCCATAATTACAGGATAATCTCTGTTAAATATCGACTCGACACTAAATCTTCCAATTCCAGGAATTCCTAAAATAGTTTCTGTTATAAACGCCCCTCCCAATATTCCTGCTAAAGCAAAGGATAAAATAGTAACTATAGGGATCATAGAATTTCTTAGAACATGCCTATTGCTAATTGTAAAAAAATTCAACCCTTTTGCCTTCGCTGTTCTAATATAATCTTGCCCTAAAACGTCGAGTGTAGAAGCTCTCATTATTCTTATCATAAACGCTATTCCAGGTATCCCCATGGTAAGAGCTGGAATAATAATCCTCTTGTCAAATAATCCTCCCCATCCTGAACATGGAACCAAATCAGTTTTCAAACATCCAATCCACAATAAAGCTGGGATAGTTATCATTATGGGGATAGACATGAATGTCACCGATATAGTCACTATAAATGGATCTATCCACGTCCCTTGTTTATGTGCAATCAGAAATCCTAATGGTAATCCAATTAAAATACTAATCAATAAAGATACAAAACTTAATTTTGCTGAGACGATTAGTTTAGGCCCAATTAAATCAGATACAGATCTCCCTCTATATCTTAGACTTTCACCAAAATCACCTTGACTAGCATTTTTCAAATAACTTCCAAATTGAGATATGATTGGGCGATCTAATCCCATTTCTGATCTAATCCTTTCTGCAACAATAGGATCATATTTTGTCCCCATCATAATTTCAATTGGATCGCCGGGGCCAAATCGTCCTAAAAAAAATGTAATGAAGGCAACAGATATCAATAAAAAAGGTATCCACATTAATCTTGATAATATATATTGCCACATAATAAATTTAAATTATTTTCTATTCAACAATTTCAACCAAAGAATATTTTGGAACACTCATTGGTGTAAGTTTATAATTTTTTACTCTTTGATTAATTAAAACATATCTGTCCCCCGGAAACCATAATGGAATCCATGGACTTTCTTCAACAATTATTTTTTCTGCTTGGTTATACATATCAAGTCGAGTTTGTACATCACGTTCAATTCTTGCAGATTCAAGTAAGTCATCTACTTTTGGATTATTATAATTATTATGATTGGTAGATTTTTTAGAATGAAAATTAATATCCAAAAAGTTTTCTGGATCTGGATAATCTGCTATCCATCCTAATCCCGAGAAAAATTGTAAATCTTTTTTGTTTAACATTTGAAGGAAAGTAGCCCATTCAACTTGTTGTATTTCAACTTCTATGCCTAAAGTTTGTTTCCACATTTCTAAAATAACTTCAATATCTAAACCCGCACTCCCACCAGTCCCTGGTACAGATAAAATAATTCTTGGCAAACTTGATATATCTGAATATTTTGACTTTGACAAAGATTCTTTGGCCAATATTTCGCTATGTCGCAAACCTTGAATTTTCTCATCATATCCTGGGAATCCAGGAGGTAGAATCCCATATGCAGGTTTAACAAGATCAGAAAGAACTTCACTAGCTATAAGTTCTTTGTTAATAGCATAAGCTAGAGCTTGCCTGAAAAATATATCGTCAAAAGGAGGTTTTTCCATATTAAATCCTATGTAGTATTGTGAAAAATCAAGCGGAGCAACAACAACATCTTTATTTAAAACATTATCAGGATCTAACACTCTTTCTAAATCAGCCATTCCAACGCCTGTTATATCAATTTCTCCATTTTCATACATTGCCATAGCAGAACCACCAGCTAAATTCATAGAAACATATTCAAGTTTTGCTGGTGTTTTATGCCAATTTAAATTTCTTTTTAAAACTAATTTTTCACCAATCAAATATTCGTCAAGAATAAATGGACCTGATCCGTTAGGTTTATCCATCCAATTAGATTCTTTCAAATTTTCTTTATCCAACACAAAAGCTACAGGGTAAGTTAATTTTGCTAGAAAATAAGCTTTTGGAGAATCAATATTAATCTGTAAGGTAAGATCATCAATCACTTTAATCCCACTAATAACTTCGGAGTCACCCTTAATCACATCTTTTACACCTATTATATCTCCCAAATAATCTTCCGCAGTTATAGAAAGAGTACTTGGGCTTGAGGCTCTAGTAAAAGACCATAGAAAATCATTCGCAGTTATTTTTTTGCCATCATGAAATTTAGCATTGTCTCTAAGTTTGAAAATATATTGCATACCATCTTCACTAATAGTCCACGACTCAGCTAAGTCAGGAACTATCTTCAAATCAGTATTTAAAGATACGAGGCCACTATATAATTCCAATATTATTCCCGCAGATGTAGAATCTTGTGCTATGTGAGGATCAAGTGTTGGAGGGTCAGAATACAAAATATTAAGCTTGTTTGAACTATTTTTGCTTGTGCTATCAATATTAGAAGATTTGTTTTCAGAAGATTTAGTCAACTCATCAGCAGAAGAGAAAGGATCTGACGATTGTGATTGACTAGAACATGAAATCAACAACATAGTTATTACAAATGCGTAGAACATCTTATTTGATTTGAAATATTTCATTAAATTCATAATTTATTACCTTTAATTGTATTTTAAAATTCTATATTGCAAATATTAAGCAAATTTTAATTTTTAACTTTTCTTAAATAATTATCAATAAATCCTTGTATCTCTCCGTCCAAAATTTTATCTGGGTCTGACGATTCAAAATCAGTCCGATGATCTTTAACCATTTTATACGGATGTAATACATAACTTCTTATTTGATTACCCCATTCAGCAGAAACATGCGGGCCTTTTAATTTCTTTTTGTTCGCATCTCTTTTTTTAATTTCTAAAGCTAATAATCTTGATTTCAAAATCCGCATAGCAATATCTTTGTTTTGAGCCTGAGATCTTTCGTTTTGACAAGAAACTTTCAAGCCTGTAGGTAAATGAGTTATTCGGATTGCTGTAGAGTTTTTTTGTACACTTTGCCCTCCTGCGCCTCCTGCTTTAAATGATTCAATATTCAAATCATCGGTTTTAATATCAATTTCTATATCTGATTCAATTTCAGGTAAAATCTCAACTAAAGCAAATGATGTATGCCTAGCATTATCAGAGTCATAAGGAGAAAGTCTTACTAGGCGATGTACTCCTTTTTCACTCTCAAGCAACCCGTAAGCATTGTAACCACTTACGTTGATAGTACAACTTTTAATACCAGCTTCGTCACCTTTCGATATTTCTAATACTTTTGTGTTCATTTTATTTTTTTCAGCCCATCTTAAATACATTCGCATAATCATACTTGCCCAATCTTGAGATTCCACCCCTCCCGCACCTGCATGAATCGAAACAATAACATTTCTAGAGTCAAATTCACCATTAAATAAAGTTTTCAATTCAAGATCATCCAAATCTTTATTCAAAACTTTTAAGGAATCTAAAATTTCATTATCCAATGAATTATCTTTTTCCGAAATTGCAATTTCGGTTATTTCTTTTAAAGAATCAATGTTGGAACTAACATTATTTATTTCTTTTAACTGATTTTCGTAAGATGCAAGTTCTTTGGATATTCTTTGAGCTTTAAACGAATCTTTCCAAAAATCGGGTTCAAGAGTTATTGGAGTTAGTTGGTTTATTTTTTTTGAAAGGGTTTCAACTTCAAAGACGCCCCCTTAAACTATCAAAACGCCTTGATAATTCATTTAATATTGTGTTTGTGTTTTCCATTTATTTATTAGATCATATAAATGATTATTATAGCTTCTTATAATAATCATTTATATATTGTAAATGACAAATTTATGTTAGATATTTTAATAGAAAACGCACTAATTGTAGATGGAAGTGGAAATCCTGGATATAAAGCTGATGTTGGGATAGAAAATAATAAGATTAAAATTTTCAGATATAAAAATCAAAACAAAAAATCAAAACAAAAAATCAATGCTGAAGGGCTTATTCTTTCTCCAGGGTTTATCGATTTTCATGCTCATAGCGGATTAAGGATATTAGACGAACCTCTGCACGAGCCAAAAATCATGCAAGGAATAACTACTGAATTAATAGGAGTAGATGGTAATTCTTATGCCCCATTTAAATCAAAAAATGACCTGAACGAATTCATTGAACTTAACTCAGGATTAGACGGAACAATTCAACAAGATGTTTTTTGGCCTACTGTCGATTCTTATTTAAATGCATTCCATAAAAAAACAGCTGTAAACATTGCTTATTTAGTAGGTAATTCAGTTTTACGAATAAACACGGTTGGATGGAACAATAAACTTGCTACAAAGAATGACATTGAAAATATGCAATCAATACTGAGAGAGTCTATGGAAGAAGGGGCATTTGGTTTATCAACTGGATTGGAATATCCTCCGGGCAATTTTGCTGACACATCAGAATTAATAGAATTATCAAAGCAAGCATATAAATTAGGCGGGATTTACCACACACATGTAAGGTATGAATTAGGAGATAAATTTTTAGATCCATTCAGAGAAGCAATTGAAATTGGAAATAAAAGTAATGTTCCAGTACATATTACTCATTTATACCAAAGTTCTTATTCCAAAGGTGGAGCTCACAAAATTCTAAATCTCGTTGAAAGTTCAAGAGAATCAGGACTAGATATAACTTTCGATAGTTATCCTTATATTTATGGAAGTACAAGATTAATTATCATGCTTCCGGATTGGACAAAAGATGGCGGAACAAAAACATTGAAAGACATATTAAGTTCAGATGAAATGAGAGAAAAACTAAAAAAAGAAGTATCTCCAAGAGCGTTAAGCTGGGATCAGGTTTGGTTAACTTATTTTAAATTAGCAAAAAATCATAGATACGAAGGTCTATCAGTAGCAGAAATTTCTCGATCTAGAAATCAAAATCCTATTGATACAATATGTGATATTTTATTAGAGGAAGATCTGCAAACTTGTTATGTTGCTTTAGGATCAAATGGCAGCACAATCCCTAAGTTTATCAATCATCCATTATCAATGGTCGGAAGCGACGCAGTTCTTTTAGGAGATTTCCCAAGCCCTAGAACATATGGATGCTTTCCAACAATAATTTCAGAATATGTGAGAGAAGAAAAATTCATGTCTCTTGAATTCGCAATTCGAAAAATCACATCTTTCCCAGCTCAAAGACTTGGAATTAGGGATCGAGGTCTAATAAAAGAAAATTTCAAAGCAGATATAACTTTATTTGATCTAAACAAAATAAAATCTAAAGCAACAAAAGATAATCCAAAAGTTTACGCTGAAGGGATTGAATATGTAATTGTAAATGGGAAAATCGCAATCAATAAAGGTCAGCACACAAAATCATTAAATGGGTATGCACTTAAATCAAATTACTAATTTAACTTTTTAATTTTTTGACTTTCATATTCCGTTTTTATCATATTCCAAGAAAATTGCATATCAATAACTTTATCATCCTTCCATAACAATCCTTGGTCATAATAATTCACACTGCCAGGATGCCCTGAAGATCCTAATGGCACTATCCATTTAGAATTATCCCAATCAGAGACATCAAAAAAATAACGTGCAACAGAAGTTGCGACAATATCAAATTTTTCAACATTAGAAGCGGATGCATTATGAGGAGTATCTCCGTCTCCATTTATAGCGAAACGTGGAGGATTCAAATCTTTTGCGAATTCAGGATATGAAGTTGACAATAAATGTTTGGGATTTGTTCTATGAACATTATCCCATTTCCAAGCACTATTATCGGGTCCATATTTTTCTGTCAATTTTTCTACTGATTCAACAAAAATTTCTTTTAACATATCATTCCAAGTAGAGTATTGAGTTGGAAGATAATCTAAAATGTTTTGTGATATTTCAGAAATAATTCTCGAAGACAAAGTTCTTAAATGTCCCGGGGCGCCCCTACCTCCTGCATGCAGCATATTTTCGGCTGATTGTGCGTCTAGTAGATAAGATATAACTTTCTTATTTAATATATATCTTAATTCAGAATAGATTGTAGGAAATATAGAATTTCTTTCCATTTTACAATCCCATTCAATAAAGTTTTTAAATAAACTTGAATATTTAGAATCGTAAAATTGATCTCCTGATAATAATTGAGTTATAACCTTGGCAGGAATAGAAGTAATCTCAGAATGTATGGAAATCATAATTTGTGAATTTATTTTTCCTTCTTTCAAGTGTTTTTTTATTCTTTCAGTTATTCTTTTTGCTCTGTATTCAGGAGCACTGTCCAAAGATAAGTAAAAAGGATAGTCGACATTAGCAATCTTGTTATTAGCAGTAACTATAAATCCATTTTCAGGATTAAATATTCTTGGTAATTTTTCAAAAGGAACAAATCCTTTCCATTTATAATTATTATCCCAACCTGGAACCGGAATCCAAGCATTAAGAGTATTTCTTAATGGGACTTTCCCTCTATTTAAGTAACCGTAATCTCCATTTGTATCAGAAAACAAAAAATTATTACACGGATCTACCCATCCATCCATTGAATCTTCTATCTCATTTGAATTTTTGGCGTCTAGCATATTACGTATAACATTAAATCCTGTATTTGGAATTACAGTAGAAGAATATTTGAATGAAATCCCAAATGTTTTATCTTCATTTAATCCGATAATATAACCGTTTTCTGTTTCGTAAGAATCAATATGCTTTGATTCTCCATTTAAAACTTCTAATTTATAAGATTTTTTTTCTGCTCTCTTCCATATATTGTCGCTTAAATATTCTAACCCTTCTGATACGTTTCTAATCTTCTCTACAAATAAATCTTGATAATCTGATCCTGCGTGGGTAACACACCAAGCAACTTTTTCATTATGTCCAAAATGAGGAAATCCAGGGCATCCCGGAAATGATAAGCCTATGACGTCGAAAGTATCACACTTTATATGGTTTTGATAATATACAGAAGGAGTGTCTAACCCTCTGTGTGGATCTCCTGCCATTAAGGGCTTCCCTGTATCTGTGAATTCACCTCCAACAACCCAGCTGTTACTTCCAATATCGATTTCGGACAAATAATTAATATAATCTAATGATTTATCAAAATATTCAGTTGGATCTATATCATCGCCATCATACAATTTTTCCGGGGGAACAATTACTAAAGCATTTTTTTCATATCCTTTAAATATATTTTTCAAATCTGAAATTTTAAATTTTTTCAGCAAGGAACCTCTCCACAGTTTTCCTTCGAATACTCCCATCATTATGTGCCTAGATTTAAAAACAGCCAAGCAATCCCAAGGTTCCCATTTTTCAATAGATTTATTAATCAATTCAAACTCTATTGGAAGAATATTACAATTATCAATATATTCATTTACACCATCTGCATATGCTACATACATATTTTTAGCATTGTTTTCTAATTTAGAAAAATCATCTTTAACATTAGATAAAATATTTAAACACCCCATGAATTTATCACTATCTAAACCTGATTCTCCTAATATTTCAGAAAGTTTCCCATATGCCTTTTTTCTATCACTTTCCATATGCCACATCCTATCTTGGGCAGTAGCGAAACCTTGCCCAAAAAATGCGTCATATTCATTTTTTGCGTCTATATGAGGAATCCCGTATTGATCTCTATATATTTTCAAATCATCAGAGATTTTATTACTAGTAACCTCAGAATTGTAATCTGGTAAAAATTCAAATATATTTTTCATGTTAATTTTCTCCTGATCGGGGTGACCGGACTCGAACCGATGACCCCCAGTACCCCATACTGGTGCGCTAGCCAACTGCGCCACACCCCGTTATTTCATTGAGAATACCATAATTAAATTAAACATTGAAATTGTTAAATTAATTAAATTGGAATATTTATGTTAAAATTTGATTAATTAATAATATAACAATTCATATTAATTTTTTTTAAAATAATTATTTAATGTTTGAATCAGAAAAAGATCTTATTAAAGCAGTTGAAAAAACCAAAGTTGCAAGAAAACCAAAACAACATTTGGCAACTTTTGGGTCAACAATAATTAATTATTATGTTGTAACTGAACCGATATATTCTGAAATCGCCCCTGAAAAACAGGAGACAGTAGTAAGAACTGGCAAGGTTAATTCTGGCAAACCTGAAATAGTTACACCTACCTATGCTCTTAATTTAAAAGGTTTTAGTGATGAAGCCTATAAATATTTAGAATTTATTTCATCTAAGTTTGGAATGAATAGTCCTGGCGTACTATATCAATATAAGAATGAATATGGAAATACAAATATATTAAGCGGCTCTGTAAAAGAAGTGTCTGGCAATATTATTAAAGAATTAGATGACAAAAAAGATAAGTTAACAGCCGTTATAGTCGGGGTTGACGAATTATGGGATGTGTCATTATTGAAATTCATTCATGATTTCACATCCGAATCCCTTGTTAGTAATGTAAATGAATTTAACTCAAGAGGCTTATTAAAACCTCAAGTGAATTTTGGCGGAGTGCCAAAAGCTGCTATACATCGAATAGAAATTCTATTCGAGCAAGTAGAATTGGGCGCGGACCCCGAAATAATTAAAAGAGAATTAGATAGATGGGGATTGTTTGATCATTATGAAGAAAGATTTTTAGGATTGTTTAATAAATGAACAGATTTGTCATGTCAAATAATGATAAAATTAATTATAATCATTTTTAATAATAAATACTTGGAGTTTACTTGTTCGATAAAAAAGAACCAGAATTTAATTTTTCTGGTATAAACAAAATCTTTGATAACATAAGAAAAATCATTCCTCTGCCAAAAAATAATTTCTTTACGACTTTACTAATTCTTGTAATATTGATTGGACTATGGTTGGCTTCTGGATTCTTTACCGTGCAACCAGGAGAACAAGCAGCATTAAGATTTTTCGGGAAATTCAGCTCAACATCCGGGCCGGGCCTGCATTGGTTTTACCCAAGTCCTATAGGCGAAAAAGATATTGTAGCAACTGACGCAATAAGGCGTTTAGAATTGGGATTTAGAGGTACTCAACCCGTGCCTGCAGAATCATTGATGATAACTGGTGACGAAAATATTGTAGACGCTCAATTACTAGTTCAGTATGACGTTAAAAACTTAGAATTTTATTTATTTAAAACTATCGATCCTTCAGGTCTAACAATGATGGATGTTGCTGAAACAGCTTTGAGACAAGTTGTGGGCAGCAAGCCTATAGATGATGTATTAACAACTGAAAAAGAAGCTGTCCAATCAGAAACCAAAATTCTTATGCAATCATTACTTGATAACTATGAATCCGGAATCAGAGTAAGAGAAGTGAAATTACAGAATGTTCAACCCCCTGAACAAGTACAAGACGCATTTGATGACGTTGTAAGAGCGAGAGAAGATAAAGAAAGAATAATCAACTTGTCTGACGCATATAAAGAAGATGTTATACCTAAAGCCAGAGGTTACGCAGCAAAAATTGTCCAAGATGCTAAAGCTTATGAAGCCACAAGACTAGCTCAATCCAGAGGTGAGGCAAGTAAGTTCAAATCTATATTGAAAGAATACGAGTTACAAAAAGAATCTACCGAAACAAGATTGTATTTAGAAACAATTGAAAAAGTATTACCTAAATCAAAAAATATAATAATTGGAAATCCTAGTAAAATTTATATTTTCAATTCAGATGATTCCAAAAAAATAATTGGATCACTAGAGGATTAATTTGAAAAAATCATATACAGCTATCATAATCATAATACTTATAGGGCTATTTGTTCTTATTCAAGGTTTATTCATTGTTGATGAAACCAACACTGCTATAGTAACAAGATTTGGAGAACCTATAAAAACTATAACTTCTCCAGGATTAAACTTAAAAGTCCCTTTTGTCGATCAAGTAAGAAAATTTGAAAAAAGACTCCTTATTTTTGACGCACCACCAGATTCATTGTTAACCAGTGATAAAAAGAGACTAGTAATTGATATTTATGCAAGAGGTAAAATTGTAGATCCTTTACTATTTTTCAAAACAACTCGAAATGAAACTTTAGCAGCTTCAAGGGCTATAGACATTATTTCTTCAGAATTAAGAAGGGAAATAGCTTCTGATCTGCAAGCAGAAATAATCAAAACAAGCAGAGAACAAATAATGAATAATGTTAAAGGGTTAGCAGGTCCTAAAATAAAAGAATTTGGGATTGAACTAGTAGATGTAAGAATTAAAAGAGCTGATTTCCCAGAAGAAATAGCTGATAGTATATACGGTAGAATGATAGCCGAAAGAAAACGTAAGGCTGATAAAGAACGTGCTGAGGCAGCTGAAATAGATCTTACAGTAAGATCAGAAGTTGACAAAGATGCTGCCATCATCCGCGCAAAGGCAGACGAAGAATCTAAAATCATAATTGGGAATGCAGAAGCGGAAGCAATTAAAATTTTATCAGAAGCTCATTCATTAAATACTGAATTCTATCGATTTTTAAGACAATTGGAATCATATGAAAATAGTTTCGCTAAAAATCCAAATACTACAATAATAATTCCTGAAGATGCGAATATTCTTAAATCATTTTTTGGTAATTATTCTACAATCAATCAAGTTCCTTTGCTCCCAAACACTGACTAACAATATTTGATGTCTAATATTCGTTTAAATATTGATAGAAATATTAATATCTCTATCAATGAACCTGAGTTAATTGATTTGGTTAATAATGTTTTTGAAATAATCAAGCTAAATCAAAACACTGAACTTAGTATATTGCTTACTAATAATGAATACATAACCACTTTAAATTCAAAATATAGAGGGTTAAACGAACCAACTGATGTGTTGTCATTTTCCCCGAAATTTTCAGGTAAATACTACGGAGAAAATAAGGAATCAGAAATAGAAGAAATTTGCTTTCCTGCTCATCCTCAAATGAATAATCATCAATTAGGAGATATAGCAATTTCAATAGAATATATTATTAAAAAAAACAAAACTGATTCGAAAATAATAAATTATGAAATCAAAAAATTACTTATCCATGGTATATTACATTTAAATGGTCATGATCATGAAAAACCAAAAGAAGAAAAAGAAATGCTTTCTATTACAAATAATATTATAAAAAAATTAAAAATATAACTTTTATGCAAAATGAAGTATTGTACAGAAAATGGAGACCTAAAAGTTTAAAAGATATTTTAGGACAAAAAGATATTGTCGAAATATTATCTAATGCAATATTAAATAATAGACTATCACATTCTTTTGTTTTTTCCGGACCATCTGGTACAGGAAAAACTAGCACAGCAAGAGTTTTTGCAAAATCAATTAACTGCGAAAACTCTATTAAAGGGAATCTTGATATTTCAAAGTGTGAATGCCTCTCATGTTCCGAAATTAACAATTATTCATCACAAACAGTTGTTGAATTAGATGCTGCAAGTTCAATAAGGCAAGTTGAAGATTTAACCGAAGTAATGATAGATAAAATAAATTTTTTACCTGGAGCAAATAAATACAAAGTATATATATTAGATGAAGTTCATATGCTCAGTAGGCATTCATTTAATGCATTATTAAAAACCTTAGAAGAACCTCCCAAACACTTAATAACTATTCTAGTTACAACCGACCCTGAGAAAATCCCTCAAACAATAATGTCTAGATGCCAAATATTAGAATTTAAATCAATTAATACAGAACAAATATCCAACAAATTAGTTAAGATAGCAACTTCCGAAAAGAGAAATTTATCATTTGAAGATTCTCAAACTATTGCTTTACACTCAGATGGAAGTTTAAGGAATGCAGAAAATTTATTAGAAAAATGCTTACTTAAAATAAGTGATAAAAATTTAAGTAAGGAAAAGATAGAAAATGCATTAGGATTAATCAACAGTGACATTCCATTGAAAATCATAGAAAATTTAATGAATAAAAATATTGAGTGTTCAATTAAAATATTAAATATTCAATTTGAAAAAAATTCCAATTTCGAATCGATTATAAATTCATTCAGGCAACTTTGTAGAAACTTACTACACTACAAATACAATTTAAATGACGAGGAAAATATCAAAAAGCTTGGGGATCGGATTTCTGTAGAAAAAATTAAAATCATATCAATTATTGTAAATGATGAGAAAATCAAAACATTAAGTAATCAACAACTTGCATTAGAAATAATGATTTTAGAAATATATGAAAAATTACACTATAAAAAAGAATCAACAAAAATAAATAAAAATAGTGATAATCAAAATGAATTTTTAAATAATACTAATATAGACTCTATAACAAATAATATTAATATAGAACAAAATTCCAACAATAACGAAAGCATGGACGAAAACATTATATTGAAAAAATTTATTGATCAATTCAAGGATTTAGATTGGTCATGGAAGGTGAAATCGGTAAATAATTATAATATCAGTGAAAATACCATTAATCTTTTGTTTACACATCAAAGTCAAATTGACTATATTAATCAAGAAATTAGTAATCCAATAAAATTACAACTATTTAGAAATGCAATAAAATTTACATGGAATAAAGATTTGCAATTTAATCTGACACTAAAAGTAAAATCTACAAATATTCTTAATAAATCTCTTATTGATAAACACCCTGAACTAAATAACCATGGGAATTCAACTAATGAAGTTTTTTATAAAGAAGCCGCAAAATATGGACGGTTTAATAAATTTAAGGAGATAAATAATGAATCCTAAAAACATGAAAGCCGCTTTTCAGATGAGAAGCCAAATGAAGGAAATTCAAAAAAAACTTAAACAAAGTACTATAACTGAAACTGACAAATCAGAAGAGATATCAGTCACAGTAGATGGAACATTTAAGATAAAAGAAATAAAATTAAATATAAATGACATTGACCAATCAAGAATAAAAAAATTAGAAAACAATTTACTTTCAACTATTAACAAAGCAATAGAGAAATCTCAAAAGAATGCAAACAGCCAGCTTGGCTCAATAACCGATCTTTTAGGTATGTAAATTGAATTCAAGTAACAAAGCTTCAATATCATCAGTCATAACTGAATTAGTTGGGCACTTAAGTCAACTTCCTGGAATAGGACCTAAAACAGCCGAGCGTCTCGCTTTCCACATAATAAAAGCTCCTGAAAGTAAAATTGTTTCCCTATCTCAAAGCCTGGTGAAAGCCAAACAACAGTTAACATTTTGTAAAACTTGTTTTATAGTTACGGAAAATGACCCTTGTTCTATTTGTTCAAATGAATTTAGAGACCATAAAATATTATGCGTTGTACATGATTCAATTGATGCATATGCGATAGAAAACACAAATACGTATTCAGGATCATATCATATCTTGAATGGATCTATATCACCTATGAACGGAATAGGTCCAAATGAGTTAACAATTTCACAGCTACTTATGCGAATTAACAATAATCTTCCAAATGAAATTATTATTGCAACTAATCCAACCATAGAAGGAGACGCAACGTCTACTTATATTATTAACCAAATTAAAAATGATGAAGTGAAAATCACAAGATTAGCAATTGGTATTCCAATAGGTGGCGATCTAGATTACACAGATAATAAAACATTGACTCAAGCATTTAATTCTCGCCAGCCTATAAGATAAAATTAAAACTATGCAAAAAACAAAGTATTTAAATTTTGAAGGAATTACAATTTCTTCAAATGATTATGGAGAATTCGATAAGATTTATAATATTTTAAGTGAATCTGAAGGCGTGATTTCTTGCATTATTAAAAGAATCAAAAAAAACAACAATCCAAATTATGATTCCATTGATATTTTTCAAAAAATGGAATTTAAAGCCTCCGTACGAGAGAATTTTTGGACAATATATGAAGCAAAAAATAAATATTCATGGCTTGATAGACCAATAAATTTAGCAAAATTATCATCTAGCAATATAATTGCAGAACTATGCATAAAATTTAATTCTATTAATGAAAACAACACATATATTTACCATTTGGTAAACATATGTTTATCATTAATATCTAAAAATAATATATTATTTTCATTAATATATTTTCAAATAAAAATCTTAATATCTGAAGGAATATTTCCTGAAATCAATAATTGTTTGAGTTGCAACACAAAACTAACCCCAGATGATTATTATTTAATTTTTGA
>Ga0209501_10003425_pt1 | contig 15881 bp, 16 predicted proteins | sample ArcticOcean_MG_C_4_FD_187434 | JGI IMG/M metagenome (GOLD analysis project Ga0209501, IMG submission 187434) | Marine microbial communities from western Arctic Ocean - ArcticOcean_MG_CB4_134 (SPAdes) (version 2) | ecosystem: Environmental > Aquatic > Marine > Oceanic | place: Arctic Ocean...
TTTATAGCTTTTATGGATTTTTAGGTGCGGCGATTTTTTGCCAATTTGGTGTATATATTAAATAGGGCAACAGGAAAAACAACGCTTTAAAGCATAAGACAACTTAATTTTAGGAGAAAATATAATGGCTGCAATGTCTGATTATCTGGAGTCTGGGATTATAGACCATTTGCTCAGAACAATTACGTTTAGTAAGCCGTCGAACATTTCGATTGCTTTGTTAAGAAATCACGATGCAAATTGGGCTTTAGATTCTAAAACCGGAGCAACAATACCAGAAATAGCTAGTGCTAGTGCTTACGCAAGAAAGAGCTTAAGCGCTCCTGCTGACGCTACTTGGGATTTGCCCGGAATAGGTTCGCCAACCACGTCTAACACTGCTGCTGTTGAATTTGCGGCAGCTAGTGGCGGCGACTGGGGCTACGTTTCTGGCATAGCTATCGTTGACAGCCTAACTCATGGTGCTGGCAATGTTCTGTTTCACGGCGCTCTTACTACTCCAAGAATCGTTACAGACGGCGATACCTTTAAGTTTAATGCTGGTGATATTGACATTACTCTTGCCTAATTAAGGGGGTAAATTGTTATGACCCGTAAAGGCAAGGTACAGCTTCAGAGCGAAATCAACACAAATTTAGCTAATAATACTAGCCGCGATATCAGTGCGCAAGATGTACGCGATGTTGTTACCAACATTACGGACACCATGATATTTCCGGGCAGTGGTGTAGTTGCTGATTTTGATACTTCTGCGATTTGGCCAGTAACCAATGGTGGCACTGGAAGCTCCAGCGCCTCTGGTGCTAGAACTAATCTTGGTCTAGTTATTAGCACAAATGTTCAAGCTTATGACGCTCAGTTAGATACTCTTGCGGCCCTAACCGCAAACCAAGTTGGCGGCTTGGTAGACCTAGCCACGCTTGAAGCCCCTGCGTCTGACGGACAATTTATAGTTGCCACTGGCGCGGGAGTTTTTGCGTATGAAAGCACTTCAACTGCTCGAACATCTCTTGGTTTAGGTACAGTGTCCACTCTGGATACCGGAATATCTAACACTAATGTTGCTAAATTTAATGCTAACGTAGTAGATAATGATTTTCTTAGAGTTGATGGAACAGCAATTGAAGGCCGTAGTGCTTCAGAAGTTCTTACAGATATTGCAGCAGCACCAGCAGCAGGCAACTCAAGTATACTTACCGTAGGGGCTTTAGCCGCTGGCTCTATTGCTTCTGGGTTTGGTAACATAACCACCACTGGCACCATCGACATTTCTGGCGGCACCTTAACAGTTGCAGCAGACGGGATTAGCGGCGACAAGATTCATGGCGGCACAATTAGTGGTAATGTTGCTTTAGGGGATGGGGCCACAGCAACTACGCAGTCTTCTAGCAATAATTCAACCAAAATTGCAACCACGGCATATGCTGATGCGGCGGGTGGCGGGGGTGGTAGTTCAAGGTCTGTTGCAGGAGATACTGGCAACGGAATTATAACGTGGGTTACTGGCGACAACACATTTGCTGCCGAAGCTAATTTTACTTATGACGGCACCGACGCAATTATTACTTCTGCTACTTCTGCTAAACCTATTCTTACGATTCAGAATACTAATGATGACGCTACCAGTGGCACGATTAAGTTTAACAAGAATACTGGCGATAGTGCGGCTGCTGCTGATGTTCTTGGTAATATCGACTTTGCTGGTGAAGACGCTGACGAAAACGCTCATACTTATGCAAGAATTTTAGCCAAAACTGATGACCCCACTTCTGGCGGGGAAGAAGGTAGTATTGAATTTCATGTGGCTGAAAATGATGGTACTTTAACAAAGGGTCTGGATATAGTTGGTCTTGGCTCGGACGGCAATATCACAGTAGACATATCTACCCACGATGGCGCTGCTGGCGGCTTGAAGCTTGGTGGAACGCTTGTTACGTCAACAGCAACAGAAATAAATGTGTTGGATGCTCTGACCAGAGGAAGCTTAGTTTATGGAAATGCTAGTGCTGCTACAGCAGAATTAGCGGTTGGTGCTGCTAATAGGGCATTAACCACAGATGGCACAGACGTTTCTTGGACAACTATAACCAATGCTATGTTGGCTGGAAGCATAGACCTAGCCGCAAAGGTTACTGGAACTCTTCCGGTTGGCAATGGTGGTACTGGATTAACCAGTATTTCAACACTCTTAAACTCAAACGTCACCCCGACATCTCTCAGCCTTTTAATTGGAACCAATACCCAAGCTTATGACGCTCAGTTAGACACTCTTGCGGCTTTAACGGCAAATCAAGTTGGTGGATTAGTAGACTTGGCTACGCTTGAAGCTCCCGCATCTGATGGGCAGTTTATAGTTGCTACTGGTGCTGGAGTATTTGCGTATGAGAGCGGGGCCACCGCAAGAACCAGCTTAGGTGTAGACGCTGCTGGAGCTGACAATTCTACTAATGTAACACTCGTTACAAGCTCACATGATTACTTATCAATATCTACGCAAGCAATAACGCTAGGAGCGATTGATTTAGCAGCAGATGTTACAGGCACACTACCTGTTGGTAGTGTTAGCACTATTACTCTTGGAACTAATACAGCCGGTAATTATGTAGCTACTGTTACTGGCGGTACTGGCATTACTTCAACGGGAGCGACTAGTGGAGAAGGCATAGCTCATAGTTTAAGTGTAGACGCCTCCCAAACCGGAATTACAGCAGTTGGCACTTTAGTTGGTCTGACTTTAGATGGAGATAAGGCCATTACTCCCGGCGATGGCTCGATGATTCACTTGGATACATCTACCCTTACTGCCGATACTGCTGGGTCGGGAACCGCTGCCAAATTTGCTAGCGTGGCATTTGAAGCACCAACTCTGGCAGCAACTAACGCTTCAGTCACAACTACTGATGCGACTACCGTATATATCTCTGCCGCCCCTAGTGCTGGAACAAACCAAACGCTCACTAGAAGCTGGGCGTTGTGGATTGACGCTGGAAATTTGCGATATGATGGCTCTGTCTATGCCGGTACTACAGAAGCCCTAAACTCTAGTGGCTTAGTTACTGTGGCTAATCAGTCTAATATAACTGGGGTTAGCACAATCACTTCTGGGGTTTGGAACGGTACAGCAATTGCGTTGGCATATGGTGGAACAGGGCTTGTTGGTGCAACAGATGGCAAAATAGTAGTTGCAGATGGCTCTGGCGCTCCAGTTGCAGTACAGGCTCTTACGGCCAATGATGGCTATATTAAACACGAAGTGGGTGGAATAGAGGCTGATATATCTGCTGTTGCCATAGGTGACATACTGGCAGGAACTGGCACCGGAGCAATTGGTATTGTCACCTCTACCGGACATAGCGACGGTGACGTTCTTACTCTACAGGCTGACGGAACTGCCGATTGGGAGTCTGCTGGTGGCGGTAGTTCAAGGTCTGTTGCTGGTGATACTGCGAACGGTATTGTTACATGGGTTACTGGCGATAATACATTTGCTGTTGAATCCACTTTTACTTTTGACGGCACTGATGCAACTTTAACGTCTTCTTCTGCCAGTAAGCCCATATTTCATATCACAAACACGCATGATGGTACGACCTCTGGCGAATTAAGGTTTAATAAAGACAGCACAGGCGATGATAGTGATGTCATGGGCCTCATATCTTTCTATGGCACTGATAGCAGTGACAACACGCATGAAAGATTGGCGTACATGGACGCAATTATTACAGATTCGGCGCACGGCTCTGAAGCTTCTTCGTTGAGATTCTATGTAGCAGAAAACGACGCTACGTTAACTCAGGGGTTGTTGATTGCTGGACAAGCCGACGATGATGGCGAAGTAGATGTAACAATCGGGGCTGGGGCTGCATCAACCACAATAATAGCAGGTACGCTCACTATGGGCAGTACAGCAGCCTTAACGAATGCAGGATTAGTTGCTGTTGCAAACCAGTCGAATATTACAGGAACAGGTGCTTTAAGTTCTGGTTCTATTACTTCTGGATTTGGCGCTATTGATAACGGTTCCTCCAACATAACTACAACTGGAACCCTCGACATTTCTGGTGGAACATTAACACTTGCAGCAAACCAGATTAGCGGCGACAAAGTAGAAGGCGGAACAATAGCCGCAACCATCATTACTGCATTAACTACGGCTGGTATAACAGCTACTGCTAATATAGACATTGGTGCATACGACTTAAGGGCGGCGACTGTAACTGCTGATGGCCTTACTTCTGGCCGTGTAGTTTTTGCCGGAACTGCTGGTGTTCTTTCCAGCGATGCTGATTTAACCTTTAGTGGGGACACCTTAACAGCGACAAAGCTGAAAGTTTCTGACGGGGGAACAATTGGCTCTGCTACAGATGCTGATGTTATTACCATCGCTGCTGAGGGCGATGTTACTTTTTCTAAAGCAACCAAACCCGCTGCGCCAGCCGCTGCGAGTGGTACTAGTGGTATTGTAGTCCTAGACTGTAACACCACAAACCATTTTACCATAACTACCTCTGGAAATATTACAGGTTGGAATTTTACAAACGCCTCGCCCGGTCAAAGAATTATAGTGAGAGTCACTAATGGCGCAAGTCATACTGTAGCGTTTGCAGCCACCGGTGATGGCGATGTTGTATACTTCCCCGGAGGAACTGAGCCAGTCCTAACTACAAGCAGCGGAATAGACGTATATGGATTTTTATGTGTCGCAGCGGATACCTTTGATGGATTTATTATAGGACAAGATATTAAGGCATAACAATGACACAGTACGCAAGGCCAGATGCTGATAGGACCGATGGTAGTTGGCTAAACAATTCAGGTAACAACACAAACCTGTACAGTCATGTTGATGAAACTTCTGTGAATGACAGTGACTACATTGAGTCGATTGACTCTAGTGCATCGGCGGACGCGGTTATTTTGGACTTGAGCAGCGTAACAGACCCTGAGAATGCGGCTAACCACACGGTGTTTTATCGTGCCAAGATGGGGGAGGGGATGATGGGCGGCGGCCCGACGCTGACGGTAGCTTTATTTCAGGGTGGTTCTCAAATTGCCACCAAGACGGACAGCGGCCTTACGACTAGCTTCAGTGACGACAACCTGAATCTCAGCACATCAGAGGCAAACAACATTACCGACTACGGGGATTTACGGATAAAGTTTACCCGTGGGGCGGGCAGTGGAGCTGGAGGCGAGACGGCCACGGTGAGCTGGTGTTTCTTTAGTTGCGATGATGTTTCCGCTGCTGAAGCTGCTACTAGCGAAGCGTTTTTATTGTTCGTTGATTAGCCATCTTATAGTGTATAATTATATAGGTGTGCTTACAATAGGGGGCTAAGATATGGCTACATTATATGGCAAAGTTGCATTAGGAGCTTTTGATAGCTCCTTTGGCTTTGGTCTTGATAGCGATGAAGGCGCTGTCTGTACAGCCACCGTATCTGCCGACGCAACATTAGTTGCTCTTCAATTTGGGGCTACGGCAATGTCTGCTGCCGCAACAATGAGCGTTGCTAATGCTCCAGTTATTGGTGGCAGGTCTGCCGTGAGTAGTTCAGCTACATTGACTTCTGTAGCAACTGGCACATTTACCTTTGTTTCTGCAATGAGTGGAAGTGCCACAATGTCTGTTGCAGGAGATACTGGCGAGGACGTATTTGGTCAGGCAGATTTGGGTTCTGGCGGGGCGGTGCTTTATACTCCTACTGCTACAGAAACATCTTTGCAAACCGCATCCTCATCGACCTCTTGGAGTGATGCTGCTACTATATCCGCTTCAGAATTTACTGGTGGTGAGGACTACTTAATATTATGCTCGGCAAGTGTTGGCAATCTAGCCAGCACGTCTACCCTCAATAACTTTAAGATGATTCATGGGTCTACTGATTTTGTAGGTTCCAATAAAGTGATAGAATCTCATAATGTGTCTGAACCATCAGATGTGTATGGCTATATGACCAAGTTCACTCAGCCAGCTACTCCTGAAGATATTAAATTCCAGTTTAAGGGGTCAAACACTCAAGCCGATAGCATAAACTTGATAGCTATGCCGCTGGGGAGCCTAACAGAAAATACAGATTATTTCTTTAATGAAGATGATGACTCTTCATCTCCCACGATGCATGGTACTACCTATAGGAGCTATGCTTCTGTATCATTCACGCCGACTAATAATAATGAAGACTGGCTTGTTATAGCTAACCCAACGGTTAGGATAGATTCTACTGCTAGTAACTATCTTTACAGTATTAAGCATGGTACAGACGACCGACCTTATTTTAGTCATGAGGGAGAAGACTTAGGAGAAAACTCTACAACGATTTTAAGTAGAGTTTTTACTCTGAGTAACGCATCTTCTCAAACCCTTGCTTTGCAAGGTAAAGATGATGAAACCGGAATAAATGACCACTATGCTTCTCGAATCTTTGTTTTAAGACTAAACGCAATGCGTGATTATGCGTTTTCTTGGAGTGCGGCAAGGCAAGTGCATACACAGAATACCTTCAAAAAGGTTTCTAGCGTTTCAGTTACTCCAACTACTAGTTCTAAGGCTTTATTAATTGGCTATGTTAGACACGAATCTGTTTCTGAAAACAATAACATAAAAGCTAAAATAGAAGATAATTCATACGCAAAACCTACGGGGGCTGATGGATTAGTTAATGTGGCAAGGGATTTGAGTGACCAAAGGGCCGCTGTAAGACTTGCTCCCACAAACTTCATAGGCTACAAGACGCACGATATTGACCTGTCTGTTGCTGTAGATTGGGATACAGATTCTGCTGTTAATACATATGACCATTCTTTGTGTGCAGTTTCTTTTGCTTTAGCCGGTGTTCCAGCGGGGGCGGTTTTAACCGCTAATGGAAGTACTGTTCGTCTGGGCGCTACGGCTTTAACTTCTTCTGCTACATTAAGCATTAACACAATTATGACGCACACGGCAGCAAGCACTATAAGTGCTAGTGCCACACTAACTACGGGCAGCATTGTTTCTTATAATGTTCCCATTGTAACAGGGCCAGCGGTGGTTTCTGCCATCGGAAGGTTAGGTGTTTCTGGAAAAGTTTCGTGTGAAGCAAGCGCAACGGTTGCAGGTGTTGCCAGACAGGGGCTGAGAATACAGTCAGACATGTCCGGTTCTGGCACTGTTTCGGTAGCAGGAAAGCTGACAATGCTCTCCAGTGTCGCTATATCTGGTTCGTCAACATTGGTTACTGGAGCAATTAGTGAGGTTGCAGGCGCTATAAACATGAGTGCTAGCGCCATATTATCAACAAATAATGTTTTAGGTGTTTCTGGGCTTGGAAATTTACAAAGTACTGCAAATATTGCTGGAAAGGGTGTATTATCATTAAGGGGAATTGCTCCAATGTCTATGTCGTCAGTGATACCAGCGAATGGGGTTATCGCAGTATCGGTGATAGACAACGATATTGTAAGCATTACAACTTATATTGACCAGTCAATAAGTACCACTTTGTATATAGATGAGGGCATTACGCCGTCATTATATGTAGACCGAGAATTAGCCACATCTTTGGAGAGATAGATGCCAGCTAACGAAATACACAAAAGCGATATAGGGACCGTATTTAAGGTTACAATTCAAGATAGCACTTCTGCTGTTGATATTTCAACGGCTTCAACAAAGCAAATAATATTTAAAAAGCCGGGGGGAGGAAAATTAACAAAAGACGCCCCATTTTTTACAGATGGGTCTGATGGTATTATTACCTATACCACTGTAAGTGGAGACCTAAGTGAAGAAGGTATGTGGAAATTGCAGGGTTATATTGTTTTGACTGGTGGTAATACGTTTTATACAGACATATACACTTTCAAAGTTTATAGAAATTTGTAATGGAGGTGAAAAATGGCTTGGCAGAGTGAAATGGTAAGAATGCTTCGTCATATTGTCAATGACCTAGATTCTTCTAGCTATTCGTTTACTGATGATAGACTTGAAGAGTCTATTTTGGTTTCCGCACAATTAGTACTAACAGAAATAGATTTTGAGAATACCTACACTATAGATGTAGATGGCTTAGTTTTGAGTCCTGACCCAACTACGTTGGGGGATAAAGATGACGCATTTATAAACTTAGTGGTTCTAAAATCCTCATGTATAATTTTGGGAAGCGAAGTTAGAAGTAATGCGCTTAACTCTATAGCGCTAAAAGATGGACCTTCGTCTATAGACCTTAGAGGTATCACTACTGGACTGACTAGATTATATGAGCATCTTTGTGAAAAATATGAATCTTGCGTCATGCAATATAAGGCTGGTAGTAGTGTTGCAGGTCAAGCAATTCTAAGTCCATACTCTCCCGGTAGCGATGCCATAAGAGGAAGCTATGGGGATTCTAGAGGAGGCTATTTCAATGGCTGATGTTGTACAAAAGGTAATATCTGGAAACGATATACAGCAAGGTTCTGCTGTTTCTCATGTTACCCAAACTGGCAATATACATAATCTTTTGCCAAATATAACAAATGCGATTAGTATAAGTGATGCTGAAACACAGTGGACAAGCCGGTTTGATGATACTGAATTTTATGGTACAAAGTTTAAGCCTACGATAATTAGCGGGTGTCAAGCTTGGGTGGCTGCTGATAAGATTACAGGTTTAGTTGATGGGGATGGGGTTGCAACTTGGTCTGATTCTTCCGTTCAAAGTAATGATTTTACACAGTCAACCGCCTCCAAGCAGCCTTCGTATAAGACCAATATATTTAATACAAAGCCAGCTATTAAGTTTGACGGCGTAGACGACTTCTTGCTGTCTGTTCCGGGTAGCGAAGTAACTGGCTCCACCGCATATAGCGTGTTTGCTGTTTTTAAATTTGTTGGTGAGAGTAATTGGATAACTCCGTTAGCTATTGGTGCTGGTGGAAATCCTATGATGAGGTTTTTTCAGTTAGACGGAGCAACCCCTAGAAATATTAGAGCCGAAGGAAAAAATGCTGGAAACTCTGCTCTTACTGTGGCTACTGGAAGTGATGTTAACATGGCCACCACGTATGTGGGTTCTCTTATAAATGGCTCTACTGCATCTCAATATTTAAATGGTGTAGCAGACGCCAGCGATACCGCCTTTAATTTATCTGACCATAGTTTAACTAGATTTACTTTAGGTTCTGCTAGCACCCCAGCTAATTACGCTAGTTGTTACATAGCAGAGGTGGCGTTTTATAATAGAGAAGTTACTGCTCCAGAGAGAAGAAGAATTGAAGGCTACTTGGGTAGAAAATATGGGGTGGTAATGCCATGACTACTGAATATAAATATAGGGGTACGTTTTTAATTCCTAAGTCAAAGAAGTCTGCAATAAACAGTCAGGTTAAATTAAATATAGACGAAGACGGAGGTGAAAACACTTTTGATGTTGGAGCTTCGAGTAATGGAACGGGAAACCCAACGCATTACTACGCATGTTCAGCTTTAACTGATGAAGCAATAGCAACGATAGCAGATATGGCCGTTGCTTTTCCAAGCGCAAAGGGATGGGTTTGGGTTGACCATAGTACGGGGGATATTGCTTCCTTAAATAGTGCTTTTGGTAGTATTAATAATATAGAAGTCGAAGAAAAAATGATTGACGATATATTGTCAGAAAATAATCTTCAAAAAATGGAGACTGAATAATGGCTGATGTAGTAAAAAAAATTATAGAAGCAAATGATTTAAAAAATGCTTCTTCTGTAGTGGGAGTAGATAGGATGGGCAATATTCAAGCTACTAGCTTGCTTTTTGATGGCTCTGGGACTGCTCCACTTAATGATATTTCGGTAGGCACAAAAGTCTTGCAAAGTGCGGGAACCTTTTCTGTTAGTGGCGCAAGTGGCTCTGGGGTTTTGGTTGCTTTGGAAACTAGGTTTACAGGTAGATTTGACGATAACGATTATTATAGCGCATAGGTATAACAATGGCTATCAATATTCCTCAGAGTGCTTTTACCAAATTTAATGAAGCCGTTCAATTATTTATGAGAACGGTTACTTTGGTATATCCTCCAAAACAAGAGGATTGTCCTAACTGTGTAAAGCAGACCTTTGGTGGAAGGTCGGTAAATATTCATACTCCCGGTGGCCCAATTCCATTTACTACTGGGATGCCGTGTCCTTATTGTGGAGGCGCGGGAGTCAGGCTAAGTGAGGTTACAGAAAATGTTGATTTGAGGGTTTATTGGGACAAAAGGTCTTTCATCAGTATGGGTGTAGGCATAGACATTCCAGAGAATTCAGTTCAAACAATTGGATATATGTCAGATTACAATAAATTGATTAGAGCTAACCATATAATATGTTATTTTCAGGATAGCGAGGAAAAGGTTAAGCTTTCTCGTAGCGGCGAGGGGTATCCCACAGGGTTTAAGCAAAACCCAACACAATATGTTGTTATGTTTTGGGAGAGAATGTAATGGCAAAAAGTGGTAGCATTAGCTTAAAACTAATAGAGGGTGTTAAAGATATAACGTCCAAAGTTTTTAAAGCGATAGCTAAAAAATTAAATAAGACAATTTCTTCTTCTAAGGCATCTATATTAGAAGACTTGAGAAATGAGGTGAGGGACTGGTTGAATGATGAACAGGTTATTAGAGATTTAAGAGGGTCTGGAACTCTAAGTGCTGAAGTGGGCTTGCCAAAAGGTCAGGCGTCAAGTGCAGCAGACGCAATAGTTGAGGCCGTTATAGAATCTTTAGATATGACATTCAAAAAAATTGATAATAATTTATCTGGGGGTTTATCTATTGGAATACAACCAGTAGACTTTAGAAATGTTTTAGGCATTGGTGATGCCACCATTGCCACAGAAAAAGGACAAACGCTCAGTTGGTTGCGATGGCTTTTGGAGTCTGGAAATAGAATTATAGTTAGAGATTACAATATAGAATATGGAAGTTATGGCCCAAGGTCTAGGAGTGGTCAGGGTGCTATTATGGTAAAATCGGGTAAAAAGGGCTGGAGAATGCCTTCTCAATATTCTGGCACAATGGATGACAACTTTATTACTAGAGCTTTTGAGGGAAGAGAATCCGAGATTTCCAAAATAATATCAAAACGAGTCAAATCAAAAATATAATCAGGTGTAGGAAATGCCTCTTCATACTAATTTAAAAGGTGTAGCAAGATACGGTGAAACAACCTTATCTTCTCATATAGAAGACGGAACAGTTGGATTTTTTAACTGGGCGTTGCTGGAAGCCGGTGCATTCTTCAATGTCAGTATTCCAACTTCGGGAATTTACGGTGGAGACTCTCACCAATTACGGCTAGTAGACGACCCTAACTATACTGCTGGTCAAGTATGGGAAGGTTTTAGGTCTAATTGGGTTTGGGAGAGTGGCGTATTTAGCGACGACCCGCCCGTGAATGTTTCCGGTGTGCATATTGGCGGCACGTTTTATGCCACAAGAAGTACACATCCTAACTACAATGCCTCTTATGCCCACTACATTGATTACGCAAACGGCAGGGTTGTTTTCGACTCTGCTATACCAACAACTAGCGCTGTTACTACAGAGTATAGTTATAGATGGGTAAACTTTATTTATGCTAATAACACTCCTTGGTTTAGAGAGCTTCAATTCGATTCTCTAAGAGTTGATGACTCTGACTTTTTACAAACGGGTTCTGGAGACTGGGCGCAATTGGGCAATACTCGCGTTCAGATGCCTGTGGTTGCAGTAGAAACGGTTCCAAGACGGAGATTTAAGGGATACCAGCTAGGAGGAGGGCAATGGGTATACAGTGACTTATTGTTTCATGTTCTAGCAGAAGACGAATATACCAGAGACAAAATAGTAGATATTATCAGTTTACAAAACGAGAAAAAAATATATTTATTTGATACTGATAGATTAGCTAGGGATAATAGATTTCCTTTAGATTATAGGGGAACTTTTTCCAATCATTCTGAAGTTTCTGGGGCTTTAATGTATCCCGATATTGTTAAAGGGTCTGGAATGCTTCCCCACACAGGGGGATATCAGCTTCGAGGGATGACTTTTACTAAGATGTCTCCTGAAGAAGCATATTCCTTACATCATAACTTACATGTAGGAACTGTGAGGACTTCAACAGAAGTGATTTTGCCCGGAATTTAATAATTTTCGTGTATAATAGAATAAAGACAACCCCCTTTTCAAGATAGGCAAAAGGAGAAAACATAATGGTTAATAGAAGAATATTTTGGGCTGTTCAAGGTGTGCTGATTGGCAAAATGGGCTATACCACTTTGGCTGGCGTCTCGTCTACCGTCAATGGTAGCGACATTTATCATGATAGTACTGTGATGAACCCGGTTATGGGTGTTCAGAGTGTTGGTATCACCACGAACTTCAACTTGGAACAGGCTTTTGAACTTGGTCAGTTGGCCCTCTATGAGAACATCGAAGAGGTTCCTGATATTGAAGTAACGATGGAAAAGGTCATTGACGGCGCCCCGCTTATATATCACTTGGCTACTCCCGGTGCTACCGGTGCGGGCTTGGTTGGTCGTTCAACTGCCCGATGCGACGTGCGATTGGCAATTTATGATGATACGGCAGAGTTGGCTGGCGGGGCTGGTAATAAGCTACAGGCAGAAGTATATTGCTCTGGCATGTATGTATCGTCTATTGCTTACAGCTTCCCGGTTGATGGCAACTGTACTGAATCAGTTACCCTCGTTGGTAATCACAAAGAGTGGATTGATTCGGGCGGTGAAGCATCTGTCCTTAATGTGTTTACTGATACGGCTGCGTTAGGAATGGGTACTTTGGCCAGTCCAACGGCGGCACCTAGTGGTGTTCAGAGACGTGAAAATGTTGATGTTTATAATTCTACTTTCCCGGCTGAAATTACCTCGTCTGGTGTAGACGGTGGGCTTGAATTCACTAGTACCGACCGCAAGGTTCACATTAACTCTATTAGTACCTCGGCTGACCTTGGTCGTGAAGAAATTAGAGAACTTGGTAAGAAGGGGCCGTACTTCCGTTATGTTACGTTCCCATTAGAAGTTACCTGTGACTTTGAAGTTACTGCAACGTCTGGTGACTTTGTGAATGCTTTTGAAGAAGGTCGTTCCAGCGATAAGAAGAACCTGAATGACCGCACTATCATCGTTGTGCTTGATGAAGGCTTGGCAGTTAATCTTGGAACCAAAAACAAGCTGTCTAGCGTAACGTATGGTGGAGGCGACACTGGTGGTGGCAACTCTACAATTACGTTTAGTTACAGCACGTTTAATGATTTCACGGTTACTCACCCGCGAGACCCCATGACGCAAACTGATAGCGCTGTGCTTACAAGAGTTTAATAAACTGGTTAAATAAAAAGGGGGGTTGGGGATACTATGTCTTCAGCCCCCTTTTTTTAAGTCAGTTCACAAGCGATAGCCATATAATTAGGATAGGCGAGTGGACGAGCTGATTTTTATATAGATTTATAGGAACTGATTATGGAGGGGCGTAGGCGAGAATACCTTGTTGCTAGGATTTGCGCCGGTTATTTAAGGTTTAAGATAAGTTCAGACATCTGTCTTATTATTAAGCCTTTAACTCTGGAGCAAAAGTATATAGCGCAGGAAATATATAACGAAGCCTACGAAAAAGCATTTGAGGATAATCTCCTTACGGACGAAGAAATTTTAGATATGATGAAGAAACATGGGATTTGGGCTAATATAGACGATAAACGATTAGAGCAAATACCGAAAGATATTGAAAATAAAAAGGTTGATTTATTTGAGTCTTATTTTTCATCTGAAACGAGAGAAGCGATAAGGGGTTTTTTGAGAAAAGCAGAGGCTCAGTTAATAAAAACTATGGGGAAGAGACATGTTTATGACTCTTCTACTTGTGATGGCTACGCTTCATACTACAGATGGAATTGGATGATAGAAAATTCTACTTATTATGAAAATGGTGATAAGTATGATTGGTCGCAGGCAAGTCTTTCTGATGTATTAAGTTATTATCAGGAAAATATGCTTACAGAAACAGAGTGCAGAGAGTTGTCTAGAACGGAACCTTGGAGAAGTATTTGGAACTCTGGAAAAAAGACTGGAGGACTTTTTGGAAAATCTTCAGTTGATTTTACTGCTGAGCAAAATATGTTAATTACTTGGTCATCAATGTATGACAGCATTGCTGAGTCCGGTGAGTGCCCAAGTGATGAGGTAATAGAAGATGATGACGCTTTGGATGGCTGGCTAATATTGCAACGGAGAAAGCGAGAAGCCCAAATGGGGAAGTCTAGTGCGGAAAAAGTAATTGGAAACGAAAAGATTGCTAATGCGGGTGAAGTATTTATTATGACCGGAAATAAGCAGGAGGATATGGATAGAGTTGCTGCCCTTAATGACCCGCACGTTCAGGCTGCTAAAAAGTCAAGATTTAAGGCGCTTAAAGATGGTGGAAAACCGATAGAAGTACAAAACTTGCCTGATGTAAGGCAGGATATAAAAATGGAGTCTCACAACAAAATGAGGGACACTCTTAGGGGAGGATAGCATGGAAGATTCTTATAAGGATTTAATTAGGTCTTCATCTAATTACAAACAAGACCGGGATGATAAATTTAAACAAAGCTCAAGAGATAGATTATTAAAAATAGCGTCAAAGAAAATAAAAACTACGATGATAGGGGCTTTAAGCACAATTGAGAATCAGCTTGGGTTTTTATGGGGGCATGAATCCGGCGAGTCTCTAACACCAGAACAAGAACATATGCGGTCTGTTTACGAGGAAATAAGGTCTGAAATATTAGATAAAGGAAATACACAAATTCGGAACTTGGAAGCGGAATTTTCTTACTACGATATTACTTGGTTAAGATATCGTATGAATCTACCTGTTAAAAATGTGGAACTTAAGGAGGATGAAGATGGCAGAGAATAAGCCTAAAACTGAAATGACGGTTGAGTCTCAGGACTTAGATGGTAATGATAAAAATGTCCTTGTTATAAGACCTGACTCTAAGAAGCTTGCAGAGGCACAAAAGGTTTATAACAAATTTTTTCGTGACGGTCTAGAGTCTGGAGCATTGTTGCGCCAAAGGCTTGATGGATATATGCGAGAACAAGGAATTTGGAGCGACGAAAAGGAGAAGCAGTATAATGACCTAACCACCAAAATCAACGAAAATGAAAAGAAGTTGGCTGGCGGTGGCATTAAGCTAAGCATTGCAAAAACGCTTGCTATGGATATGCGGGGAGACCGGATTGCTTTTCGTAACTTGATTTCGGAAAGGAATCAGATGGATGGCAATACTGCCGAAGGACAATCGGATAATGCAAGGTTTAATTATCTGGTTTCGGTTTGTGTTTTAGACCCTGATACTAGACAGCCGCTTTTCAGAGATATAGATGAGTATGATAGTCAGGCAGCAGAGCCATATGTTGTTGAGGCTGCTGGAGAGTTAGCTTCTATGATGTATAACCTGTCTCCTGATTATGAGAAGAAGCTTCCTGAGAATAAGTTCCTTAAGAGATTCCAATTTGTGGATGAGGAACTTAGATTGATTAATGATGATGGACATTTAATTGACGGAGATGGTCGTCTTATTAGTGATGAGGGGCGATTTGTTGCTTATGAAGAAGACGGAACTAAGTACTTTATTGACAGAGATGGCGATAAGCTTGATGAAGAAGGTAACTATGTTACTGACGATGAATCAGAACCTGTCTTTTTAGATGATAAAGGCAAGCCTATCGTTTTGGAGACTGAAGAGGTTGATGAAGCTGATGAGGCTGAAGAGGTTGAAGAGGTTGATGAAGCTGATGAAGCTGATGAAGCTGATGAGGTTGATGAAGCTGATGAAGAAAAGCCGAAGAAGCGGGGCAGAAAACCCGCTACTAACAAGGCATAAATCTTAGCGGACAGAATAGCGAGTAT
>Ga0209501_10003428_pt1 | contig 15871 bp, 16 predicted proteins | sample ArcticOcean_MG_C_4_FD_187434 | JGI IMG/M metagenome (GOLD analysis project Ga0209501, IMG submission 187434) | Marine microbial communities from western Arctic Ocean - ArcticOcean_MG_CB4_134 (SPAdes) (version 2) | ecosystem: Environmental > Aquatic > Marine > Oceanic | place: Arctic Ocean...
ATTTGATATGATGAGGATGTGGAAAATTCAAAACATCATCTGCTACCCAGTCGTTGACTTTAACTGAATCCATGATGTCTTTTCCATATGCCTCAAATCTGATATCAAACGCACTCCATCTTGCAGCGAATTCTACTTTCCAGGCTAATTTTCCTAGATCTTTTCTAATGTCTGCTTCTCCTTCATGTCCACAACCTTTGATAATTTTTCCACCAATTTCTGCATCATGACATTTGTAACTAACCTTTCTTTCATCAGATAGGTATTCTGTTGCTTCTGCAACATAGAGCCTGTTACATTGTGCACAAACTGGAAAGTATGGTAAGAATTTTTGATATTTTTCTTGTCCAACTAAATCTTCTATTTTTTTACCGATTTTTTTACTTTGTGTTAAAATTGTATGAATTTGCTCTTGTAGTAATCCTTCCTTGTAGGTATCTCTTGCTCTCTTGAAAGTATAATCAATTCCTAATTTTTCTAATCCATCTAGGAGTCGACTACTCATGTTCATTCCATATGATTCGTATTCTCCTGTATGGTCTGGTATCAATGAAACAGGTTTTCCAATATGTTCTTCAAGTGAATCTGGAAATCCTGCTGGAATTTTTCTTAATCCATCTAGATCATCTGAGTAGGCAATTAATTCTGATTTGTATCCCATATTTTCTAAGGCAAGTTTTACTCCGTATGCCCTAACTGCATCTCCTAAACTTCCTATATGTGGAATACCTGATGCGCCTAGTCCACTTTCTACTCGAATTAGACTTGTATCTCTTCCCAGTTGTTCTTCTCTTTCAATTAATTCCGATGCTAGTTTGTCAATCCATGTGCCTTTTCCTATAACATTTTGTTCAGACATATTTTATCACAACTCCTTTGCCATATATGGTCCATTAATCCTGTATCCAAGTTTTCTATAATATTCTCTTGTACCTACAGCACTGATCACACATAATTTGTTTGATGATAGCTCTGTTGCAGCAATTTTTTCTGCTTCCATCATTAACTTTTTTCCAATTCCTTGATGTTGAAAACTATCTTCCTCTCGTTCACCAATACTGATTACTTTTCCAAATACATGGAGTTCTCTAACAATAGATGTTTTTTCAGTAATCTCTTGTCTATGTGCATTCTCACTTGGTTTTCTTAACCTCAAAAATCCATATATCAAGTCATCCTCGTCATTAAATGACAAAAAAACCTCTTTTCCGCCACATGCCTTATAGTCAATCCTTTCCAATTTTAATTCCGGAAATTCTTTTTTATTATTCAAGCCTGCTTCTCTACACCTAATACATTTGCATGATGTACCTTGCCTTTCTAATTCTTGATGAACTTTTTGTCTCAAATTTCCCATTTTTGGTCCATCTATAATTTCATCCATTGTTATTTCCCGTTGGATTCTCATGACTCGGACCCATTTTGGTATGCTTTTTTTGGCTTCACTCAAGACGGTGATCATTTCTTCAGTTGAATATGGTTTATAATTTCCTAATTTGTAATCGTCATAAAGTGGGGTATCCTTCAATACTAATGCGGGATAAATTTTCAGCATATCTGGTTTGAATTCATCCATTTCAAATAATTTTTTAAAATCTACAATGTCTTCTTTTGGACTCATGGTTGGAAGTCCTGGCATCATATGTGCCACAACTTTGTATCCTGCATCTTTTGCAATTTGAAAAGAACTAATCACTTGTTGTAAATTATGTCCTCTATTGACTATATTGTAAACTCGTTCAGTTAGACTTTGTACTCCAATTTCAACTCTAGTTGTTCCATAATCTAACATCATGTCCACATGTTTTTGTTGGCAATAATCTGGTTTTGTTTCTATGGTGAAACCCACATTTCTCATTTTTGCTTTCTCATTGTTCGTTTTTGCATCTTCTAAACTATTTGATTTGAATCCATTAATTGCATCATAACATGATTTGATAAAATTACGTTGATAGCCATCTGGCATGAATAGAAACGTTCCTCCTACAATGACTAATTCTAGTTTTGTAGGATCGTGACCAAATGCAATTAATTGTTCAATTTTTCGTTTTATCTGAATTCCAGGTTCGTAATCATCTTCTATTGCACTGAGTGTAATTGGTTCTTTTCCTGTGTAACTATTTGGGGTGTTTACCTCTATTCCTCCTGGACAAAATGTACATCTTCCATGCGGACATGCAAAAGGTTTTGGCATTATTGCAATTACTGTAACTCCTGAAGCTGATTTGACTGGTTTTTTTAATAAAATCTTCTGAAGTTTTGAGAATTGTTCTTCTGTTGCAGATGATAATATTTCTGAATTTTTAGGTAGTCTTTCTAATGAATATTTTGCGCATATTTCTTTTATTTCATTTTTAATATGATTTTTTTCTGGATTTTCAATTTTAGATAATCTTTCACAAATCTCTTTACATGCATGTAAAAAACTCTCACTTAGTTTCTGCATGCATTATGCAAATTAATGTAACATAAAATGGTTTAAGCTATATTTTACTTTCTTTTACTCTTTCGTCTCTTAGGCGCTGCTTTCTTTTTAGTTACCTTTCTCTTTGTAGTAGTTCGTCTCTTAGGAGATGCTTTCTTTTTAGTTACCTTTCTCTTTGTAGTAGTTCGTCTCTTAGGAGATGCTTTCTTTTTAGTTACCTTTCTCTTTGTAGATTCATTATTTAGCTCTTCTTTTAGAATTTTTAATTCATCAATCAAAGACAAAATTTCATTATTCACAAATTCCTCTCTATTTTTAATATCTACTTTGGATTGAATTCTTGCTGCAGAAGCTTCTTGGATTTGTTGTGCAGATTCCATTTGAATTTTTTCAGCTTCTTTCACTTTTTGTGTTCTCTCTTCTTCAGTAATTTTAGGTTCATCTTTTTCTTTTAATCTTATTTTTTCTTTAGTGGCTAATCGGTTTAAATAATCTTTTTCATATTCTAACCTTAATCCTTCTTTTGATTTTTGAACCATAGGAATTTCTGCTATTTGGTTAATTTAAATTATTTTTAGGACTTGGCTTGGAATTTATTTTAAAAGAGGAAGCCAATAGAGAGATTTGAACTCTCGACCTATTGATTACAAATCAATTGCTCTAACCAGGCTGAGCTACATTGGCACTAATTCTTTTGAGAATGTGGCTGTTTTAAAATGTTAAGATACTCATAATTTAATAACTTCCAATCTCTGGCTTGATTGTTGAAACTAAAATACATTCAACCAAAGAAACTCAAAGTCTTGATGGTGGTATTTGCAATAGTTGGAGTTTGGGGTATTGGATTTGGTTTGTGGCGAGGTGATCAATCAACTTCTATGAATAATTTTATGATTGTAGTTTTAGGGGTTGTCAATTTGGTCATGGGCGCATTTATGGCGTATCTTTACTTGACACAAGTTCGAAAAATTGATCCTAGAAAAGACTCAAAGTACAAACGACGCGAATAACATAACCACGACCATAATGTTTGTTGCAAAATGCATTGCGTAGGAATGTTTTATGCCTTTTTTATCATAAATATACTTGAAGACAAATCCAATTGGTATCAATATTAGTGCCATGTGTATCTTTATTCCCATTCCGATATGGATTAATGCCCACACTAAGACCATTTTTTTTGATTTTCTAAAATAAAATTCTTCAAAATAATTTATGTGCAGAAACATGTAAAGTAACAATGGAACAAATGGAATTATTCCAAGCATTCCTTGTTCTGCAAATGGCCCAAATGCAATATTGTATCCAAGCCAACTCCAATTCAGTATAGGTATCTGATCAACATATTCAAATGCAAAAAAGATGTATACTGATAGAATGCCGAATGCTATTGGCGCATATTTCATCGAGCCAATTCCTGCTCTTAGATCTCTAATTCGTTTTTTTGTATCCTTGATTAAAAGAAGACTTGCTCCTACTGTTAATACATAATATCCGATGAGAAAGGCATCTGAATCAAGAAATGAAATGTCCAATGTAGTCAAAGTATATACTTCATAAATAACCTATTCTAATGAAATTCATGACTCTTGAGAAAGGTGATACTGCTGAGGATTTTGAATTACTTGGAAATGATGGGCAATCTATTATTCTAAGTTCATACAAGAATTCAAAAAATGTGGTATTATGCTTCTATCCAAAAAACCATCTCTTTGCATGTCCTTCAAAAAAAGTCTTTGAGATGGCAAAAAGTGTAATTTCTGTTTATCCTGAAATTGTTGCAACTGAAACTGTTGTATTTGGAGTATCAGTAGATTCCGTTAATTCACAGTCTGAATTTGTCAAAGAATACCGTGTTCCATATGTACATCTTAGCGATCCTAAAAAAATTGCTTGTAAGAAATATGCTGGAACCAACATCGCTGGATTAGCTAAACGTAGTACATTCATCATTGGCAAAAATGGAATTATTCAGGATGTAATGAGAGAAATTAATGTTGCATCCCATGGGCAAGAAATTCTTGATTCCCTAAAGAAAATCAAAGTATAAATCCTACAATAAAAGCAATCGAAGAATGATTGATCTAGTTGCAAAAGAATTGTTTCTTACTAGAGGAATAGGTATTCATGAAGATAAGCTAACAAGTTTTGAATTTGCATTACGTGATGCAGGAATTGCTGGCACTAACCTTGTTCTAATTTCTAGTATTTTTCCTCCACAAGCAAAACTCATTCCTCGAAAAGATGGCTTGAAGAAGATTAAGGCTGGACAAATTCTTTTCACAATTTACTCTCGAAATCAAACAAATGAGCCTCATAGAATGATTTCTGCATCTGTTGGATTGGCATTGCCAAAAGATCGTACTAGATATGGATACTTGTCTGAATATGATTCATTTGGGCAAAATGAAAAACAAGCAGGTGATTATGCAGAAGATATTGCAGCACAAATGCTTGCATCATCCCTTGGAATACCTTTTGATATTGATAAGAGCTGGGATAAAAAAAGACAACAGTGGTCCATCTCTGGAAAAATATACAAATCTCAGAATATTACCATGACTGCAAAAGGTGACAAATCTGGAAAATGGACCACAGTGTTTTCTGCAGCTTGTTTAATTCTCTAACGTTTTGGTTTGTAGCCTTTTAGATAAAATATTGCGGCTCCAATTCCTGCAGCAATTATAATTCCAAGAATTATATATTGTGATTGTTCTTCTACTTCGGAATTTTCTTTCATAACATCAGACATTGAACCATGTTCTTCATTTTCAATATTCTCAACTGAGTAAAATGATACTTCTGATTCTCCATTCCATGGTCCAACTTCCATTCTTAATTCATTATGTGGAATCACTTTGTCTTGGCCAAATAGAAATCTTGCATCAATTTTATACCCTGCAGGTGACGCAATGAACCACCCTTTGTCTGAGATATTCTCTAGTTTTGTTAAATCTGTAATTGCATGTGTTGATATTGCATCTATTTTTGATTGTTCTTTTGGAATTATTAATAATTGAATTACTGAATTCAGTGGAACATTTCTTCCATCAAATATATCTGAACGTGAAATATTCTCTACTCCTAAGTTTTCAAGCACATTAATTTTTGAAATGTCTTCACTTGTATTTTTTACCTCATCCGCAACTTTAAACATGAATAGATTTGAATTTTCATTTCTTATTATGCTGATAGAAATTATCGAATTATCATTCTTTGCCAATTTCTTTGAAATTTCGTAAAACCCTCCTCCTTCTCTAATCTCTTTAGGTAATAATTTTCCCGCTAAATCCGCAAACAAAAAATCAGTAGATTGTTTTGGCATTACATATGTGGCTGATACTGAACCTCTTCCTGACACTACACCTGATGTCTCTAGTAAGATATTTGCATCGTCTACTGTGTGTATGAATGTGGAATGGAACTCTCCTTTCATTCCAAGTGCATCATTCAGTTCATTAATTATTTCATCTCCCATCTCTCTTGCAGAATCTTGAACCATTATAATTCCGCCATCTCCTTTCAGCTGTTGATAATTAAAATTAATCATTATGCATTGTTCTTCTGTTGTGACTCCTATGACACATTCATCTGCATTTGTGAAAATCACTGCCATGATTTTTTCATTGTCATTGATTTTCTGAATTAGTTCATTAGAAAATCTAATTTCTTCATTATTGGTCGTTTCAAATCCTATTGATGATATTATTGAATTTGAAAATTTTTGATCATACAATATTGTCGCAGTTTCTTGGAATGTTGCCTTTTCGAATAATTGTGCATCAACAAATGGTATTGTTACTAATATGCTAAAAATAACACCCAAAGTTAGTAATAACTTTCTCATGTAGATTGAAACTTTTGATATTTTATTTAGTTTACGGCTTTACACTATAACGTTTAAATCCATAATGTGATTTTGCATAATTGACATCGAATTCAAACCGTAGGGGAACACGCTGGCAGTCCGATGGCTCGGGCTGCCAGCCCCACATTTTATAATCTATAATTTTGCTAAATCGTCTACTTGTTTTTTGATATAATCAAATCCGCTTTGCCAGAACTTTGATTTGGAAATATCCAGTCCATGTTCTTTTAGTAATTTTTCTGGTTTTTGTGAACCACCTGCAGATAAAATATCTGTATATGTTGAAACAAAACTATCTCCTTCATTTTTGTATGTTTGGAACAATGAAACTGCAAGTAAATTTCCAAATGAGTATGAATAACAGTAAAACGGAGAGTGATAAAAGTGTGGAATACAACTCCATTCTATTCCGAAATCATCTGAAATATTAATCGAATTTCCAAATTGTTCTTTTAGGTTCTTTCTGTAAATGTTAGAAATATCATCTACGGTAATGGAGTTTGCAATTTGATTATGTGCTTCTATTTCAAACAAGGTAAAAAATGACTGTCTTCCTATTGTGGCATAGAAATCATCAATCTTATTTGAAAGCATGGTGGCTTTTTCTCCATCTGAAATTTGATTAGAAATGTTGTCGTATAGCAACAACTCTGAATATGTAGATGCAGTTTCAGCAAGAGGTAAAGGTGCATCAGAAACTAGAATAGATTTTTCAGATGCTGCTACACTATGGACGGCGTGTCCAATCTCATGTGCTAGTGTGAATACATCTCTTGATTTTCCAGTATAATTAATTAGAACAAATGGTGTAATGTAAGGAAGTGGTGTACTACAAAATGCACCATCTCTTTTTCCATGTCTTAATGAGTAATCTACATGATTCTCATTAAAAACACGTGAAGCATACTCTGCAATTTTTGGACTAAACCTGTTAAGAGAATCAAGAACTAATTTCGTTCCTTGTTCAAATGTATAATTCTTTTCCGGAGAACTTTTCTTTGATGGTGCATACAAGTCATATCTTCGAAGTTTTTTCACTCCAACACGTTTTGCTTTTTGTTGGAAATATTTTTGAAATATAGGTGCATTTTTTTTACAAACATCTAACATTACTTCAATTGTCTTATCATCAACATCGTTTGAAATATTTTGAATTGAAATTGGATTTCTAAATCCTCTCATATCCATACCTTCATTTTTCCAGTTTAGTACAATATTTTGATAAATCTGACCAATTACTCCTTTGTTATCTTGATATTTTGTTAATAATGATTTGTAAGCAGTCTCTCTAATCTTTGGACTTTTGTTTCTAACAAGTGTCGTAAGTTGCTCTCTTCCCATAGTCTTTTTCTTACCGTTAACATTTACCGTATATGTAAAGGCATTTGTTATTTTATCATAAATTTTCACTAATGCTGAAATTCCTGTAACATCTAGTGTATTGATAATTTTTTCTTCAGGTTCTGTTAATGCATATTTTGCAACTAGTCTTTTATATCGTAGATATTCTGATAAATCTCCTGCATCTTTGATTAGTCTTTTTGCATTTTTCTCATCTACTTGCTTTTTCCACCACAAATCAAAAAATAACATTTTGTTTTCTATGGTGGAGCCAAATTGTGAAATTCTAGTTAGTAGTGCAGTTGCCTCGTCTGATTGCGTATCCTCTGAAAATTTTAGCCCTGCATATCCTCCAACTTTACTTGCTTTTTCTGTTATATCTTCAATATCATGCAGTAATCCAAGAAATTTTTTTGATGAAATACTTGGTTTTAATTGAGATTTATTTTTTGCAAATTTTTCAGATTGTTTTCGTATTTCGTTAATTTTTTTATCAAATGTCTGTCTAGTTGGATTCTTGACTAAATCATCAAGATCCCATATGCCTTTTTTGTAATTTTGCACACTTTCTTTCAAAATGAACGGTTTCTATATCTTTTCAAAATCTGTTTAACCTCTAAATAATACGCCTTCAAAAATAATCTTGGATCCGTCGTCTAGCCTGGTTTGGATGCTGCACTCACACTGCAGAGGTCGCGAGTTCAAGTCTCGCCGGATCCATTTACAATTATATCCTAAACTATCTTATCAAAAATATTGAAAACAGGTCTTTTCATAATTATTGTACTCGTTTCTGGCTGTTTTGCAGGTTTGATACATGGGGGACTTAATCTAGTAATTGTTGAACCATATCTTGATCAAGCAATTAGTATAGAAAATCAAACGTTATTTGCAATTGGTGAGGAAGATGATAATTCTACATTTTGGGTAGAATACAATTCATACCGTGTATGGCAAAAGAGTGGTCAAGTCTTAGCTGGTGCAATACTTGGAACTTCGATTGCTGCATTAGTTGGAATTGTTTTTCTTTTTGCTAGAAAAAGTCTCCCAGAAGGAAACAATGTCAAAAAAATATTAATTCTTTCGGGGCTGATGTGGTTCACAATTTTTGTAATCCCTTTTCTGAAATATCCTGCAAATCCTCCTACTGTAGGTGAAGCGGAAACGGTCGTTATCAGGGGGATACTATTCTTGTCATTTATTGTAATTTCCGGATTAGGTGCTGTTGCGTTTTATCAAGTTTACAAGAAATTAGAAAATAAAAAAATTCTTGCATTTGCAGGATATGCTATATTCATTAGTGTAATTTTCTTTTTAATGCCAGAAAATCCTGATGAGGTTGCAGCTCCTGTGGAACTAGTTGATGGATTTAGAAATGCATCATTTGTGACTGTATCTGTTTATTGGCTTACACTTGGATTAATTTTAGGTGGATTTGTTGAAAAACTTCAAGAACGGCTTAATCTAAAGAGATAATGGTTTGAAAGATTCACACACACTCTTGGATTCCCAATAATTGTTTTATTAGGAAGTATGGTGACTGATGGATTCTTCATTATATTTTTTGCATTACTACTCAAAAAACGCATAAGCACTAAATCAGAATTATTCACTCTGACTGTATTTGATGTGTATGGAAATAAAACAGAACTTCATGGAATTTGAACAAATTTTAAAAATCACGATGTTGCACAATCATTTGCAAAATTTTATAAAAAGGCATTCCCGCTTTATGTTTTTGACATTATATCTGGAATTTATACTGAGAGACAAATTATCATAAAATAGTTTTTAAGATTGGATATCCATAAATTATCTAAAATAATATCAAGCGTAATGAAGGCGATATGGAATGATACTGTAATTGCGGAAAGTGGTGATACTATCGTAGTTGAAGGGAATCACTATTTTCCATCTGATTCCATAAAAAATGAATTTTTTAAAAAAACTGATACCAATACGTCATGCCCATGGAAAGGTATGGCAAGTTACTATTCTGTCACTGTAAATGGAAAAACAAATACTGATTGTGCATGGTGTTATTCTGTTCCTAGTAAAGAAGCTGAAAAAATTAAAGGAATGATTGCTTTTTGGAACGGTATTCAAGTAATCTAAATAGTAGTTCACACTAGATTTCGTATGGTGGGTCCACAAGATGGAGGCTTTGGCTTTGATCAATCAAAAAAATATACCAGTGTGGATAATATGGAAAAAATCTGTGTTCAATGTCAGGCAGGACAACACAAAAAATGTCTTTTCAAATCAAAAGAACAATCCAGTTGTGATTGTGAACACTGTCTAATTTATGGCTAAGGCACTCTTTTAATCATAGATAAAAATTACTTCATAATAGATGGACAAAACTCCTGATGAATCAAAAGCAGAAGTTATAATCCGAATGTTTCCTTCTGATGCAAATCCTGCAGGAAATGTGTTCGGCGGTGCAATCCTAAAACATATTGATATGGTTGCAGGAATTGTTGCTCAACGCCATAGTCAAACAAATGCTGTAACTGTTAGCATGGATAAGATTAGTTTTCTAAAACCTGTTTTTGTTGGTAACGTATTGTTTGTAACTGCACGCGTAAATTATGTGCAAAAGTCTTCAATGGAAATTGAAGTAAATGTTGAAGCTGAAGATATCGCAAAGGGAACTCGTGTACTAACTGGTAATGCATTTGTAACATTTGTTGCATTGGATGCAAATGGAAAACCTGCTCCTGTTCCACAACTTCGTGTAGAGAATCCTGAAGATCAAAAACATTTTGATGAGGGAAAACTTCGTATGGAAAGACGATTAAAACAAAGAAAGAACTAGTCTGCATACCCCACAACTTTTAGATATTCTATGCAATGAATGAATTATTATGACAAAAAGTAATTATGAGATTTTAGGTGTATCTGAAGATGCCTCTAGAAATGAAATTCGTGGTGCATTTCGAAATCTTGCATTAACACATCATGCTGACAGAGGTGGTCAGGATGAAGAATTTATCATAATTAAACAAGCATTCGAGGATCTTAAGATAGGAAAAAAATTTCCTGACTCGCTTGATGAAAAAAAACGTAAATCAAAATTCTTCTGGGGGACTGATGAAGAAGAACGTCTTCGTCATAACACATTATTATCTAATGATGTTGCACAAGAAATTAAAATTGCACAAGAGTGGATAGATGCATTAAATAGAACTGATGGCACTGGAATTAGATTATTTGGTTCAAACGAATTAGGGCAAATTGAAATTGAAAGAAAACCGACTGGTGCCCTATATATCAAAGGAAAATTCTGGGCTGGAAAAATTTTACATGCAAATCCTGTATTTATGTGGGGAAGTATGACGAGCCCATACTTTTCAGATAATGAGGATTCAAAAACTCTAATTCATCTTACTGAAGGAACCTTCAAGTTAATGGAGCCAATAAAGAATGGTTACAATATTGAAAATGGTTCTCACATTATAGTGGATAATGGTGATATTATTTGTGGTAATGTTAATGGAATAAGACAGCAGGTACCACATCCAACTGGTCGTGTTGGCATGTCAATAACAAAAGAATACTTTACTAAATTAGAAGCACCTAATGGAAAAATTATTGCAGGTGATGTACATGAAACTGTTTTATTAGATGCTGAGGAAGTTTTAGTACTCAATTTAGTTGATAATGTAATTGTAAAAGGAAAAAAAATTTTTGTTTTTGGTCAGAAGGTAAGTTATGATGTATTTTTTGAGTTAAAGAAAGGTGGAATAATTCATTTTTATGATAAAGGCTCTGGATTTGACATTAGTGATGATTCAATATTAAAACTTGAAAATGGAAAAGAATTTTTCTTAGATGATCTTAAAACTAAAAAATTAATTGGATTTGGTGGACAAGATATGACATATGAATTTCTAGATAAATTGGAAGAAAGCAGTGGTATGATTCCATCTAACTGGACCACTAAATTGTCTAGTCTGTTTAAGAAAAAATAATTACTTTTTAACTCCGAGTGCCCTATTTTTCAACCTTAGTTGAGTACTCCTACATTTTCTACATCTTGTAGCACTCATATCTAATCTTGCACCACATGAAATACAAATTTTCATATGAAGTCTTGCTTTTTGTGCAATCTGTTTTTTTAGGGGATCTGTAACTGGCATAGTAATTCCTCAGAAATCTGTTATTTATTCTATTAGCTGTTCATTTTTCCAGCTAGTAGTACGGCAACCTCGCATGGTCTTTTCGCAACTGGAATGTTTGCCTTTGCAAACATGGATATTTTTGATTCTGCTGACCCATAATTTCCCATGACTATAGCTCCTGCATGTCCCATACGCTTTTCTTTTGGCGCTTGACGTCCTGCTATGTATCCAACAATTGGTTTGCTAAAACCTATATCGATGATATGTTGCGCCAAAATTTCTTCCGAGTCTCCGCCAATTTCTCCAACTATCACCATCGCATTAAGTTCTGGGTCATCTTTTACCATATCAAATGCGTCAATCATTCTTGTTCCATTTACTGGGTCTCCGCCTATTCCTATCGTGATATTTTGACCAAAACCTGCACTAGTCAAGTTATTTGAAATCTCATAAAGTAATGTACCACTTTTTGATAATACTGCGACTTTTCCAGTTGAAAATGGTGTGGCAGGCATAATTCCTACTTTAATTAATCCTGGAATAATCACTCCTGGTGTATTTGGTCCAATCATAATTGCATCTTTCTTCTCCGCCAATTCAATTACCTTCATGGCATCTCTAATCGGAACATGTTCTGGAATTGCTACTAGAAGTTTAATTCCTGATTCTAGGGCGTCTTTTGCTGCTCCTAGGAAAAATTTTGCTGGAACAAACATTATTGAAATTTCTGCTCCAGTTGCTTTTACTGCTTCTTCAACTGCATCATAGATTGGAATTCTATCTTCAAATTTCTGTCCTCCTTTTCCTGGTGTAACTCCTGCAACAATGTTTGTTCCATAATCTATCATTAGTTTTGTATGTGCTGAACCATACTTTCCAGTAATTCCTTGAACAATTACTGGTTTTTTCTGATAATTTCCATCTGTATCTTTTTGTCCACGGAGAATCTCATAAATGTCTGTCATTTGTTTGCCTCCATCACTACTCCATTAATTGCCTCTTCAATTGAATCGAACATTCTAGTTTTTGTATCTTTTAGCATTTTTTTTGCCTTTTCTGATTCTGTACCCATTAGTCTTGCAAACACTGGGATGTCAATCAAATTATTATCATATGCTTGAATAAAGGCTTCTGCAACAGTTGTAGTCTTTACAATTCCTCCGTAAAGATTTACCAAAATTCCTTTTACTCTTTTCATTTTACTAATTAATGTTAATGCTTCATAGACTGATTCTGTTGTTGCACCGCCACCTACATCAAGAAATGTTGCTGGTTTCCCACCATTATCTGTAACAAGATCAAAAGTTGACATTACTAACCCTGCACCATTTCCAATTACTGCAATGTTTCCTTCAAGCTCGACAAGTGAAAATCCACTTTTTTCTGCTTGTTCTTCCAATTCTGATTTTTCTTGATATTGTTGTAATTCATCATGTCTGAAGTTTGAATTATCATCTGTCATAACTTTCCCATCAAGTGCAACTAATGTACCATCTTTTAGAATTGCAAGTGGGTTAATTTCTGCCAGTTCTGCTTCTTTTTCAATAGTTAATTTGGATAATCTTTGTAACATCTCTACAAATTGTTCTTCCTGTGAATCTTTCAATCCAATTTCGTTTGCAACCTCTTTTGCTGTTTGAGCATCTACATCTCCTAGTCCTACTTCTCTGATTGTTTGATTCTTTACTGATTCGATTTCAACTCCACCTTCTGACGAAGCGATTATTGTATAGCATCTTTTACTTCTGTTCAGAAACAGAGATAGATACAGTTCTTTTTCAATATCTGCCATCTTCTCAAGCAAAATCGCACGAGTTTTTTCTCCTTTTATTGACATGTTTAATAATTGAGGATATTTGAGTTCAAATTCATCATCACTACTGCACTTTTGTATCCCGCCTGCTTTTCCTCTTCCTCCTACAGGCACCTGAACTTTGATGACAAATGGATATCCTAATTCTTTAGCATCTTTTCTTCCTTTTTCGATGTCTTTTGAGGAAATACTATGTGGGGTTTTAATGCCAAATTCTTTGAAAAGTTCTTTTGCTTGATACTCTAAAAGCCGCATGAATTTTATCTAAAAATGGACTTTATATTCCATTTCTATTCAAATTGGTCTTCTAACAATTCTACTACTTGTCCAAAAAGATCTTTGCTCTTTTTTAAGAGTCTATTTGGAAATTCCTCTGTCGTAAATACAATCTGTTGTTTAATCTCTGGAATGACCATTCCTCCTGAAACAATTACCTGTTCAATAACATGCTCTTGAGTCAAGGTACAGACAATCTCTTCAAAAACATCCTCCTTTTCTTCCAATGTCTCTCGGTACAAAACAATTGGTGTGTTAGTTTGGCTGATGAAATTTGTAGCCTTTATCATTAATTCTTGCAAGTGATGTATTGACCATGTATCAAGACTGATCTGTTTAACCATGCCCTACTATGGCGAATTTATTATTTAAGCCCAGCAGGTACTTGCTAACTCGACAAACAGTCAAGCTTTTGTAAAATCACTCGACTGCGATCCTTATTTTGAGGCCGTCAATATCATCATCTTTATAATTTTCACACGATTCTGTGAAATCTACATTTTTGACTCTTACCAGAAATGCGATATCTTCTGTTTTTTCTTTAATCAAATCAAGTGATTCTTGATCTAATTCCAATATTGAGGCCTTTTCTAAAATATCGGTAGGATTGAATCCTTTTTCTTTTCTTAAAGTTTGAATACGTCGTGCTAAATCTTTAATCAATCCTTTTGCCATCATTTCGTTATCCCTTTCTAATGAAATAATCACAATTAGATTCTGTCTCTTTGCAAATTGGTATTTTTCCTTAACCTCAAAGTTCACTATAAAATCTTCCTTATCTAACACGACTGAATTGTCTCCAATCTGAAATGTGTAACTGCCGTTATCTCTTAATTCATTGATGATTAACTCTGGATCTATTTCTGCAAATGCCTCCAATAGTTTTCCCATATCTTGTTTTGCTTTTGGCCCTATTGCACTTCTTTCTAATTCTATTTTAGGCACGACTGGTAATCCATTTTGTTTTAATTCTAGATACTGTTCTATTCCTTCAGAATTATCAATCTCAAAAATTTTGTATTTTTGTACATTCATTTGTGATTTTACAAGTTCTGAAAGTGACTCTAAAACTTCTTTTTCATTTTTATTAACACAAATTAATGCTTGATTTAATGGCCATCTTCTCTTTAACTTGCCTTTCATTCTTGCAGCGGACGTTACAGAAACTGTCTCTTTTAACAAATCAAATGACGTCTCAACTTTTTCATCAATCAATGATGAATTAATTTTAGGCCATGATTCAAGTAAAATATTTTCTTTTCTAGGAAATATGGTGCTGTACAAGTATTGAGAAGTAAATGGCGCAAATGGATGTATCAATATGTTAATTGTCTTTAGGGTTTTAGCAAGAATTGCATAAATCGTAAATCGCCTATCTTTTTTTGAATCATCTTCATCCCATAATTCTGATTTAATAATTGGAATGTAGATCTGACTAAGAGAATTTATCAAAAAGTCTTCAATAGCTTTTGCAGATTCATGAAATCTGCATGAATCATTTGTTTCAGTAGTTCGTTCTATCATTCTCTGAAGCTTTGAAAGTAACCATACATCTGGTGGTGTTAGCAATTCTTTTTTCTTGGCCCATTCGATAGTATATTCTTGTAAATTAAATTTATCATATTCACTGTTTTGTTTGTAAAATATATGCAGATGATATAACGTACTGATTACTTGATATGGTCTTGACATTAATTCTTTAGTGCTAAAGTTTAATGGCTCAATTGGACTTGCTTTCCACATAAAATAAAATCGTACAAGATCTACTGGGTATTTTTCTAAAAGTTCTTTTGCCTCTAACACATTGCCTTTACTCTTACTCATTTTATTTCCATTTTCATCTAAAACATGTCCTTGAAACAAAAATGATTTGTAAGGTGAAACTGACGCGTTATTATATATCACATTTTCAATTAGAAGCGTATATGCCCATCCTCTAGTTTGATCAATACCTTCTGTAAAAAATGGTGCTGGAATTTTTTCTTTGTATGTTGATTCATCTAAGGATGCAATTGGGGCTGCGC
>Ga0209501_10003430_pt1 | contig 15869 bp, 10 predicted proteins | sample ArcticOcean_MG_C_4_FD_187434 | JGI IMG/M metagenome (GOLD analysis project Ga0209501, IMG submission 187434) | Marine microbial communities from western Arctic Ocean - ArcticOcean_MG_CB4_134 (SPAdes) (version 2) | ecosystem: Environmental > Aquatic > Marine > Oceanic | place: Arctic Ocean...
GTTTCCGCCAACGTCTTCGTAATCGCCGCCGTCAAAGTCGTCTTCCCATGATCAACGTGGCCAATCGTGCCAACATTGCAATGAGGCTTAGTGCGCTCAAATTTCTCTTTAGCCATCGATCCTTCTCCCTGCTGGGCCTAAATTCCCTTTACTATAATTGCATGAAACCAACACTATCCGGCTAACCTTTCACGAACTTCATCAGAAACCGTCCGAGGAATTTCTGAATAATGGTCGAAATGCATTGTAAATTGTGCTCTTCCCTGCGACTGAGAACGCAAAGTATTTACGTAACCAAACATATTGGCAAGCGGTACCATAGCACTTACTACTCGTGCATTACCCTGTTGATCCATGGATGTTACTTCACCACGACGACTATTTAAATCACCGATTATATCACCCATATATTCTTCGGGTGTAACGACCTCTACTCTCATGACAGGCTCCAGAAGGGCAGGTTTGGCTTTTAGAATTCCTTCACGAAAAGCAGCACGGGACGCAATTTCAAACGCCATCACACTCGAGTCTACATCATGTGAGTCACCGTCGTAGAGTTCGGCTTTTAGATCTATAACTGGAAAACCCGATAACGGTCCAGAATCCATCGCGCTTCGAAACCCTTTTTCTACACCAGGTATGAACTCTTTCGGCACGCTACCTCCAACGACACTATTTTTAAACTCAAATCCAGATCCAGAAGGCAAAGGTTCAAATTTTACTTTGATGCGAGCGAATTGGCCCGCCCCGCCGGTTTGTTTTTTATGAATATAATCTACACTAGATGGGATTGTAATCGTTTCTCGATAAGCAACTTGTGGTGGCCCGACACTGGCATCAACCTTGAATTCTCGCTTCATACGATCAACAAGTATCTCAAGATGCAATTCACCCATACCCTTGATAATTGTCTGACCACTTTCCAAATCACTAGATACCCGAAAGGACGGATCCTCCGCAGCCAAACGCCCTAATGCCTGACCCATTTTCTCCTGATCGGCTTTTGTTTTTGGCTCCACCGCTATTTCAATGACAGGATCGGGAAACTCCATCCGCTCAAGGACTACAGGATGATCGGGATCGCAAAGCGTGTCGCCTGTAGTCGTTCCCTTAAGACCAGCTAAGGCAATAATATCACCAGCACGTACCTCCTTAACATCTTCGCGGTCATTTGCATGCATCATTAGCATACGACCCACACGCTCCCTCCGCTCCTTCACTGAATTCAAAACGTAGGAACCCGCATCTAACACTCCTGAATAGACACGGGCAAACGTGAGTGTCCCAACGTAAGGATCATTCATTATCTTAAAGGCTAGCGCTGCAAAGGGCTGGTCATCAGAATTATTTCGCTCAATTTCTTCGTTTGTGCCAACATTTACACCCTTTATTGGAGCAACGTCTGTCGGTCCCGGAAGAAAATTAACAACCGCATCAAGAAGCGGCTGCACACCTTTATTTTTAAACGCTGAACCACATAAAACCGGAACAAATTCTGACTTAATAGTACCTTTGCGTATACACGCGACCAATGTTTCTTCTTCCGGTTCAGTCCCCTCCAAATATGCTTCCATCGCATTGTCATCTTGCTCGACCGCTAGCTCAATCATATTCTCGCGAAACTTGCGTGATGTTTGAAGAAGGTCATCCGGTATTTCAGTATATTCATATTCTGCACCAAGCGTTTCGTCTTTCCAGACCACCGCCTTAAATTTGATTAAATCAACAACACCAACAAACTCAGTTTCAGAGCCAATCGGCAATTGGGTAATTAAAGGCTTAGCCCCAAGGCGGTCAGAAATCATGCTCACACAACGGTCAAAATCTGCTCCAACACGGTCCATTTTGTTTATGAAACATATTCGCGGTACAACATATTTATCTGCTTGGCGCCAAACCGTTTCGGATTGAGGTTCAACGCCAGCCACACTATCAAAAACAGCAACCGCGCCGTCGAGTATCCGTAAACTACGTTCGACTTCAATCGTGAAGTCAACGTGCCCCGGTGTATCAATAATATTTACACGGTGCCCCTTCCAATCGCAGGTAGTCGCTGCAGAAGTTATTGTAATGCCTCGCTCTTGCTCCTGCTCCATCCAATCCATAGTAGCGTTGCCGTCATGAACCTCACCTATTTTGTATGAGCGCCCCGTATAGAAAAGAATACGTTCTGTAGTCGTAGTCTTGCCCGCGTCAATATGAGCCATAATCCCGATATTTCGGTAACGATCCAATGGGGTCGTGCGTGCCATTTCTGATATAATTCTCTCAGAACAGAAAGACTACCAACGATAATGGGCAAAAGCTTTATTTGCTTCAGCCATCCGATGAGTATCTTCTCGTTTTTTTACTGCCGCTCCGCGATTTTCGGCAGCATCAAGGAGTTCTGCGGACAGGCGTCCAGTCATGGTATTCTCTGCTCTCTTTCGAGATGTTTCAATTATCCATCTAATTGCTAAAGCCTGGGATCGGTCATTACGCACTTCCACGGGGACTTGATAGGTAGCACCGCCAACGCGTCGAGAGCGAACCTCAACTTGTGGCTTTACATTGTTTAATGCCTCTTGGAATACCTTAATGGGATCTTGACTGGACTTTTTTTCAATTTCATTAAAGGCCTCATATACGATTTTTTCTGCAATAAATTTTTTACCATCCATCATCAAAGCATTCATAAGCTTGGTTAGGACCACATCCCCATATTTAGGATCGGGATTAAATTCGCGTTTTTCGGCGGCGTGGCGACGTGACATGATAAGCAAAAACCTCTTTTATTTTGGCCGTTTAGTACCATATTTCGACCGGCGCTGACGACGGTCGTCAACACCTTGGGTATCCAAAGTCCCTCGAATTATATGATAGCGAACACCGGGTAGATCTTTTACGCGGCCACCCCTTATAAGGACGACTGAGTGTTCTTGAAGATTGTGTCCCTCACCTGGTATATAAGAAGTAACCTCAAATCCATTAGTCAAACGAACACGAGCTACTTTGCGTAAAGCCGAATTCGGCTTTTTCGGAGTAGTAGTGTAAACACGCGTGCATACCCCTCTTTTTTGTGGACAAGCCTCCATCGCTGGCACCTTATTACGTTCTACAGGTGCTTTGCGTGGCTTTCTTATCAATTGATTAATCGTCGGCATTTACCGTCAATTACTCCTTAATTATCACATAGTCCTCAAACAACACTGTCTTCCTTATCAAAATAAACGACGGACACCGGCAACCATCAGAGCCAACAAACAATCACAGCTCTCAGCCGGAAAACCCATTCGGGCGAATTTTTATCAGTTTTATAGAGGCCTACAGCGTCTCGGATGAACACCGACCACCTGCACCCTCTGGAAGAGCACGGGATAATAGTTTCGCTTACTTTTCGCGTCAAGCTCTGAAATGCATTTTTTTCAATATTTTCATATATTTCTCAGCTACGCTAGTTCTGCTGGGAATGGTAAAAAAAAACTCCTTATCTTACGAATGAAAACAGTAAATCTAATTATATTAATTTAATATTCCATTATCTAATTAACCACCTAGAATAATGCTAAGTAGCTTTTACTAGCATAGTTAATGAAACATGCGTTTATTTCCCTAAATTTTTTTGAATATTTAGATAAAAGACATTTTACTCGGCAGCTGTCTTTACAACTGCATTCTCAGCAACGTCAGCAGTATCAGATACCATCGCGTCATCTTCAATAGCAGAAGATTTTGCGGCCATCTCATCTACTAACTCCTTGTCTCTTTCTGCAGCAATGCTCCGGAATCGGTTCATCACAGATCCAGTACCAGCAGGGATCAATCGACCCACAATAACGTTTTCTTTTAGACCCACCAAGTTATCTCGTTTACCAGAAACAGCTGCTTCTGTGAGAACTCGTGTTGTTTCTTGAAAAGATGCTGCTGATATAAAAGACGATGTTTGTAGAGAAGCTTTTGTGATCCCTTGAAGCATGGGGACAGAAGATGCCAACTGCCCTTTTTCCACCTTTATTTGGGAATTGACCTCATTGAATTCTTCTTTGTCCACTAGTTCCCCCACGAGAAATGTTGTGTCGCCACCGTCAACAACTTCCACCTTTTGCAGCATTTGACGGACGATAACTTCAATGTGTTTGTCGTCAATCCGCACGCCTTGAAGGCGGTAGACTTCTTGTACTTCATAAATTAGATAGTCAGCTAGTGCTTCAACCCCCATTACCTTCAAAATGTCGTGGGGGACTGGCGGTCCATCCATCAATGAATCACCCCGTTCAACGTAATCTCCCTCTTGGACACTTATATGCTTACCTTTCGGGATCATGTACACCATTGGTTCCTCGTCTTTATCATCCGGAACCACAACTATTCGGCGCTTATTCTTAAAATCCTTTCCAAATTCAATACGTCCCTCATTTTCTGAAATTATAGCATGATCTTTTGGCCTGCGGGCCTCAAACAACTCAGCAACCCTCGGCAATCCACCCGTGATATCTCGAGTCTTAGAGGCTTCACGCGGAATACGAGCCAAAACATCACCTGCATTCACTTTCTTTCCATTCTCAACGCTCAAAATTGCGTCAACTGACATAAAATAGCGTGCCTCCATGCCATTTGGCAGTTTCAAGACCTTATTCTTGGCATCACGAAGTGTGATGCGCGGACGTAAATCTGTGCCCTTTGGCTGCTGCTTCCAATCAACCACAACCTTCGAGGAAATACCTGTCGCCTCATCTAAGACTTCGCGCATAGTGACACCTTCTTCTAAATCCATATAATTCGCTGTGCCCTCTTTTTCAGTAATAATCGGCAAAGTATATGGATCCCATTCAGCCAGTTTATCCCCCCTTTTGACTGAGACTTTGTCTTTAACTAACAACTTAGCACCATAAGGAATACGATGACGTGCACGTTCCCGGTCTTTATCATCAATTAGAAGAAGCTCCGCATTGCGGGTCATAACGATGTTCGTTCCAGAACTGTTTTTCACCACGTTACAATTGGCTAGACGAACTTTAGTATCCGCAGAAGCCTCTATATTGGATTGTTCAGCACCACGCTGCGCAGCACCGCCAATGTGGAACGTGCGCATCGTTAGTTGCGTTCCAGGCTCTCCAATTGACTGAGCCGCGATAACGCCAACAGCTTCCCCCATATTTACTTCTGTCCCCCGCGCAAGGTCTCGACCATAACAGGCGCCACAAATTCCAGATTTAGTTTCACACGTTAACACCGAACGAACACGCACCGACTCAATTTCAGCTTTTGATAACTTTTCTACCCCGTCTTCGTCCAGTAGAGTGTTTCGCTTTATAAGCACTTCGTTAGTTTCGGGATCATTTACTGGTTCAGCCAGCGTTCTCCCAAGTATCCTCTCTCCAAGTGTAACGATTGTTTCACCACCTTCTATTACAGAAGTGACCGCAATACTTTCATTTGAACCGCAATCTTTTTCGATTACGATACAATCTTGGGCCACGTCGACAAGCCGTCGGGTCAAATATCCGGAGTTTGCGGTTTTTAACGCTGTATCGGCCAACCCTTTCCTAGCGCCATGTGTGGAATTAAAATACTCAAGTACGGATAAGCCTTCCTTAAAATTTGAAATAATAGGAGTTTCAATTATCTCCCCGGATGGCTTTGCCATGAGGCCACGCATACCAGCTAATTGCTTCATTTGGGCAGCTGAACCCCGGGCACCAGAATCTGCCATCATGAAAATTGAATTCATAGGCTTGCCCACCTCATTTTTTGATATTTCTTCCATCATCTTGTCAGCAACTTCGTCAGTGCAATTAGACCAGGCATCAACTGCCTTATTATACTTCTCACCTTTTGTAATTAAACCGTCGAGGTATTGCCGTTCATATGATTCAACCTGTTTTTCGGTATTTTGAACCAAACTCTGCTTAGCACCAGGAACTACCAAGTCATCCTTCCCAAATGAAATTCCTGCTTTACAAGCATATCCAAATCCTAGTGCCATTATACGGTCTGCAAAAAGAACTGTTTCCTTCTGTCCGCAGTGGCGGTAGACCTCATCAATTACTGCAGAAACATCTTTCTTGGTGAGCAATTTGTTCACCATTTTGTAATGAACATTAGGATTTTTTGGTAACAAGTCGCTAAGCATCATACGTCCAGGGGTCGTCTCAATTCTAATAGTCTTGAAGTCACCATTGGCGGTTATTATCTGATATCGCGCTTTTATTTTTGAATGAAGGGATATGACCCCTTGTTCCATAGCTAGTTCGATTTCGCTAATATCGGTAAACGCCATCCCTTCACCCGGTTCGCCTTCACGTTCTATTGTCAAATAGTAAAGCCCTAACACTATGTCTTGGGATGGTACAATTATCGGCTTACCGTTAGCCGGACTGAGTATATTGTTAGTCGACATCATAAGCACACGTGATTCTAATTGCGCTTCAAGCGATAATGGCACGTGGACAGCCATTTGATCACCATCAAAATCAGCATTAAATGCCGTGCAAACTAACGGATGAAGTTGTATTGCTTTACCTTCAATTAAGACTGGCTCAAAAGCTTGAATACCAAGTCTATGCAATGTCGGGGCTCTATTTAGTAACACGGGGTGCTCCCGAATAACTTCTTCTAAAATATCCCAAACCTCTGGCCGTTCCTTTTCAACCATGCGCTTAGCGGCTTTTATTGTTGTGGCCATGCCATATTTTTCGAGTCGCGAATACACGAACGGTTTAAATAATTCTAAAGCCATTTTTTTTGGAAGGCCGCATTGATGAAGCATCAATTCTGGGCCCACAACAATCACGGAACGACCAGAATAGTCAACTCGTTTACCAAGTAGGTTCTGCCGAAAGCGACCTTGCTTACCTTTAAGCATGTCTGACATCGATTTCAACGGCCGCTTGTTTGCACCAGTAATGGCTCGCCCACGACGACCATTATCAAACAAGGCATCAACAGACTCCTGCAGCATCCGTTTTTCATTACGCACTATTATTTCAGGAGCTCTTAACTCAATTAGGCGCTTAAGGCGGTTGTTCCTATTAATGACGCGACGGTATAGGTCATTAAGGTCTGAAGTCGCAAAACGCCCGCCATCAAGAGGGACTAGTGGACGTAACTCTGGCGGGATAACAGGCACTACCTCTAAAATCATCCACTCAGGCCTGGCACCAGCGTTGATAAATGCCTCGACAAGCTTAAATCGTTTGACAAATTTTTTCCGTTTAGCCTCTGATTTTGTTTCTTTCAAATCACTTTTTAGTATTTCGTATTCTTCGGTTAGCACTAAACGTTCCAACATTAAGCGGATCGCTTCAGCTCCAATTCCTGCTTGAAAGGCGTCCTCACCATAATCATCGACGGCATCTTGGTACTCGTCCTCAGTTAAAAGTTGTTTTTCTATCAAAGGAGTAAGACCTGGCTCCGAGACAACGTAACTATCAAAATAGAGTACACGCTCCAGGTCCTTCAGTGTCATGTCTAATAGAAGACCAATACGTGATGGTAAAGACTTCATAAACCAAATATGAGCGACTGGTGCAGCCAACTCGATATGTCCCATTCGATCACGCCGCACTTTTGTAAGAGTGACTTCAACACCGCACTTTTCGCAGACAATACCCTTGTATTTCATACGCTTATACTTACCGCATAAGCACTCATAATCTTTAATCGGACCAAATATTCTGGCACAAAAAAGACCGTCACGTTCGGGTTTAAAAGTTCGATAATTTATAGTCTCTGGTTTTTTTATCTCACCAAATGACCAAGCGCGGATTCGTTCAGGACTAGCTATACTGATCCGAATATGATCAAATTGCTGGGTTGATTTTGCAGGTTCAAAGATCCGCATCAACTCGTTCATCTATTATCTCCTTAGGGCTATTACCTATGGCGGCATTTAATAAAACACGGTTAGTTAGTACTTTGTTTCAATTCAACATTCAGACAAAGGGCATGTAGTTCCTTAACCAAGACGTTAAAGGACTCTGGAATACCCGCTTCAAAGGTATCGTCACCCCTGACCACCGCTTCATAAACTTTGGTGCGACCAGATACGTCATCAGATTTAACAGTCAACATTTCTTGCAGCGTATACGCTGCCCCATATGCTTCGAGGGCCCAAACTTCCATTTCTCCGAAGCGCTGACCACCAAACTGGGCCTTGCCACCGAGCGGCTGTTGGGTGACCAAACTATATGGACCGATTGAACGGGCGTGAATCTTGTCGTCTACAAGATGGTGGAGTTTTAACATGTAAATGTAGCCCACTGTAACATCACGATCAAAATGTTCTCCAGTCCGCCCATCAAAAAGCTTTACTTGACCCGACACTTCAACGTTTGCCTTTTTCAGCATTTCGACAATATCATCTTCATGAGCACCGTCGAACACTGGCGTAGCAATAGGGATACCGTCCCTGAGATTCCCCGCGAGTTCGATTACTTCTCCTTCATCGAGGTCAACGATATCTGACTTATAGGTAGGTTCACCATAAACGTCTTTCAGTTTTTCGTGAAGATCTTCAATCACGGCCTCGCCATGATTGATTTTGTCCAATACATCGCCAATTTGCTGGCCAAGGCCTGCACATGCCCAACCTAGATGAGTTTCAAGGATTTGGCCAACGTTCATCCGCGAGGGAACACCTAATGGATTTAATACCAAATCTATAGGGGTACCATCTTCTAGAGTTGGCATATCCTCTATCGGCGTAATCCTAGAAATGACCCCCTTGTTGCCATGACGCCCGGCCATCTTGTCCCCTGGTTGGAGTTTACGCTTTACTGCAACAAATACCTTAACCAGTTTCATCACACCGGGTGGCAGTTCGTCTCCTCGTTCAAGCTTTTCAACTTTATCGTCAAAACGACGTTGATACTCTGCTACATCATCTTCGTGTCGAGTTTTTCTAGATTCTATCTCGCCCATTACTTTGTCGTTTCCGATCGTAATTTGGAGTTGCTGCCCCAGTGTCAAATTATCTAGAATTTCTTCGGTAATGAGAGTACCTGGTTTAAGGTCTTTTGCCCCACCCAGTAATTTTCGTTTGAGTAGTCTAGTCCTTATCTCCCGCTGAAAGCTTCTTTCTAAAATCGCTATCTCGTCGTCCCGGTCCTTGGCGTGACGTTCGATTTCTGCCCGTTCAATTGCAAGCGCCCGTTCATCTTTATCAACACCTCGACGAGAAAACACTCTTACCTCAACCACTGTACCCGCAACCCCCGGAGGAAGTTTGAGTGAGGTGTCACGGACGTCGGAGGCCTTTTCCCCAAATATCGCTCGGAGAAGCTTTTCTTCCGGGGTCATCGGTGATTCGCCCTTAGGTGTAACTTTCCCAACTAGAATATCCCCTGGAGAGACCTCAGCACCAATGTAAACAATTCCCGCTTCATCCAGAGCTTTCAGAGCCTCTTCCCCAACGTTGGGGATATCACGTGTAATTTCTTCTTGGCCGAGTTTAGTGTCACGAGACATCACCTCAAGTTCCTCAATGTGTATCGAGGTAAAGACATCGTCCCGAACTATACGCTCTGAGATTAAAATTGAGTCTTCAAAATTGTAACCATTCCAAGGCATAAAAGCCGCCAGAACATTTCTGCCAAGGGCTAGTTCCCCAAGTTGAGTCGAAGGACCATCAGCAATTATATCGTCCACTTTTATTCGGTCACCCACTTTAACTAAAGGTCGTTGATTAATGCATGTATTTTGGTTCGAACGTTGAAACTTTTGAAGTGTGTAGGTATCAACGCCAGGCTTTTCGTGCCCTCCACTATCTCCATCTGCATGCACAACAATTCGCGTCCCATCAATCTGGTCGACCACCCCGTCACGAGTAGCGATCAGCGTTGCGCCTGAATCTCGAGCAACCGTCTCCTCCATACCGGTACCAACTAGAGGCGCTTCAGCCTGGATAAGCGGCACGGCTTGTCGCTGCATATTGGAACCCATAAGAGCTCGGTTGGCGTCATCATTCTCCAAAAATGGTATAAGTGCCGCGGCTACTGAAACGAGTTGCTTCGGAGACACGTCTATTAATTGAACATCTTCAGCGGGAACCAAGATGACTTCGTCGCTCTTCCGGCAGTTAACGAGTTCGTGAACAAACTTACCGTTGCTATCAAGCTCTTCATTTGCCTGAGCGATGGTAAATTTACCCTCGTCCATAGCTGACAGGTGTATAACCTCATTACTTACCTTACGGCTAATTACCTTACGATAAGGACTTTCGATAAAGCCATATTGATTAACTCGTGCATATGTAGCCAAGCTATTAATTAAGCCAATATTTGGGCCTTCTGGTGTTTCAATGGGACAAATTCTACCATAGTGAGTAGGATGTACATCCCGAACCTCAAACCCAGCGCGTTCCCTAGTTAAACCACCGGGACCTAGGGCCGATAATCGACGTTTGTGCGTGATTTCCGACAATGGATTAGTCTGATCCATAAACTGACTTAGCTGAGAAGACCCAAAGAATTCCCTGACAGCTGCCGCAGCCGGTTTCGCATTTATTAAATCATGCGGCATGATCGTATCAATATCTACCGAACTCATTCGCTCACGAATTGCCCTCTCCATACGAAGAAGACCAACACGATACTGGTTTTCCATTAACTCGCCCACTGATCTAACCCGGCGATTCCCGAGGTGGTCTATGTCGTCTATTTCTCCTCTTCCATCCTTTAAATCGACCAGAATCTTGACCACTTTTAGGATATCCTCGCGTCGCAGAACTCTAACCGAATCTTCCGTATCCAATTCCAATCGAGAATTCATTTTTACCCGCCCCACAGAAGACAGGTCGTAGCGATCAGAGTCAAAAAACAACCCCTGGAAAAGCGCATCAGCGGTATCAAGAATAGGCGGTTCACCCGGACGCATGACCCGGTACATGTCAATTAAGGCATCTTCGCGGCTGTTATTTTTATCTACAGCGAGCGTATTTCGAATATACGAACCTACCCTAATGTGATCGATGGAAAGAGTAGGCAAAATTTCAAACTTTGCTTCCTCCAGTTCCACTAATTTTTCCTCAGTAATCTCCTCACCTGCCTCCAAAAAAACCAAGCCCGAACTTTCGTCGATGACATCTTCTGCAGAAAAACGACCTATTATTTCTTCAACCGGAACAACAAATTCACTAATATTCTTTGTTTGCAACTCCTTGAGAACACGTGGCGTAAGCTTGGTTCCCGCCTCAACTGCAACTCGGTTTGACTTAGCATTTATAAGATTGTAGTCGAGCCTCAACCCACGAAGGCCATCAAAATCAACCTGAATTTTCCAGCCTTTCTTAACTCTGCTGTACACCACTTTGTCATAAAAATAGGAAAGAATACTTTCGGGGGTCATTCCCTCTGCATCCAGCGGATCAATTGCCTTTCCCTCGGACAATAGGTCTTGGCGTTTTTTTGCGGTTTCTGGGCTATCAAGGCCAAGAAGCAAAGTAGTAACCGGAAGTTTACGTCTTCGATCAATTCGAACGTAAAGGATGTCTTTGGCGTCAAATTCAAAATCAAGCCACGAACCTCGGTAAGGGATAACTCTCGCACCAAATAAAAATTTTCCTGACGAATGAGTTTTACCTTTGTCATGGTCAAAGAAGACACCTGGAGAACGATGCATTTGGGACACTATCACCCGCTCTGTACCATTAATAACAAACGTACCATTTCCGGTCATCAATGGCATTTCACCCATGTATACAACTTGTTCTTTAATATCTCTGACGGACCGCGCAGCTGATTCCTCGTCCACATCCCAAACAACCAGCCTCAACGTGACCTTAAGAGGGGCACCATATGTCATTCCTCTTTGCTGGCACTCCTCGACATCGTAAGAAGGATCCTCAAAGTCGTAATCTACAAATTCCAATGTCCCCTTCTCAGAGAAGTCTTGTATGGGAAATACAGACTTAAAAACTTCTTGCAAACCGGCATTCAAACGATCTTGGTGAGTGACATGTCGTTGAAGAAAATTTTCATATGAATTTTTTTGAACCTCTATAAGATTGGGCATAGGCACCACTTCAGGAAGACGCCCAAAGTTTTTTCTTACCCTTTTACGATTGGTAAAAGATCGAACAGCCATTTTAGCTCCTAATAAATTTCACTGTTTTATTACATCCGATGTAACAAGCACCACTTCTTACGCGCGCAGGTAACAACTACAATTTTCCGAAACTAATTCCAAAAAAATTCAACTGGCCCCAACCCGGAACCGGAGCCAAACACCTACTATCTCGACCGCAGCACGGTCTATTCTTCGCAGATGAATTCTTTTTTTAAGGACAGCACAATTTAAATGCTCAAACTCATGCATTTTACCGCTAGTCCGTTTCCATCGTGAATTTAGCATTCACTTAAGTTCAACAGTAGCACCAGCTTCTTCGAGTTTAGTTTTAATCTTCTCTGCCTCATCCTTAGTCAAATCTTCTTTTATTGTATTCGGAGCACCTTCCACCAAGTCTTTAGCCTCCTTGAGGCCAAGCCCAGTTATGGCACGCACTTCTTTGATAACATTGATTTTCTTATCACCAAAAGAAGTTAATTCAACGTTGAAAGAATCCTGCTCCGCAGCAGCACCTCCCCCTTCAACTCCAGGAGCAGCGGCAGCAACAGCAACAGGTGCAGCTGCAGAAACCCCCCACTTTTCTTCGAGCATTGTACTTAGTTCAGCCGCTTCTATAACCGTAAGGCTAGACAACTCTTCAGCAATCTTTTCTAAATCAGCCATCTTAATTTCTCCTTTGTATTAAACTGATAATTATCTGGGGCCTAAGCAGCTTTTTCGCTAGCTGCATGAGCACTTATAACACGGGCTACCTGAGCCGCTGGAGCCTGCAAAATGCCGGTGATTCTAGTTGCTGGAGTATTGATTAATGCCAATACTTTTCCCCGTAACTCTTCCAGGGACGGAAGTTTAGCCAACGTAGCAATGGCATCAACATCAAGTATTTGTCCATTAAAGGATCCACCCAAAACGACCAGGTTTTCGTTTTCCTTAGCAAATTTCACCGCAACCTTTGCCGCTGCCACAGGATCACTTGAATAAGCAATAGCCGTAGGGCCATTGAATAATGTGCTTAAATCCTGAGCCTTTGTTCCGTCCAGAGCAAGCCGCGTAAGACGATTTTTTGTAACCTTGAATCTTGCGCCAGATGCACGCATTTGACTGCGAAGATCGGTCATTTGTGCCACCGTCAAACCGTGATAATGGGTAACGACAATCAACGATGCCTCTTTGAACACCTGTTTCAACGACGCTATCCACTCTTCCTTTCCTCTCCGGTCCACTAATCGCCTCCAACTTTTAGCCCTTTAATAAGCCTATGGCTTTTTCGGGGCGGTTTAGATACGGTCTCAAAGAATATCTCCAAAACCCGTTTGCCCTGTCCAAGCCATCAGTCCAAGCTGTTTTGAGAAATTACTATTCCAAAACAGTTCAAGTTCCGTCTCTGCAGGTGACCAATTCCTTATTGATCCTTAGGCCAGCTATGACACCTACGGTCTCAGACAAGTGAGAAGAGAACCCCCCCTAAGTTCACTCGCAAAAATAAATGGTCTATTACATACAGCCCGACTTAGCTAGTCAGGGTTGCAACATCTAATTTTACACTGGGTCCCATGGTGGAACTAAGTGTAACTCGTTCAACGTAAGTTCCCTTTACACCATTCGGTTTAGCCTTCAAAATCGCATTAACAAAGGCATTCACATTCTCCACAAGAGCTTCTTGTGCAAAACTAGATTTACCTATTCCTGCTTGCACAATGCCCGCCTTTTCAACTCTAAACTCTATTTCGCCACCTTTAGCAGCTTTTACTGCGTCGGCAATATTTGGCGTCACAGTGCCCAACTTAGGATTGGGCATAAGACCTTTGGGGCCCAACACCTTTCCCAGCTTCCCTACAACTGCCATCATATCGGGTGTGGCTATACAACGATCAAAATCAATCCTCCCATTTTGGATTTCTTCAGCCAAATCTTCCGCACCAACCAAATCAGCACCAGCAGCTTTTGCTTCATCGGCTTTATCTTCCTTGGTAAAGACCGCTACCCGCACTGATTTACCCGTTCCATTTGGCAACGCAACTACACCTCTAACCATCTGGTCCGCGTGACGCGGGTCAACGCCTAAATTCATAGAAATTTCTATAGTTTCATCGAACTTTGTTTTTTTATTTCCAATGATTAGTCTAATGGCTTCGGCAACATTTTGCGGGATCATCTTATCAAAACTTTGATAAGCAGCCTTTAAACGCTTACTGCGTACAACCATTCAAATACCCTCCACGCTAATTCCCATAGACCGCGCAGTACCCGCAATGATCTTACAGGCCTGCTCTACATCGTTGGCATTGAGATCCTCTTTTTTCTTTTCAACGATCTCTTTAACTTGCTCCAATGTTATAGAGCCTGCAATCTCTTGGCCCGGGACTTCGGCTCCTTTGTCTAAACGAGCGGCCTTCAAGATAAAGTAGCTAGCGGGCGGTGACTTCGTTTCATATGAGAAACTCTTATCTGCATAGACCGTAATCTTGACGGGTACTGGCATCCCTTGTTCCATTCCCTGAGTGTTGGCGTTGAAAGCCTTACAAAATTCCATAATGTTCAAGCCTGCCTGCCCCAGAGCTGGACCCACGGGAGGTGACGGGTTAGCCTGACCCGCTGGTATTTGAAGCTTTATATATCCGCTGACTTTTTTTGCCATCTTACCATCTCAGTTTATTACAAATTTAGCCATTATTTATTATCTGAACGTTACGGCCACTCAATAACGCCCAATAGGTCAGTAGTGATTATTGCCGCCCTAAGATTTTTCTACCTGTGAATACTCTAAATCAACCGGCGTGGAACGACCAAAAATTGAGACCGCCACTTTAAGTCTCGCTTTTTCCTCATCCACATCCTCCACCTGACCATTAAACGATGTAAAAGGCCCATCGCAAACTCGAACCGTTTCGCCAATCTCGAACGTAATCGACGGCTTTGGCTGATCCACACCCTCTTGAACTTGCTGCATTATCTGCCTAGCTTCAGTCTCACTAAGCGGCTGTGGTTTCCCACGTGAACCCAAAAATCCCGTTACTTTTGGTGTATCCTTAACCAAGTGCCAAGTTTCGTCTGTCATTTGCATTTTAACCAAAACATAGCCAGGGAAAAATTTTCTCTCCGAGTTAACTTTCGCCCCACGACGCATTTTGATCACTTCTTCAATCGGGACCAACACCTCTTCAATTTGATCCGACAGATGTGACTGGCGGGCCTGCTCTTCGATAGATTCCGCGACCTTTTTTTCAAATCCCGAATAAACGTGAATGACATACCATTGGACGTCCATCGTTTAAACTCCTAAGCCAAATATTAGCCTGACTCCAGCAGAAAGTATCTGATCAACCCCAAAAAAAAACAATGCAGCCAAAATAACCATGACAAAGACCATTCCGGTCGAAATCAAGGTCTCTTTTCGGGTAGGCCAAGTTACCTTTAGGGTTTCTTGACGAACTTGTCGGATGAATTGTAGAGCGTTGTGTTTGGCCATAAATTCTAAAACTTTCGCGTCAACTCTATCAATAAATACTCGTTTTTCTTCTATGTGCTAATTTCCAGATAGCTTCAGAAGTTTTCTAATCAGGTGGCAGGGGCACCAGGACTCGAACCCGGGACCTGCGGTTTTGGAGACCGCCGCTCTACCAACTGAGCTATACCCCTTCCTTTCAAAATCTTGATCGCATTACATAACTTAAGATTTTTCCAAGAGGCTACTATCATTCTGCAATACTAGCGACAACCCCGGCACCAACAGTACGGCCCCCTTCGCGTATAGCAAAACGAAGCCCCTGATCCATAGCGATTGGCGTGATCAGTTCAACCGTCATTGATATATTGTCGCCAGG
>Ga0209501_10003432_pt1 | contig 15868 bp, 12 predicted proteins | sample ArcticOcean_MG_C_4_FD_187434 | JGI IMG/M metagenome (GOLD analysis project Ga0209501, IMG submission 187434) | Marine microbial communities from western Arctic Ocean - ArcticOcean_MG_CB4_134 (SPAdes) (version 2) | ecosystem: Environmental > Aquatic > Marine > Oceanic | place: Arctic Ocean...
TCATTGAAACGCCTTTCGCAATCTCGGCAGTAGAAAGTTCGATATCCAAGCAAGGTTCGAAGTTTTCTCTTAGAAACGGACGTAGATAGGCAGCGTGGGCAGGGCATTAATAGATCTCCTCAGTAAGTGAGGAATGATGCTATTCTGCCCCGACGCTGAATTCTGACAGAACCGTGCAGTACAGTTCTCGAAGCAAGTCGAAGGCTTCTACCGCAGCAAACAATCTAACCCACGGATAAAAAAGCTTGATAGCTGGCATAAAACTAACGTTTGGAAGGTGACCAACGACCTCTTAGAAAATAAGCGGTTTGGTTACCTCGACCGCGGCGAGCGCGAAAGCAAGATGCCGTTTGATGAGTTGAAACTGCAAACGTTCAATTACGCTCAAGGCACAGATATGAAGCCATCAACTCGAACGGTCCTCTTGACGATAGTTTCATTATCTGAAGGTCGAGATCGGTTCAAGCTACGAGATGCCCAGATAGCGAAAGCTGCCAGTGTTCATCGAGACACCGTTATCCAGGCGAAGAAGGAACTAACTACCGGCAGTTTCCTGAAGATCAAAAGCAACGACTACACGTTCCTCTAGATCGAACCAGTCAGGATTCTGCCCAATAGTGTCCAACCCCCCTAGAACCCCCAACTGTGTATTGTGTCGGGAATTCCGACAGCTACCTTCACCGAAATAGGAAAGTTGAAGTAATAAACAATCACATCAAGAAATAACCACTGTCGGAAAAACCAACATTCTCCGATTACGGACTATCTTAATCACCAGCACACTACAGATATAGCCCTGCTCGCTTCGTACATAACCCTGCCGACCCACTCGTGCGAACACCGTCACGACATCCGACCACTGCTTGCTAGTACCGATTAACCTTCCAGCACCCTCGCCTCAGCCTCGACTGGCTCAGGCATAACCATCATCATTTCGCGCATATTGAATAACTCCGCAATAGTGAACGTTTTCAGCGGAGCCAGATCTACTCCGTGCTCAACTTGTATGCGTTCGGTGAACATGCCCATATGTTGACCCAAGATTTTCCACGCTTGAACTCTGGAGCTGTGTGGAGCGGTCTCGTCTTCAGCGATCTGCCTTAAACCCTGAATTACATCATCTGCAACTAGATCACTCCGTTCTCGCATCCTGCCCCGTTCTGCCTCGATTGCAGCTTGCACGTCAACATAGGTCAACAGTCGACTGCCTTGCTGTTTCGCGGTTCGCTCGGAATAGCCAGCCCTGATAGCGGCCTGTTTCGCGTTCCGATCGGCGATGTACTCTTTGGCGAATACTTGGTGTTTGGAGGTGAGTGATGCCATGTACCAATTTTAATGTTTTTCACTGTAGAACGCGAATCTGGTAACGGTCGGAATGTCATTTCTCAACGACCATGAATATGACAAATGCTCCAACTTATCCCTGCTGCTATGTCGCATTCCTGAGATGGCTGCCAATACCTTGAGTTTTCAACGCACTAGGCATCAGATGTATGATTCGCGCAAATGCAGTATTTAATATATGGGCTGACTGATAATGAGACTCCAGATCACATTGATGCTCTCCTTGTGTTCAGGGAACGTGCTCGAAGCAATCCCGATAGGTACAGGGACTACAAATTAAGTGATCCGGAGTTTATGGAGGCTCTGGAACTCGTCACTAAATCCAGTCACCCATATGCTGTCGCAATTAATTGGGATCTAAGCCCTTTCATGCCATTCAATGGCGACCCAACGGCACTGTGGGAACAGTGGAATATTAGCCGAAGACAAGCCGCAGATACCCTCTGGAAAATCGAACACGACGAACCGATTGAAACGTGGGAATGTACCTTCATCAGATTTGAATACGCTGTCCAAAGGGAGGCTGCCAGTAAGACCGAAACGGAAATCAGCAATTTGAAAGAAGCGCATAAGACCTTCATAGGGTTCAGTTTGTTGTTGTTAGTGATCTACCTAATTTCGTTGTTACTTCCGTCACCGCTCGGCTCGAATGTGCAATTTGGTGCGAGTTTTCTTTATTTATTCCCGGTCGCAGGTTACGCGGGAGAGATGTGGAAACTGTACAAGTCTAAAAATAGAAGAGCGAGCATATTAGAAGATTTGCATGAAATCAGATCACTTAGCGCAAAAGCGAAATGTCGGGAAGTAAACAATTGTTCGTTGAAGAACTAAACTCGTGGCATGAATAACTTGACGCAAATTTGCGCTGAACTGATCATCGATCAAATACCTTACCGACGGGCATATTCATTTTTTGGGTCGCCGCGCTATCAATCGAAACATGTTGAGCCTTGGATGGTCATCTCCTTTGCAGTGGGTGTTCACCTAGCTTGATCAAAGATGGTTCAATCCTCCGTTCGCGAGGAGCTTGGGAGCCAATATCAGAGGAATGCGGTTGATCAAATGTTGGCTAAGAATCCGAGTTCATATTCAAACGCCCAGACTTTTCCGTATGAATTTTTCCCTTTTATGAAACAAGATGACAGTTATACCTCCACTCTGCCTCCCTTCATTTTGTCCATTATCTGATCTTTCAGATGGACACGTTTGAGGGGGGCAGGTCACCACCATCTATATGAACAATGGTGCTTGCCGGTATCGGCGGTGGGTGTTGCCAGTAGGTACGACAGAGGACCGAAATAGCGAATTAAATCGTGCTATTACTGTAACTAACAGAAAAGCCCCTGCATTTCTGCAAGGGCTTTTCTAGCTGTGATACTCGTGATTTAAGTTTGTGAAAACAGTGGGTCAGTTGGATGAATTCATCTGTCCCACTTACGTTATTTTCTCAAAGTTGGAGTGTGATCAGACGGTATCGGACTCATCACACTAACGGGGATGAATTTATTTCCATTCCCACAGGTCCCATGAAGCGTTGCCTTCAGGGTCGACTACCCAGTCATAAACTACTGCGGTTCCGTTCAGGCTTGAGAGTGATGGAGCGGAAGTTTGAAAGTACGCCATCCCTTTAAAACTGGTTCCACCATCTTCTGTGAAAGTCCCGATACCGGTCGCTGTGAAAGTTGCTACCCCATCTGCAGCCATAATTACTCCCTGGTTAGGACATTCTCCGTAAAGAGTTCCATCTGCTCTCATGTCCGCCGTGAAAGTTGTTACACCGTTTACCTCTGCACCCGCAAGTGTGCCAGATCCTTCACATGTCGTTTCGAAACTCGGCAAAGCACCATTAGCTGGCAAAACTTTGTTTCTCGTGGTGAGCTGCATTGATCCTAATTTTTCGCCTAACATTTTGAGTCTCCTACTTGCAAAATCTATACAGATTTTTTAGTTGTTTATTGCTTTATTACGTACTTATAGACATCGTATCTGAAGATATGAGGGAGATTCGTAAGTGGTCTTAGCGTTTTGCACCCCCTCCGCATTAACATCTACTAGGAATAACCACGGGTATCGACGGTAGGTATTGTCGTTACTTCCAGAAGCCGACTTAAATCGTGCTATTGCAACAGTATTGCAACAATTAACAGAAAAGCCCCCGCATTTCTGCAGGGGCTTCTAAGTTTGGTTCACTATGGAGCGGAAGACGAGGTTCGAACTCGCGACCCTCTCCTTGGCAAGGAGATGCTCTACCACTGAGCCACTTCCGCTAGCACATTCAACAGTAAGCACTCTCGGGCATATGGTCAAGGCTTCGAGAACGGATTTACTTCTGGTGCGGATAGGAGTCCGGGTCAATGATGACTGATTTCCCGACTCCTGTGGAGGGATCTTCGGTGGTTGGGCAGTGTTGGTTGCAGTCGATAGAGGGCGCCACTTACGTCGGTGGCGGTCTACGAAGAGACCGGCCCTCTAACTCCTGTTAGCTCCGGGCGTGCATTCGCACTTGGTCGCCGGCGCATCTTTGGGGAGTGAGGATCACGTCGCAAATCCCAGCGCCTAAACCCGCTTGAACAGTTCCCAGCAGGCGGCTACCGGATGGTAGTCGGTTTTGGAGGGTGGGCTTTTCAGATCGTCGTAACGCTGGTTGCGAGAATCTAGAATTCGGTACCAACCGCCGTGCTGCTGATCGACCAAATTTGCGAGCGACCATTCCCACGTTCGGTCATACCAATCCCAGTACGTTTGATCACCGGTGCGCCTGGCGAGCAGACCCGCTGCAGCAATAGTTTCCGAAAGCACCCAGTAGTAGCGGTCGGCATCGATGATCTCGCCACCCTCTGCGGATAACCCCAGTGCGGAGGAGGCACGTTCGGCGTCTCTTACGGGACTGATCGAATAGTTGAATCCACCATTTTCGTTGTCCCAGCCTTGCGAAACCGCAGCATCGAACAGCCGTTGAGCCTGAGGCAGCATCCAGTCCTCGGGTTTGTGCTCTTCGAGGATTAATAGAAGCTTGGTCCACTCTGTCCAGTGTCCAACGAGATAGCCGTAGGGTCGGAACAGATTTTTCGGATCGTCGAGGTTGTAGTTCCAGTCGATCGACCAGTCTTCCTTGAAATGCTCCCAGACCATGCCGCCTGATTGGCTGGCGAGATCGACACAAACCCGCCTCGCTAACGTTGCCGCCCGCTCGATGTACCGCTTGTCGCCGGTTGCTTCGTACGCAGCGATCATCGCTTCGCAGGTGTGCATGTTGGCGTTCTGGCCGCGATACGGATCGACCGTTGAAAGATCGGGTGTGATCTCGTCTACGTAGAGTTCGTCGTCGGCACGCCAAAAATTGCGCTCCATGAAATCAAACGTTTCAGCCAGAGGCTCTGCTGCTTCGGTTATCCCCGCTTTTAGTGCCGTGTCGTATGCCAGCAATACGAACGCGTGACCGTAGCAGTGGTTCGTGGCGTCGTTGATATCGAGCCCGTCGAGAACCCAGGCGTAGCCGCCGTTTGATTGCCGATGGTGGTCGAGCAGGAACTTCACACCGTGCCGTGCTGCTTCGAGATACTCAGATTTTTTGAGCATCGTAGCCGCGGTAGCGAACACGTATATGAACCGACACGTGCCTACGAGGTGCTTGGTTGTGGCGTCGTAGATCGAGCCGTCGTCACGGAACTGGTTTATGTAGCCCCCAAGATCGTTGTCGATGCACGCGGGATAGTAGAAGTCGACGATGCTTTCGACCTGGGATGCAAGGAACGTTTTGGTGCGGTAGTTGGATTGTTGCGTCATTGCGTTGGCGTTCCCCCTTCTACCATCCATTCGCGTCCCCACCTCAGAACCCTCTGCAGGGGTCGGGGCACGGGACCGACGGCCGTCTACTCGCTTACTTTAATGAGGAGTTTGCCGAAGTTTTTGCCGGTTAGAAGTCCAATGAATGCTTCGGGGGCGTTTTCGAAGCCGTCGACGACGTCTTCCTTGTACTTGATGCTGCCGTCTTTGATCCAGTCGGCAATTCGCACACGGGCGATTTCGTGCTGCAGTTCGAAGTCATAGACGAGGAAGCCTTCGATCGTGGCACGCGTCTTCGTGAGGACACCCAGATTGCGTGGTCCCATCTGAGGAGTAGCCGCGTTGTACTGCGAAATCTGGCCACAAATAGCCACTCGTGCTTTCAGTGCTAGATTTTCGAATACAGCATCAGTAACAGAGCCGCCAACGTTGTCGAAGTAGCAATCGACACCGGTTGGCGATAGGCGTGCCAGCTCGGCTGAAACATCCTGAGTCTTGTAGTTGATCGCAGCGTCGAATCCGAGCTCGTCGACTATGTATTTACATTTTTCGTCACTACCGGCGACTCCGATAACGAAGCAACCGTTGATCTTGCCGATCTGACCGACCACCGCTCCAACCGCACCCGATGCGGCCGATACAACCAGCGTGTCACCGGCTCTTGGCTTCAACACGGCAAGCAGACCGAAATACGCGGTCATCCCAGGCATTCCAAGCACGCCGACACCCGTTGAAATAGGCCCCAATTCAGGATTTACTGGTTTTGCGATGTGAGCAGGTACTACCGCCCATTCCTGCCAACCAATGTTCGCTCGAACCGTGTCGCCGACTTTATGAATTGGCGATTCACTTTTCTCGACAACAGCCACCACTTCACCGGTCATGACGTCGCCTTCTTGCAGAGGAGCGGCGTACGACTTTACGAGGCGCATGCGACCCCGCATGTAGGGATCGAGGCTCATGTAGAGCGTTCGAATCAGCACTTCGCCATGTTTTGGCTCGGGGATCGCCGATTCGACTATCGCAAAGTTTTCTGCGGTCGGCTCGGCGGTCGGTCGGATCGCCATGGTCCATGCTCGGTTCACTGCTTCTGGGGCCAAATTTCTCTCGCTTCTTTATGGTTTGGTTGGTTGTTCAGGTGATGTTGCGGGTAAATATATTAGCTGTTGTGTTCGATGCTCAGGTTGCCGAAATCATCGACAGTTACGCTCCATGACGGTTGGATTACGGTTGTGGCGTCGGGCTCTTCTATGATCGCCGGGCCACTAAATACAACGCTCGCTGGCAGTTTCGAACGATCATAGACCACGGTTTGAACGACGCCCTTTGTTTCGGGCGTTTCGGCGAAGTAGACGGGGCGTTCACCCTTCGTTGCAACCGAGGCATCGGTGCCGATTGATTCGAGTTTACGCATTCGTGGACGGGCGATTTTGCCGACCGTAGTCAGCCTGAGATTTACGAGTTCTACTGGCTCGTCGTTAGCGCGAAATCCGTAGGCGGTTTCGTGAGCATCGTGGAACGATTCGGTTAGTTCGTCCATCCATGCTTGGTCAATTACTTCGCGGGTTGGTGCCGGAAGGCTGAGTTCGAAACTCTGACCCCAGTAGCGCATTTCGATGGCGCGTTCGAAGATCGGCTCGCCCGATGCCGACGCCGCTGTTCGATGGGCTTCGCGCCCGGCGTTTTCGAGTCGTTCGAATTCGCTTGATATTAGTGAAAGTTCGATTTCGTCCGATCGCACGATCAGCGTTGACGAGCCTTCCATTCGCATATCGGTCACCAGCAGACCCAACGCTGAAGCTGTTCCGGGTCCTAGTGGGATTAGCACCCGGGGAATGCCTGCTTGCTCGGCGAGGCGAACTGCGTGGGCGGGGCCTGCTCCCCCAAATGCAACGAGTAGGAAATCTCTGGGATCGTGTCCACGCTGGACCGACACGAGTCGTAGGGCGTTGACCATCGCCGTGTTTGCGATTTCGATGATGCCGTGTGCGGCTTCTTCAAGCGAAAGACCAAGCGGTTCGGCGCATTGTGTGCGAATTGCATCTTGCGCTGCACCGAGATCGAGTGACATTTCGCCGCCAGCGAAGTAGGTGGGATCGAGTCGGCCGAGTACAAGGTTCGCATCGGTAATGGTTGGCTCTACGCCACCGAGTCCGTAGCAAACGGGACCGGGATCGGCTCCAGCTGACTGAGGACCAACGCGAAGCGCACCGCCCGAGTCGACCCATGCGATCGACCCGCCGCCAGCGCCGATTTCTACTAGATCGACAACAGGTGTCCTGATCGGGTAGCCGGAAGCTCCACCGAACGCTCCTGTGCCGCTCTGGGCTGCGCCACCGACGCTGTAGTCCTTTGTAATGTTCGGCTGGCCATCGCGGATCAGACTCGCCTTGGCAGTCGTTCCGCCCATGTCGAACGAGATCACGTTCGGGAAGCCGAGCGCCGTGCCGAGCGATGCGGCTGCGACGGCTCCGGCAGCGGGGCCGGATTCGACCATGAAGACCGGGTTATCGGAGGCTGCTTTGGCAGGGTAAACGCCGCCGCTCGACTGCATTACGAGCAGCTCAGAAGTGATGTTTGCAGCGTGGAGTTTTTCGGTGATCGACGCAAGGTAGGTGCTGACGATTGGCGCTACTGCCGAGTTTATGACGGTTGTTGAAGCCCGTAGATATTCTCGGAATTCTGGCACGACATCTGACGATAAAGAGATGATTACGTTGGGTAGACGGGCGGCGATTGCTTTGCCGATTCGCTGCTCGTGGTCGGGGTTTCGGTACGAGTGCAGTAGGCAAACGGCCACTGCTTCGACTTCCGATTCGGCGATGCGTTCGACTACTTCAGCAAGTGCTTTTTCGTCGAGCGGCGTTACTACTTCGCCTTTGGCATCGAGCCGTTCAGGTACTTCGAAGCACAGTTGGCGCGGTACGAGCGGCGGTGGCTTTTCGAACTGAAGATCGTATAACGAAGGCCGGATTTGGCGGGCGATTTCAAGCATGTCTCGAAAGCCTTCAGTCGTGACGAACGCTGTCTTTGCGATCTTGCCTTCAATGATTGCGTTGGTTGCAACCGTGGTTGCGTGGACGACGTGTTCGATAGCGTCGGGCCGAACGTTGTCATCGAGGTCGAGCAACTTTTGAACCGATTGTATGAAGCCCAACGCCGGATCCGACGGAGTAGTGAGAACCTTCGACGTGGTCACCTGCCCGGTGGTCGAATCGACCAGCGTCCCATCGGTGAAAGTACCGCCAATATCAACGCCGATTCTGAATCGTGCATCAGTTGAACCGGTCAATTTGAAGTCCTCGTGCTTGATAGTTTTTATCTTGCTCTGGTTGTTTCGGTTTCGTTGACCGAATCGGAGTTTTCATCGATTACTACGCCGTAAAATTCTTTGGCGCGCTGGCGGTTGATCTTCTCGCCAATTACGTCTTTTAGAACCTGTTGGGGATCACGTTCGGTTGGCGGACCGTATCCGCCACCGCCAGGAGTCTGGAAGCTCACGGTATCGCCGGGTTTGAGTTCGATGACGCACTTGGACGTGAGTTCCGAGGCTTCTTCGTTCGGGTGGTCTGGATTCAATATGTAGTACGCCTTGCGACCGGCCATTCCACCGAAAATTCCTTGAGGACCCTGAATGTCTCTATCCGACAAAACAGTGAACGTCGCTGGGTCGTTAGGAAAGTGGTAGTCACGGCGCATTCCGAGTCCGCCCCTGAACTTGCCGGGTCCCTCTGAATCTTCAATTAGCGAAAGACGAGACACCCGCATCGGGAAGTGCGATTCGACCTCCTCAACCGGTGCGTTTTCGGTGTTCTGCCCGTGCTGTTGAACAGCGTCGGGGCCATCGGAAGTCGCTCTCGCTCCGTAACCACCGGCGAGTGCTTCGTAGTTGCAGTGATATTCGCCGTTTTCGCGGTCGATAATGCCAAAACCCGCCTGAGCCATCATGGCCTTTGTCGATGACGCAATTTTGGTTGGCATTCCGGCAGCAAATGCACGGAACAGCATGTCGTTCACACGGACTTGAGTCTCCCAGCCACCAACGACTGGAGCTGGGTGCACCGCATGCACGACAGTGCCAGGCTTGGCGTTCATGCGAATGTGACGATAGAAGCCCGTGTTCACTGGCATGTCGGACGCCATAAGTGCTCTTAGCGCGTAGGCACATGCCGAGAATGTCATCGCTTTGGTCGAGTTCACGGGTGCACGGCGTTGCGGATCGCAGCCATCGAAATCGAAGAAAACCGTCTCGCCTTCGACCGTGATAACGACCTTGAGTTTTACCGTTTTATCGGTGAATCCATCGTAGTCCAGAAATCCTTCCTGGCTGTAGACGCCGTCGGGAATGTTGGCAATTTCTGCACGGGTACGACGATCTGTGTAGTCAACCACCGCTGTCACATACTTGTCGAAGTCTTCAACGCCGTACTTTTCGACCAGATCGACAAGCCTGCGTGCTCCAACGGTGTTGGCTGCTACTTGCGCTCGGAAATCGCCTGTAGTGACTCGCTTTGACCTGATTTGGGCGAGTAGAAGTTTGAATACGTCTTCGTTCATCTCGCCGTTCTTGACGAGCTTCACCGGCGGGATGATCACGCCTTCCTGAAAGATCTCCTGAAACGGTCCAATAGATGCTGGCGCACCGCCGCCGACATCGACGTGATGGGCGAGCGAGGCCACGTAGCCAACCAGTTCGCCATCGTGGTGAACCGGCCCAAAGACGGTTACGTCGTTAAGGTGCGATCCGCCGCCAAAAGGATTGTTCACCACCAGCATGTCGCCGGGGTTCAGGTTTTCTGCGCCGTAGGTTTCGATCGACGTTGGGATTAGTTCAACGAACGATCCGAGGTGAACTGGTTGGGTAAATGCCTGCGAGATCGGACGGCCATCGCGGTCGAAAAACGCACAGGAAAAATCCTGCCTTGTTTTGACGTTTGTCGAGTAGGCGGATCGCCGGAGGGCGACGGCCATTTCTTCAGCGACCTGAGTTAACGCAGAACGAACGACTTCGAACTGGATCGGGTCGATGCGGTGGATAGCGACTTTTTCATCCGAATTACTTGTCAATACGATAGTCCCGTGTTCTCGACTCATTAACCACCTGAGCATTAGTATCGATCTCAACACCGTAACGTTCACGCGCTCGCTCGACTGAGATCTTGCCCATAAGAACATCAGCCAGCACCCGTTGCGGATCGCGCTTGAACGGCTCACCGTATCCGCCACCGCCAGACGTCCGATAGCTGATCACATCACCGGGCTGAAGCTCCACCGTGGTTTTCGACGACAGACGCTCTTCTTCACCGTTCTTGATTATTGCGTAGACCGAGGTACTGCCAGGCTCACCGCCGAAAAGTCCCCGTGGCCCGAACTTATCCCGATCCGCCAGCACCGTGAAAGTTGCTTCCTCAGGAAACATGTAATCACGTCTCAAGCCAAGCCCGCCTCTGAACTCGCCGGGACCCTCAGAGTTGGGCACCAGTTCGTATCGGGTGATGCGCACGGGGTAGTTCGATTCGGTTTCCTCGATTGGAGCGTTTTCGGTGTTCTGGCCATGAGTTTGGACGGCGTCGGGACCATCAGACGTTGAACGACCGCCATATCCACCTGCGATTGTTTCAAGGAAGCAGTAGTACTCGCCGGTTTCGTGATTTTCGCCGCCAAACCCGGAGTGGCACTGCATCGCTTTCGTTCCTGCGCAAATTGCGTCGGGCATGGCGGGAGCGAGCGCTTCGAATATCAGATCGTTGAGGCGAACGTGGGTCTCCCAGCCGCCAACGACCGGGGCGGGGTGGACACAGTTGGTGACGGTGCCCTCGGGGGCGTGGACGTGGACGTAACGGTAGAAGCCGTCGTTCACCGGCAGGTCCTGGTCCATTAGCGCTCTTAGTGCATATGCGCACGCCGAGAACGTTTGGGCGAACGTCGAGTTCACGGGGGCCCGACGTTGGGGATCGGACCCGGTGGTATCGAATTGCACACCGTCATCGTCGATCGTGATCTTCACTTCGAGCTTCACAACATCGTCGGTGAAGCCATCGTTATCGATGAATCCCTTTGCGGAGAAAACGCCTTTAGGAAGTTTGGCTATCTCGGCGCGGGTTCGGCGGTCGGTGTACTCGATGATCTCGTCGATATAACGATCAAATTCGTCCAGACCGTACCGGTCGATGATTTCGTTGATGCGCAAAGCACCGGTTCTGTTTGAAGCCATCTGCGCCCGAAAGTCGCCAGCGGTTTCGCGCTTAGATCTAATCTGCGCCAACACCAGTCGGAATAGATCGTCGTCTAATTCACCCTTCACCACGAGCTTAATCGGCGGAATGATGATGCCTTCTTGAAACACCTCCCGAAACGCACCCACCGAGGCAGGCGCACCGCCACCAACGTCAACATGGTGCGCAAGGCATGCCGTGTACCCGACAAGCTCATCACCGGAGTAGACCGGCCCAATTAGCGAGATGTCGTTGAGGTGAACACCGCCACCATACGGATCGTTCGACAAAATCATGTCGCCGGGTCCAAGGTTTTCAGGGCCATATCGCTGTACCGCAATCGGCACATGGCGCACGAACGATCCCAGATGCACCGGTTGAGTGAACGCCTGCGCTACCGACCGCAAATTCTTGTCGAAAAACGCACAGGAAAAATCCTGCCGTGTTTTCACGTTCGTCGAATAAGCCGACCGCCGGAGGGCGATAGCCATTTCTTCCGTCGCCTGAGTTAGGGCGTTGCGGATTACTTCGAACTTAATTGGATCGATTGCAGCCCTGGGCATGATCGGCAGATGATAGCTGGAGTAGTGGCGTATGTGTGCGGTTTAGGTTCGCAATCCCGGCTAATCGGGCACACCGCCACATCGGCCAAACTACACCGGCTTCCACACGCTCTTGCCGCCTTCAGACACTACCGTTCCTATGCTCGAACCGGTTGCCAGATGCCCCGTGAACACGATCCACCCTTGAGACGAAGCGATAGTTAACAGGCTGCGGCGAGACTGAGTCGACATCGTCGTGTTCCAATCGAACACGGGGCACCATGACTGTTCAGTTACTTGGGCAACACTGTGAAAAAGATCGCCGGTGATGACCGCTGTCTTGCCGCCAGATTCGATGAGAACGCACTGGTGACCCGGCGTGTGGCCGTTCATTGGCAACGTGGAAATTCCGGGTGCGAGTTGCTCGACTCCCCCGATTAGTTTCAACGCACCCAGCGGTTCGAGCGGCTTGACCGATTTGTCGAATGGTGGATTGTCGTTTTCTGGCTTGGAGTAGTGATCCCAATCGCGTGATGCAATCCAGTGGGTAGCGTTCGGGAACGTGAGCCTCGGGGTGTCGCCGTCGTAAGCAACGTTCCATCCAATGTGGTCGCCGTGGGTGTGCGTTGTAACAGCGATATCGATGTTTTCCGGCTGGACTCCTAGCACTGCCAGATTGTCGAGCAGCTGGCCTGATTTGCCGGTGTGTTCATGAATAACATCGCCCATACCGGCATCGACCAGAATTACCGGTCCTTCTCCATTGGTGGCTCGAATCAGGTGAGCGCGCCAATCGGGCTCCCACTTTCCGTCCTTATTCAGAGCGATAGAGCGGTACGGATCCCACTGTTCGGGAGTCACGGTGGCGAAAATAGTGCCGGGATCACGAGCCGTCGACGGCCCATCGAGAACTGCCGTTATTTCGTAATCGCCAATAGTCAGTGATGTGGTCATAGGGGTTTTAGAGTCCACGCTCTTTCTTCACCCGGCGCCACTCTTCGAACGATTCGGGCTGGGGTGGGTAGTACTTTCCGGGGGCTACGTTTTCGGCTTCGATCTTGGTCTTGATGTAGTTCTCGACCTCTTCATGCTCGGCAGCGTGTTCGAGAACCTCAGCCGCCATCCACGACGGCACAACTATTACGCCGTCATCATCGCCGACCATCACATCGCCGGGGCGAACGAGAGCGCCGCCGACGTTGATCTGAATACCTTCTTCGGCGGGAGTGGCGGTTAGGCCACCGTGCAGACTTCGTGCTGTGGCGTAGACGGTCAGGCCGTAGTCTTCGTCTCGCAGTACATCGAGATCACGGATGGCTCCGTCGATCACCACACCATCGGCGTTGTTCATCTTCAGCTGAAGCAGTTTTACGTCACCGGCCACAACGGTTTTTACATCGCCTGCGATGTCGGCTACTAACACGTCACCGGGTCCACATTTGCCCATCGCAACGTATTCAGGCGACCCTTCGCCGGGGGCGTTGTCGGCTTTCAGGTCTTCTCGATTCGGGAGGAAACGGAGGGTGCGCGCCCGTGCTGCCATCTTCTGGCCCGGTGTGAAGATCTGGATTCCTTCGCATACGCACAAATCCGACCCGAAATACTTCACGGCGTTGTAGACGGTTGCGGTCGGGAGCTTTTTGAAGCCTTCTAGCACCTCGTCTGGCACATGAACTGGCTTCATATCGAATGTTGGTTTGTCTGCCATCGTTTGGTATCTCGTTCTAGCTAGTGGTCAACTGGTGTTCAACTGGGCGAGATACTACTCTCAGAGTCGAACCTGCCGCAACACCGAAGCATCGTTGCGATTACGATTACGGGTATGCCAAACAATTTATTCATTACAGGTGAATCGGGCGTTGGTAAGTCGACAGCGGTTGCCAAGGTCGCTGAGTTTTTGGCACCTCGGGCGATCTCCGGTTTCTTGAGCCCTCGTTTGTCTGATGACAAATCTGATTCGGGATGGCGTATCGACGGGTTCAATGGGATAAGCGGTCTAGTGGTGCATGCATCGATCTCAAGTGCGCAGCGTATGGGTTCGTATGGAGTCGACATGGAGCTTTTCGAACGGTGCGTCGACGTTGAGTCTGGTGCACTTGACGGTTCGGATCTGGTGATCATCGACGAGATCGGATTGTTCGGCGATTGGTCGCAGTCGTTTCGGGAGTTCGTAACCCGTGCACTGGATGCCGAAGTGCCGGTGGTAGCAATTGTTCGAAAGAAGAGTGGGGAATTTTCTGATCGGGTCAAACTGAGAGACGATATAGCGACCTGGCTCGTCACCGAAGATCAGCATGAATCGCTGCCGGGCGACATTGCCCACTGGGTAGAAGCATTCGACGTTTGAGTAATTCCTATGGGGAAAACGCAGCGAGCTGCCCAAAGCCGTAGTAGGGTTTGCGACGATCAACGATCTCATTGCTTACGATTACTAAAAGAGGTTCCGCATGTTGCGACCGGGCATGCCGCTTTCACGATTCAAAGTTCTCGACCTGACACGGGTGCGGGCGGGGCCGACCTGCGTGCGGCAGCTTGCCGACTGGGGAGCCGACGTGATCAAGATCGAGGCTCCACCCGATGGCAAGGAAGCGCTCGGCGGGGATCGTGACAACTCCGATTTCCAGAATCTCCACCGCAACAAGCGCTCGCTGACGCTGAACTTAAAGTCATCTGTTGGGCGTGAGGTGTTTTACAAATTGGTCGAAGAGGCCGACGTGGTGGTTGAGAACTATCGACCCGACGTGAAGAATCGCCTTGGTGCCGATTACGAAACGCTTTCGAAGATCAACGAACGAATTATTCTCGTAAGCATTTCCGGGTTTGGGCAGGACGGGCCATACGGCGATCGAGCGGGATTCGACCAGATCGCTCAGGGAATGGGCGGTCTAATGTCGATCACCGGTGCGCCCGGCGAAGGGCCGATGCGAGTCGGAATACCAGTTGCCGACCTCTGTGCTGGAATGTTTGCTGCACAGGGAACGATGCTGGCTTTGTTGGAACGAGAGGTTTCTGGAAAAGGGCAGTGGGTGCGCACTTCGCTACTTGAGGCGATGGTTCAGATGCTCGATTTTCAGGCAGCAAGATATCTCAAAGAAGGCGTAGTTCCGGGTCAGGCGGGGAACGATCACCCGACGAATATTCCTACAGGTGTATTTCCGACAACCGATGGTCACATCAACATTGCTGTCGCCGGGGGCACGATGTACGAACGGTGTTGCGATGCGCTCGGGCATCCCGAGTGGGTCGACGACGAGCGGTTCGCTACTTCAGCGGGACGATCTAAGAATCGTGTCGAGATGAACGCCGTTATATCTGAGGTCACGAAAACGAACACCAGCGAGTATTGGATCGATTTGTTGAACGGCGTCGGCTGTCCGGCAGGTCCGATCAATTCGATGGACGATGTGTTCGCCGATCTTCAAGTGAAGCATTTGGAAATGGCTGTTGAGGTCGATCACCCTCGTATGGGTAAGTTCGACGTTGTGAATCAGGCGATCAAGATGAGTCGTACACCATCAGCGGTGCGAACCGCTACGCCGGATCAGGGCGAGCATACCGACGATATTTTGAGTGAGCTCGGGTACGAAGAATCGGTGATCGCAAAGATGCACGCCAATGGCGTGGTTTAGATGGGACCGATTGACCGTACAGATTACAAAGGACTAACAAGATGAGGCAGCTTCAGCTGCGGACCGAGAAAATGCTGGCGCACGTCGAGGACGGCGTTGGGTGGATTACGTTCAACCAGCCGAAGAAGCGCAACGCTGTGTCGTTGGCGATGTGGGAGGCGGTCCCAGAGATTATCGAGGATTTCATTTCGACTGGTGATGTGCGAGTCGTCGTGCTCAAGGGCGCAGGCGATAAGGCGTTCGTATCTGGCGCCGACATTTCTGAGTTCGAGGAAGTGCGGAGTACGCCTGAACAGATCGCTACGTACGAAGAGGCGACCGGGGCATCTCACCGTGCTCTGGGGTCGCTCGA
>Ga0209501_10003437_pt1 | contig 15860 bp, 14 predicted proteins | sample ArcticOcean_MG_C_4_FD_187434 | JGI IMG/M metagenome (GOLD analysis project Ga0209501, IMG submission 187434) | Marine microbial communities from western Arctic Ocean - ArcticOcean_MG_CB4_134 (SPAdes) (version 2) | ecosystem: Environmental > Aquatic > Marine > Oceanic | place: Arctic Ocean...
TGCACAAGAACAAAGTCCCACAAGTGGTTCTTTTGCAATTGAAAAACAATGTAAAATTGGTTATCTACCCCAAGATTTAGATTTTGATAATACAGGAAGTGTACTTGAGGAGTCATATAAAGCCTTTGAAGAAATTATAAAAATTGAACAAAGACAAGATATTATAAATCACCAACTGGAAATTAGAACGGATTATGAAAGTGATGAATACGCAGATTTAATTATAGAATTAACAGAATCTACATCTAACTATGAATTGCTCGGAGGCTATCAATATAAAGCTAAAACAGAGAGAATTTTGTTGGGACTTGGTTTTAAAAATCAGGATTTTAATAAACCAACAAAAGAATTCTCAGGTGGTTGGAGAATGAGAATTGAATTAGCTAAGCTTTTACTTAAGGAAGATGATATTTTATTATTAGATGAACCTACAAATCATTTAGATATTGATTCAATTATTTGGCTTGAACAGTTTTTAATGAAATACAAAGGTGCTGTTTTGTTAGTATCTCATGATAGAATTTTTCTGGACAGTGTCACCAATAGAACAATAGAGATTGTTCAAAAACATATATTCGATTTTAAAAAATCTTATTCTGAGTACCTTAAGCTAAGACATGAGATTATAGAACAACAAAAATCAGCCAAAAAAAATCAAGATAAACAGATTCAGGATACTGAAAAACTAATTGAAAGATTTAGAGCTAAAGCTTCTAAAGCTAGTATGGCTCAGTCTTTAATCAAAAAACTTGATAAACTTGATAGAATTGAAGTAGATCAAGAAGAAACTCAAACAATGAAACTTAATTTTCCTGTAAGCAAACAACCAGGAAAAATAATATTAGAAATAGAAAAAATATCAAAACAATATGATGATAATGTTGTTTTTGAAAATGTTGATTTACTTCTTGATCGCGGATCTAAGATTGCTTTTGTAGGACAAAATGGTCAAGGAAAATCTACTTTAGCTAAAATAATTGTTGGAGAAATTAAATATCAAGGAAATCTTAAGTTAGGTCATAATGTTGAAATAGGATATTTTGCCCAAAATCAATCAGAGTACCTAGATGGTCATTTAACAATTTTAGAAACTGTTAAAGAAGCTGCTACAGAAAAAAACAGAAGCTCTGTAAGAGATCTCTTAGGAGCTTTTCTTTTTAGAGGTGATGATGTAGATAAAAAAGTAAGTGTTTTGTCAGGTGGAGAGAGAAATCGTTTGGCTCTTTGTAAGCTTCTTCTTCAGCCTTTTAATGTTTTAATTATGGATGAGCCAACTAATCATCTTGATATAGCTTCAAAAGATATACTTAAACAAGCATTGAAAAAATTTCAAGGTACTTTAATTCTTGTTTCTCATGACAGGGATTTTATTGATGAATTATGTGAACTTGTTCTTGAATTTAAATCTCAAAAAGTTAAAATGCATTTAGGTGGAGTTAAATCTTACTTAGAAGAAAAGCAAGTTCAAAATTTTACTGAAATTGATAATGAGAAATCTATAGAGGTAAAATCTTCCAAATCTAAAAATAACGGGGATGATTATTTAAATCAAAAGAAAATTAGCAATACAAAGAATAGAATTAAAAAGTTGGAAAATAAAATTGATACTCTTGAAAAGAAGATAAAAACTATTGATTTAGAGTTAGATATTAACTATGAGGAAATCATTGCCTCTCCTGGCTTTTTTGATAAATATCATGCTCAAAAGAAAGAACTTCAAGACTGTATTGATCAGTGGGAAGCTGATCAATACAAATTAGAAAAAATGATTGAAAATAATGATTGAGCATTTTTTTCAATGTCCTCATTGTTGGAAGGAAATCTCAATGTTAATTGATTCATCTTTAAGTGAGAGTGAGTATATAGAAGATTGCGAAGTTTGTTGTAACCCTATTTTAATTAAGCTTTCTTTTAAATCAGAGATTCTTGATTTTTTTCATGCTGGATCAATCGAATAGTATTAAATTATATTTTAAAAGTAAAAAGCTTAATTATTAACTCTCATTAGAAAAAACAGATATAAAAAAAATCAAATAGATATATGAAATACCTATGTTTATTTTTGATTATATTTTCATTACAAATTTATGGTCAAAACTCAGAGCCAATAAACTTTGACGGTATCGTAAACACCGACGAATGGGCTAATTTTGCTTCTTTTGATATTTCTTATGAAATTCAGCCTGGAAATAATACTCCTTCTTTTTTTAATACTAAAGCATATGTTGCGTATTCTAAAACTCATATGTATGTTGGTTTTGATGCTGAAGTACCAAAAGATGAATTAAGAAGCTCTATAAGAAACCGTGATGAAGCTTTTCAAGATGATTTTGTTATGATATGTATTGATACATTCGGTGACGGAAGGTATATGATATGTATTGGTAGTAATGCTAATGGGAGCCAATTAGACATGAAATTTATAGCAGATGATGGAGAGCCTTCTTTTGACTTATATTTTGATAATAAGGCCCAAATATTTGATAACGGATATAATGTAGAAATGAAAATACCTTTTTCTGCTTTTCAGTTTAAAAACAAATCCAGATTGATATGGAATACATCTTTTTATCGTAAAACTTTCGCCAATGGAGTAGAAAGAGACAATTTAAACTTTCCAATTGATAGAAATAATCCATGTGTTGCTTGTCAAACTAAAACGGAACTAGTTTTTAAAAACATTAAACCAAAGTTAAGACTTAATTTATTGCCGTATGTATATAGTGGAGTCGAAGGAAATGCAGATGAAAACTCTATCATATATGGGAAACCAAAATTTAGTTTTGGATTAAGCGGAAGAGCAGATTTAAGTTATTCAACATCTTTAGAGTATACTATTAATCCTGATTTTTCTCAAGTAGAAGCTGATGTTTCTCAAATTAACGTTAACAATACTTTTGCTCTTTTTTACCCTGAGAGAAGACCTTTTTTTAATGAAGGAGCTGATTTAGTTAGTACTGAGCTTAATACGGTTTATACTAGAATGATAAATAAGCCACTTCTTTCTACTAAACTGATTCATCAGGATGAAAAACAACGTATATATTGGTTAGCGGCATATGATACAAAAACAGCTTATATAATTGGAGGAGAAAACCAGTCATATAGTGGAGAGGGAAATGAAAATTTTTCAAATATTTTAAGGTATCAAAGAAATTACGATAATGGATCAAATTTTGGTGCGTTAATAACAAATCGAATTTTAAAAGGTGGTGGAAATGATCATACATTTGGTTTGTCAGGACGCCATCAATTTTTAAAATCATATACTGTTAATTTTGAATTAAATAAAAGTATTACAAATGAACCTGAAAATGATTGGATAGAACAGGATGGTTTTATAAAGAGTAGATCATTAAGGTTAGACGGTGAGTCTTATAGTGGAGATGCAGTCCTTTTTGATTTAAGTCGAACTACACAAAATTGGGAGTCATCCATTGGCTATGAGCAATTATCACCTTTGTACAGAACCCCACTAGGATTTGCTATTCAAAATGCTTCAAAAAGTATTTATTTTAGACAAAACTATATTTATTATGGTGATAATTTTATTCAAAAAGCTATACTGGGAGCAGATTTAGATTGGCAATTCAATTACGATAACATTCAAAAAAATGGTGGAATTGAGCTTGAAGGAGAATTAGTTATGAAAAATAATTTAATCACCAGATTTGAATTTGGACATAAATTTAACAATGAATTTGAAGGCTTTAATCCAAAAAATTTAAATTCTTTGTCTTGGAGAATGGGTTATAGTCCTTCTGAAGTAATTACATTAAGATTTGGTATTGAAATAGGAGATGAAATTGGTTATAATCTGGAAGAAATAGCTTTAGGAGACATACTAAATTTTGGAACCTTTAATTCTTTTCAATTATCAGAAAAATTTATAATTAGTCCAAGTTTAAGGTATAGTGAATTAAGAAATAAGTTAGATGGAAATTTATATTATAAAGGACATATTACTCGAATTAATTTTAATTATCAATTAAATAGAGATTTTTCAATAAGATTAATTACAGAATATGATGATTTTGATAAAACCGTTTTCTCTCAACCATTAATTAAATGGAACCCGAATCCATTCACTTTATTTTATGTTGGAGGAAATATTGGTTACAGTAGGTTAGAGGATAATAAAAAATTTATTTCTGAGTCAGCTCAGTTTTATTTCAAATTCCAATATTTGATAGGTAATTAGTTTTTCAAACTATTAATATATCTTTCAGCGTCAAGAGCAGCCATGCAGCCAGTTCCTGCAGCAGTCACGGCTTGTCTATATTCTTTGTCTTGTACATCTCCAGACGCAAAAACTCCAGGCTTATTTGTTTTTGTATTTTTACCTTCGGTAATTAAATACCCCCCTTCATCCATCTCTAATTGACCCTTAAAAATTTCTGTATTAGGGATGTGTCCGATTGCAATAAAAAGTCCTGTAATTTTAATTTCTTCTTTTTTACCTGATTGATTATTTAAAATACGAAGACCTTCAACTACTTGATCACCTAATACTTCATCAATTTCAGAAAAATACCTTAAGTCTATGTTTTTTGTATTAGTAACTCTATGTTGCATGGCTTTTGAAGCTTTCATTTCACCCTTTCTAACCAGCATAGTAACTTTTTTACAAATATTGGCTAAATAAGTAGCTTCCTCTGCGGCAGTATCTCCTCCTCCAACAATTGCAACATCCTGTCCTTTATAAAAAAATCCATCACAAACTGCACACGCAGAAACACCTCCACCTCTTAACCTTTGTTCACTTTCAATTCCTAAATACTTCGCTGTAGCTCCTGTACTTATGACAATAGTTTTAGCATATAATTCAGTATTATCATCTACCCATGCTTTATGAATTCCTCCTTTATTTGAGGCAAGTTCTACTTTAGAAATGTGTCCAATCCTAACGTCAGTTCCGAATCGCTCGGCTTGTTGTTGCAATTGAACCATCATAGTTGGCCCATCAATTCCTTCTGGATAACCAGGGAAATTATCAACTTCAGTTGTTGTTGTTAATTGCCCACCAGGCTCCATTCCAGTATACATTATTGGTTTTAGATCAGCACGAGCGGCATATATAGCAGCTGTATAACCAGCAGGTCCACTTCCAATAATTAATGTTTCTATAATGTCCATAAAAAAATTTCAAGTTGAAATTGATTTCAAATGTAAAATTTAATGATTAACTAAGTAAGTGTTTATAATAAGTATTCTTGATGTGTTAATAAATTTATTCTTTAACAACCTCTAAAATATCATAAACATAACTTGCTTGAAGAGTCAATTTTGATCTATTTTCAGTCACATTATAGCTTTCTCTTTTATGATGAAATACTCCATAAGTATTAATGTTAAAATCTGTAGTATAAATTAAACTTATTTTATTATTATGATCTACTTCAGTTGCAACAAGTAAATATGTACTTGTATCAAAATAAAATTTCCATGTGTCTGTCGTCGTCCCCCCCAGATAGCTTATTTCTAATGAGTGTACATTCTTTTTGTTAGGTAAATTAGCTACACCTATATATTTTATTATTGTACCAGGATCTTTCAACTTCATAGGTTGCCAAAAAACATAAAAAGCATCATCAAGGGATGATTTAGCTTTTTTTAAAGATTCTAGATCATCAACTTTATTTCCGTTTTCAATTATTTCAGTAATAATACCATTTATTTCAGAAATTTATTATTTGATTCTATTTCAGTTATAAAAGGATCAAATTTATGTGTGATCTGTTGTTTAATTTGCTTTTTAACATCACCCATTTTATCATAAGCAAATGTAGTTTTTAGATATTTGATTTGTTTTATCTTATTAAGATTAACCTCACCTCCATGGGCATTTAAAGATTTTAGAAGAATTTCCTCGATTTTTTCATTTTGTGATGAAACTTTGTTTAAAAAAATAACACTAATTAGCAAAAGCAATTTAATATCAAATTGTATTTTCATTGTAAATTGTCGAATTAATTAATTTTTTAGATGATAAGATATATAGTTATACTTTCAATAAGTTGTTTGTTTTTCTCTAAATCAATGGCTCAAGATGGGTTAAAAGAACAAGATAAGAATTCTATTATAAGTGTTTTAGAAAAACAAGAGAAGGCTTGGAATGAAGGAAATATTGACACTTTTATGCAAGGGTATTTAAAATCAGAAGACTTGGTTTTTAATGGCTCCAGCGGACCCATTTATGGATGGAACTCTGTAAGAGATAGATATATAAGATCTTACCCAACAAAGGAAAAAATGGGTCAATTAAATTTTAAAATTCAAAAGATTTCATCTGTATCCGAAAATGTAGCCCAATTATTAGGGCAGTTTTTTTTATATTACCCTGACAAAGAATTAAGCGGATATTTTTCTTTAATCTGGTTAAAAACTGATAATGGTTGGTTAATTTTGAGCGATCATACTTCAAGCAGTAATTAATTATGTTTACAAAACAACGTTTAGGACTTTTATTAGGACCATTATCTTTTATTTTAATACAGTTTATTCCCTTAAGTGATCTTAGTTTAGAAGGTAGAAATGTCCTTGCTACTACAAGTTGGATGGCTATATGGTGGATATTAGAAGCTATACCAATAGCTGTAACTGCATTGCTTCCTGTTATTTTATTTCCTATCACAAATGCTGTTTCAATTTCAAATACTACTGCAGCTTATGGGCATAAATACGTTTTTTTATACTTGGGAGGTTTTTTAATTGCTATAGCAATTGAAAGATGGAATCTTCATAAAAGAATTGCTTTAAATATCATTTCAGCTATAGGAACTAAGATTAATCTAATCATTTTAGGCTTCATGGTAGCTACAGCTTTCCTTTCAATGTGGATATCTAATACAGCTACATCAGTAATGATGCTGCCAATAGCTTTAGCAATTATCAAACAGTTAGAGGATAATCCTTCAACCTCTGTTAATGAAAATAAGCAATTTGGAAAAGCTCTTTTACTTTCGATAGCTTACAGTGCTTCAATAGGAGGTGTTGCAACTATAATTGGAACTCCGCCTAATTTAGTTTTAGCCGGTGTAGTTGAATCTAATTTTGGATATGAAATTTCTTTTTTCAAATGGTTTGTATTTGGATTTCCTATTTCGATGGCTATGCTATTTATATGTTGGCAATATTTAACTAGACAGGCTTTTACTTTTGAACAAAATGAATTTCCAGGGGGTAAAAATGAAATTAATCGTTTAAAAAATAATCTGGGTAAAATATCTTTAGAAGAAAAAAGGGTAGCGTATATATTTCTCGCTACTGCACTTTGTTGGATTTCTCGATCATTTTTATTGCAAAAATTTATTCCAAATATAGATGACACTATTATTGCTATATTCTTTGGTTTAATTTTATTTGTTATACCATCGAGTGATAATAAAAGAGCTCTTATTACATGGAAAGAGGCCGTAAAGCTTCCCTGGGGCGTTATTATTCTTTTTGGAGGGGGTATGGCATTAGCTAAAGGATTTGTAGATACTGGGCTAGCTGTTTGGATAGGTAGTAAATTAACAATACTTAAAGATTTACCCTTAATTATTTTTATTTTATGTTTAGTTACAGCAGTTAATTTCCTAACTGAAATAACATCCAATCTTGCAACTACAGCTATGTTGCTTCCTGTTCTGGCTACAATGAGTCTGCAAGTCAACATCCATCCATTTATTCTAATGGTTGGTGCAACAGTAGCAGCATCGTGTGCGTTTATGTTACCAGTGGCAACGCCTCCAAACGCAGTTGTTTTTGGTGCAGGTTATCTTAGAATTCCTGATATGGTAAATAAAGGATTTTGGCTTAATATTATTTCAATAATTATAATTACACTAATGGTTTACTTTGTTCTTCCTTTGTTTTGGGATATTTCATTAACTAATTCTTTTTTAGAATATAAAAATTAGAAGACTATACGACCGGGGTTGAGTATGTTTTTTGGATCAAACATAGTTTTTAGTTGTTCCATTAATTTAATTTCCTCATCAGACCTACTAGTTTGTAAGTATTCTTTTTTATGTAGTCCAATACCATGCTCAGCTGATAATGATCCTTTATATTTTTTTAAAGGAGAGTAAACAATTGAATTTATAAGATCAATGGTTTCAGGATTATTTGTGTCTCTTCCAATAATGAAATGTATATTACCGTCAGCTACATGTCCAAAGGGAAAAATTGTTTTGACTGGATTGATAAGCTCAAGTTCTTTAATTATTGAATTTATGATTTCTCCAATATGAGAAATCGGTAAACTAATATCAAAATGTTGATCATATTTCGCTTTGGATGCTAATATCGCAACATCTTCTCGAATTTGCCATATTTGTAGTAGCTCTTTTTCTGTTTTTGCCATTACTGCATCTTCAATTATTTCTTTCTCTAAGGATTTTTCAATATGATGTTCTAATAATTCATAGTCTTCTTTAGGTTGACTACCTAGACTTTCAATAAACACATAATATTCGTAATTATCGGGGAGGGGCTTTATTAAGTCAGAGGATTCTGTCATAGCCTTGTATGTTCTATTCCAAATTAATTCAAAACCGCTAAGACTTCCACTAAGCTCTGCTTCGAGATATTTAAGCAGTTTAACCACTAAGTCATATGATTTAACAGCGACAAAAGCAGATGAGCGACTTTTTGGAGCTTCTTGAAGTCTAAGAACAACTCTCGTCACTATACCTAATGTGCCCTCGCTTCCTATAAAAAGCTGTTTCAAATCATATCCTGAATTATCCTTAATTATCTTCTTTAATGAAGAGATAATTGTACCATCAGGTAATACAACTTCTATCCCTAAAACCATTTGCCGCGTCATTCCATAACGAAAAACTCTTAATCCTCCAGCATTTGCAGACACTGCACCTCCTATTTGAGCAGAACCCTTAGCACCAAAATTTAATGGTAATAGTAATTCTTTTTCAGCGGCTGCATCAATTAGACTTTCTACAATAGCTCCAGCCTGAGTAGTTATAGTTTTACTTTTAATATCTATCTCTTCAATGGAATTCATTTTTTCTAATGAAATAACTAATTGATTCTTCTGTGTTTCTGTCCCACCTACTAAATTGGTTAAACCACCATGTACAATAATTTGCTGATTATGTTTACTGCATAATTTAACTATTTCACTAACTTCTTTTGTTGTTTTAGGAAAAGTAACTGCTATAGCTTGAAGTGGTTCATCAGTTTTCCATATATGAGAGAATCTCGTTAGAATATCATCCTTTAGAAGCAATTGATTTTTTTTTAAAATTGACTTTAATTTTAAAATTAAATTGTCATTATTCATTTTTTTATTATATGTATAGTTAACATTGACTAATATAATTTTTTTTTTACATTTGAGTAACAAATGACAGAATTGAAAAAAGAAAACCCATTTATTAGAATACTTGTATCCTGGATACTATTAATTATTTTCTTTATCCCTACAGGTATTGAATTATTAAAATCTGTTGAAAAACACAAACACAATCCTTGTACTGAAACTTCAACTCATTTTCATCAAGTCCATGATTCTTGTTTATTATGTAATTTCAATTTTTCAAATTATCAATTAAACTTAGATTCAAATTTTGATCTAGAATCTTATGTTTGTTTTGAAAAAGAGCAATTAAATTATTTTAATTCTTTTTCTTCAAATAGCACTGAAGATTATCATTTAAGGGGTCCTCCTAAAATTACTTAGTTAATCACTTATCTCTAAAACCTGTCAGAACAGCATTTTATTGATTCTGGTACTAGTATTAACTTTTAACTAAATAATTAAATGAAAATAAATGTATTTTTTGTTCTTACTTTTTATTCTTTTCTCTTGTCATCTCAAGATAATTCAGGGATTAATTCCCAGAAAAAAGACTCGATAAGTAAAATTGAGCGTGTAATAGAAATGGATGAAATTATAATTTCTGTACCATTTCACAAACTCCAAAGTGAAAACGTAATGAAAGTTGACAAGTTAAATTTTGAAGATTTTCAAAAAGAAGGGCTTATAACACTTTCGGAAGGAATTTCAAATTTTGAGGGTGTCCAACAAATGACTACTGGTTTAGGAATAGGAAAACCAGTTATAAGAGGTCTTACAGGTAATAGAGTTTTAATGTATACTCAAGGAGTTAGACTCGAAAATCAACAATTTGGTTCTGAGCATGGGTTAGGATTAAGCAACTCTGGAATTGAAAGTGTTGAATTAATTAAAGGTCCCGCTTCTTTATTATATGGAAGTGATGCAATGGGGGGAATTTTGTATTTTAATCCTGAAAAATTCGCAGACTTTAAAAATTCTCAAACCTCAATAAACTTTCAATTTTTTTCAAATACTATCGGTCTTTCAAATTCTTTTGGAACTAAATTCTCTACAGAGACATTTAAATTTCTAATTAGAGGTTCTAAAGTATCACATGCTGATTATAAAACGCAAAAATATCGAGTTACAAATACAAGGTTTGAAGAAAAAGATTTTAAATTCGGGATAGGGTATCAGAATGAAAAGATTAATACTGAATTTAGATATAATTATAATAATTCTGTTGTTGGAATTCCCCAAGCAATATTAGATCAGACAAAATCTAAAACACCAGTAAATCCTTATCAATCTATTTCAAATCAAATCACATCAATCAAATCAACTTTTATTTTTGATAATAGTATCTTGGATTATACTGTTGGTCATAGCTTTAATAATCGTAAAGAATTTGGGGAACATCAAGAAGAACATGAAGCAGGTCCTGCTTTGAACATGAAACTTCAAACTACTACGTATGATATAAAATATCATTTTCCTGAATTTGAAAAATTTGAAACAATAATAGGTTCACAAGGCATGAATCAAAAAAATTCAAATTCTGGTGAAGAAATATTAATACCCAATGCATTAACAAATGATTTTGGAATTTTCACTGTTTCAGATGTGCATTTTAATTCTTTTGATCTTCAATTAGGACTTAGATTTGATTCTAGAAAAATTGAAATTAAAGACTTTAGTGACAGAAATTTTTCAAGCTACAATATGTCATTTGGTTTAAAAAAGTCAATTTTTCAACAGGCTATTTTTAGAATAAATATAGCTACAGGTTTTAGATCTCCTAATCTAGCTGAATTAACTTCAAATGGAGTTCACCATGGAACTTATCGTTTTGAAATAGGTGATGTTAATTTAAATAAAGAACAAAATTTTCAGGCTGATATTTCTATAGAATTTAAAACCAGTCATGTTGATTTTAGTGTAAATGGGTTTTATAATAGCATAAATAATTACATTTATTTATCTCCAACAGGTGATAATATAAATAATTTTCCTGTATTTGAACATCTTCAAAATAACGCAAATTTATATGGTGGAGAAGTGAGCCTTGATATACACCCTCATCCATTAGATTGGCTTCATTTAGAAACCAGTTTTGAAAGTGTTACAGGTAAATTAGTGGATGATACAAATTTACCTCTTATACCTGCAAATATATTAAAGCAAATTATTAGGGTTAATTTTGAAAATTCTTTTCTAATTAATCAATATTTACAATTTAAATATCAATCAATATTTTCTCAAAATAAAGTGAGTTTTTTTGAGAGTAAAAGCAAAAAGTATAATTTATTAAGTGCTGGTGTTGGAGGAGAAATAATGCTTTTTGAAAATTCTTTACAAATTAGTATAACTGGAACTAATTTGACTAACGAGAAATATATAGATCATCTATCCAGTCTTAAAAACAACAACCTATCAAACATTGGCAGGAATATTATTTTTGGAATTAATTATGCTTTTTAAAATATAAACTATCTGAGTATGTGTGATAAAGTTCTTTCAATATTATATTTTGGAGTCCAACCCCAAAATAATTTAGCTAATTTATCATCTACTGTTTGCGGCCATCCATCTGCTATTAGCTGACGATAATCTGGTTTGTATTTAACTTCTAGTTTATACCCTTTATTTATTATTGAATCAGCCCAAATTTTGGGCGTCAAACTATACCCCATAACATTGTAAGAATAAACGCTTTTATTATTTTTAAAATTAGTTTTCATCAGAATTTTTATTGCATTTATAGCATCTTCTATATATATCATTGGAAGCCTGGTGTTAGGTGATAAATAGCAAATATATTTTTTTTTATTAAGTGCAGATGTTAGCATGTCAACTACATAATCAGTTGTTCCACCACCAGCAGGGTTAATAGAAATTACTCCAGGCAATCTGATGGACCTAATATCTAATCCATATTTTAATTTATAATAATTCATTAATTTTTCACCTGCCAGTTTAGTTATTCCGTATATTGTTTCTGGATTCATATCAGTTTGTTGTGGAGCAGGAATTGGATTTTTATCCTTTCCATAAACTGCAATGGAGCTTGGCCAAAAAATGCGTTTTATTTTATAATCTATTCCTAAACGAGCTATGTTTTGAAAAGATTGCATATTTAGATTCCACGCACCAAAAGGATCATGTTCTGCATTTGCTGACAAAACAGAGACTAAATGATAAATAGTATGAATTTCATATTCAATAATCAACTTAACTAAAAATTTATAATCTAGAATATCCCCTTGAATAAAATCGAATAGTGGTTTTTTTATTGGTTTGCGAATATCTGTAGCCAAGACAAAATTGTCTGGATCATGACTCAAAGATTGGCTGAGAGCTGTTCCAAGCTGACCTAAAGCTCCAGTTATTAGAATTCTATTCATAAGATTTTAAATTATTAAATTTAATGTGTAAACTAAAATATTTAACTAATGTATGAATTTGTTAAAAATAGATTAGAAAATGAACTTCAGTCAATTGAAGATGAAGGTCGTTTAAAATCCGAAAGAATTATCATTTCACCTCAATCATCAACTATTAATATCAATTCTAACAAAAAAGTTTTGAATTTTTGTGCAAATAATTATTTAGGATTAGCTAATGATTTAAGATTACTAAATGCTGCAAAAAAGTATATGGAGAGTCATGGGATTGGACTAGCATCAGTTAGGTTTATATGTGGAACTCAGGATATTCATAGAGAATTAGAGCAAAAAATTGCTTCTTTTTTAGGCACAGAAGATGCAATTCTATATGCTGCTGCATTTGATGCAAATGGAGGTCTCTTTGAACCTCTTTTTGGTTCTGAAGATATGATAATAAGTGATGAGCTAAATCATGCTTCGATAATAGATGGAATTAGGCTGTGCAAGGCTCAAAGACTTCGTTATAAGCATAATGACATGATTGATTTGGAAAATCAATTAAAAAAATCAATTAATTGTCGTTCAAAAATTATAGTAACTGATGGAGTGTTTTCTATGGATGGGACTCTAGCCCAACTTGATATTATTTGCACTCTTGCTGAAAAATATGGAGCTATGGTAATGTCTGATGAATGTCATGCAACAGGTGTGATTGGAGGGACGGGTAGAGGAACACACGAAGCAAAGCGAGTGATGGGACGAGTAGACATATTAACAGGAACTTTTGGTAAAGCTTTGGGAGGAGCATCGGGTGGTTTTACATGTGGACCTAATGCAGTAATTGAAATATTGAGACAAAAATCTAGACCTTATCTTTTTTCAAATTCTTTAGCTCCAGGATTGGTTGGAGCAAGTATTAAGGCTATAAGCATATTAGAAAAAGATATAACTCTTTTGAATAATCTAAGGAAAAACACTGAATATTTTAGATTAAAAATGTCTCAATCTGGTTTTAAAGTTAAAAACGGCTATCATCCAATTGTGCCAATTATGCTTTATGATGATCGCTTAGCAAAGCTAATGTCCGAAAAGCTATTACATGAGGGAATTTATGTTGTTGGGTTCTCATACCCTGTAGTTCCTAAAGAAAAGTCGCGTATTAGAGTTCAAATTTCAGCAAATCATACAAAAAAGCAATTAGATTTTGCTATTCAAGCATTCATTAAGGTTGGAAAAGAATTAGAGCTAATATGAGATTTGGTTATGCTGAAATTAGATCAAAAGCTGCACCAGTATCATTATCTAATGCCTTTTGGCTTATTGGAAATCATTTTGAAATTGACATTTTTGAAATGATTGGAAGTGGTGATTTAGAGATAAATTTTTATGCTGATGGAAATCTTGTTGGATTAATTACACAAAGTGAGGCGGGGAATAAGTAGAATTCAGATTATTTTCATGTATGGGCTGATAACAAAACCTTTTATTGGTATCGATTTCCAGATTCTTCTGAGTTACCTGTAAATTTTTTACCTCTACCATTCATAAAAACCCCCCGTATTAGTGGGGGCTTAAAAAGAATTTAGTAGCGAGGGTAGGACTCGAACCTACGACCTTTGGGTTATGAGCCCAACGAGCTACCTACTGCTCTACCTCGCGATATGGAGGCCAAATATACATCAATTATTTTTTTTGGACAAAATTAAGATGCTTGAACTACCTTTGTTTTGTGAAACAGTTAAAGCATCATTCTGGCTTTATTACAATTATAGGTAACCCTAATGTTGGAAAGTCCACATTAATGAACGCGTTAATGGGTCTTAACCTATCTATAATTACCCATAAAGCTCAAACTACAAGGCATAGAATTTTAGGGATTGTTAATGGAGAAGATTATCAAATAGTTTTATCTGATACTCCTGGAATTATAAAACCTGCTTACGAAATGCAAAATTCAATGATGAATTTTGTTAAAGAAGCATTGGATGATGCAGATATTTTGATTTATATGAGTGCTATCTGTGAAACGAAGATTAAGGACGAGTCACTTTTAGAAAAAATAAAAAATAGTAAAGTTCCAGTTATTGTTTTAATAAATAAAATAGACACTTCTAATCAAGATGAAGTTGAATTGTCTTTAAAGCATTGGGAAGAAATGTTTCCTAAAGCTTCTATATATACTATTTCAGCCTTGACTGGGTTTTTTATACCTGAGCTTTTAAATATTTTAAAAGACAATTTACCAGAAGGTCCTGAATATTTTCCAAAAGATCAAATAACTGATAAACCAGAACGTTTTTTCGTAAATGAGGCAATACGATCTCAAATCCTAGAGCACTATACAAAAGAAATTCCTTATTCTGTAGAAGTTGAAACTGAAGAGTTTTTCGAAGATGAAAAAATTATAAAAATTAGATCTGTAATTCTTGTCGAAAGAGAAAGTCAGAAAGGTATAATAATAGGACACAAAGGTAAAAAGTTAAAGACAGTTGGAACGGGGGCAAGAAAATCATTACAAACTTTTTTTGGAAAAAAAATACACCTTGAAACCTATGTTAAAGTATCAAAAAATTGGAGATCTAATATTCAGCAATTAAAACGTTTTGGGTACCAAAACTAGACATATACTTTAGTTGTAATAAAAAAGATTACTTTTGCTCAAAATTCAGAAAAATTGGGAAATATAGTAGCTATAGTTGGTAGGCCAAATGTAGGTAAATCAACATTCTTCAATAGAATGATACAAAAGCGTGAAGCTATTGTCGATGCGCAAAGTGGAGTCACTCGAGATCGTCACTATGGAAAATCTGATTGGAATGGAAGAGATTTTACTCTAATTGATACTGGTGGCTATGTCGAAAATAGTGATGATGTTTTTCAAAAAGAAATTGATAAACAAGTTACGTTAGCCATAGAAGAAGCGGATAATATTATTTTCATGGTTGATATAGAGGATGGCATAACAGGAATGGATGAAGTCATTGCTAAATTGCTTCGAAGATCTCAAAAACCGGTCCTTATTGCGGTAAATAAAACTGATAATGGAAAAAGACTAGATAATTCCCTTGAGTTCTATGCTTTAGGTTTTGAACATATTTTCCCCATTTCAGCTATAAATGGAAGTGGGAGTGGTGAGCTTTTAGATAAACTGATAGAAACATTTCCAGATGATTTACCTGAAGAGGAAA
>Ga0209501_10003439_pt1 | contig 15852 bp, 14 predicted proteins | sample ArcticOcean_MG_C_4_FD_187434 | JGI IMG/M metagenome (GOLD analysis project Ga0209501, IMG submission 187434) | Marine microbial communities from western Arctic Ocean - ArcticOcean_MG_CB4_134 (SPAdes) (version 2) | ecosystem: Environmental > Aquatic > Marine > Oceanic | place: Arctic Ocean...
GGGTCCGACATGAGGGTGTTTTCGCCGTCGATGATCATGGCGCGGATCTGCTCGCCGCAGCGGTCCAGGGCGGTAACTTTGGTAATGCCGACCTCGCACTTTATTTCCTTGCCGTAGAGTTCTTTGAATTTGGCCTGGCTTTCGGGCAGGGCGACGTGTTGGAAACCGGGGTAATTAGCCGGTACTGCGCCGGCGTCGCCGGCACCCTGGATATTGTTCTGGCCGCGCATGGGGTTGATGCCGGTGCCCTCGCGGCCCAGGTTGCCGGTCATCAGCGCCAGATTACACAGGCTCTGCACATTGTCGACGCCGCAGATGTGCTCGGTAATGCCCAGCGTATAATAAATGGCGGATTTGTCACCGCCGCCGTAACACAGGGCCGCCTTTTCGATATCTGCAGCCGGCACGCCGGTGATGCCCTCGGCCCAGGCCGGAGTGAATTCGGCCACGTGTTCGAGAAAGTCCTCGCCGTCGGCGGTGCGCGCCTGCATGAAGTCGCGGTCCACCAGCCCTTCGCGGGTGATGACATGGGCCATGGCCAGCAGCAAAGATACGTCCGAGCCCACCCGCAGCGGCAGGTAGATATCGGCCATCTCGGCCAAGGGGATGCGGCGCGGGTCGGCGACGATGAGTTTGGCGCCGCGTGCTATAGCTTTCTTTAGACGAGTGGCCGCCACTGGGTGGCACTCTGTCATATTGGTGCCGATGCAAAAAAATACATCGGGTTTTTCCATGTCGGATAGAGGATTTGACATGGCGCCTCTGCCGATTGTGGCCGCCAGACCGGCGACCGTAGGGGCGTGTCAGGCACGGCTACAATTGTCAATTTGGTGAGTGCCAAACCCCGCTCTTATAAATTTTTGCATGGTGTAGGCCGCCTCATTGGGCGCTCGGCCCGAGGCGACGGCGTAGATGCTCTCCTTGCCGTGCGCGGCAAAGGCGTTGCGGAAGCCGGCAGCGGCGCGGTCTAGGGCGTCGTCCCAGGAAGTCTCGTGCAACTCGCCGTCGTCGCCGCGTACCAGCGGAGTAGTGAGGCGATCGCGGTGCTGCACAAAGTCAAAAGCAAACTGACCTTTGATGCAGAGGGCGCCTTCGTTGGCTGGACCGTCCATGGCCGGCTGCACGCCGACGATGTCGTCGCCTTTGGTCATAATGTCCACTGAGCAACCGACGCCGCAGTAGGGACAGATGGTGCGCGTTTTGTCGATGTCGCCGGGCACGTCGGCGGCGCGCAGGGCCTTCTTATCGGCCAGGGCGCCGGTGGGGCAGGTCTGCACGCATTGGCCGCAGAAGGTGCAAGAAGAATCCTTGAGCAGGCTATCGAATTCAGTGGTAATCTGGCTGGAGAATCCACGATTCATGGTGGAGATGGCGTAATCGCCCTCGCGCTCGGCGCAGACGCGGGTGCAGCGGTTGCAGGATATGCACAGATCGTAGTCGCGCAGAATGAAGGGATTGTCGTCTATCGGGTGCGAGGTGCCCGATTGCTGGCCGGCAAAGCGGCCGGTGCGCGCCTCGTAGCGGTCGACCAGCGTAGTCAGTTCCTGAGAGGCGTAGCCGCGCAGAGGATCGACATCAATCTCGCGATTTTCCGAGGCGACCATTTCGAGCAGGGTCTTGCGGTGCTTCTCGAGCGGCTCGGTGGCGGTGCGCACGACCATGTCGGCGCTGGCGCGGGTGGTGCAGGAAGCCACTGGATTGCGCACGCCCTCAAGCTCGACGACGCAGAGGCGGCAGGCGCCAAAGGCTTCCAGGCGCGGGTCGTAGCATAGGGTGGGCACTTGCTTGCGATGGCGCTCGGCGATCTCGTAGAGGGTCTCGCCCTCGCTAAAGTTGACTTCCTCGCCGTCCAGGGTCAAGGTCAGAACGCGGACTTCGTTTTCGACTGTCATAGATATTTGCTCCTCAGCGAGATTGCACGTGGCGGGCGACCTCAGCCGGAAAATATTTTAGCAGGCTTGCGGTGATATTGGGCGCGGCCATGCCTAGGCCGCAGGCGCTGGTGGCCATCATAGTCTGGCCGATGTCTTGCACTTCTTGCTGCCACGGCTCCAATTGGTTGGGGCCGGCCGCACCGGCCAGGCGCTCGGCCAGGCGCTGGGTGCCGATACGGCAGGGAAAACATTTGCCGCAGGATTCGTGGGCGAAAAATTCCATGGCCTGGTGCGCCACCTCAATGATGTCGCGGCTGTTATCAAAGACCATAATACCAGCTGCGCCCAAGAAAGCCCCCTTGCTGCGGATACTGGGCTCGTCGAGGGTGACATCGAGGTCGTCGCCGGCCAGGAAACCACCGGAGAGACCAGCCATGGTGACGGCCTGGAAGGAGCGTCCGGGCGCTGGGCCGCCGGCCCAATCGTAGAGCAGAGTTTTGAGCGGAAATCCCAGTGGCACTTCGTAATTGGCGGGGCGCTGTACGTCACCGGAGAGACTGACCAGTTTGGTGCCGACTTGGCCGTTGGTGCCTAGGTTGCGGTACCACTCGGCGCCGTGCTGTAGAATATGCGGCACCGAGGCCAGGGTTTCGACGTTGTTAACCGCCGTGGGTAGATTGTCATAGCCGTGGGTGACGGGGAAGGGTGGGCGATTGCGCGGGTAGGGGTGTTTGCCTTCTAGGCTATTGAGCAGGGAGCCTTCCTCGCCGCAAATATAAGCACCGGCACCGCGGCGGATGTAGAGGCGGAAATCAAAATCGGCACCGAGGATTTTCTCGCCCAATAATCCAGCTTCCCAGGCCTCGGCCACGGCGCGTTCGAGAATTTTCAGCGTTTCGGGGTATTCGTAACGCAGGTAGATGAAACCGCGTTGGGCGCCGGTGGCATAAGCAGCGGCCACCATGCCTTCAATGACGGCGTGCGGATCGTAGTCGAGGATAGCGCGGTCCTTAAAACAACCCGGCTCGCCTTCATCGGCGTTGCACACAATGGTTTTGGGTTGGCCTTCGGCCTGGGCTACGGCGCGCCATTTCTGCCCGGTGGGAAAACCGGCGCCGCCGCGTCCAGCCAATTTGCTCGCGTCGATCACGTCGAGGACAGCGGTAGGTTGCGCCGCAGCGACGGCGCGTTCTAGGCCGGTGTAGCCGCCGCTGTTGCGGTAACCTGCCAAGGTAGCGCGCTGCGGCTCGCGGATATGGGCAAAGACACACTCTTCGATGCCGCCGGGATTGGGGGGCGGCAAGGGAGAAGGCGCTGGCTGCAAGGTAGCGGCGGAGGTACCAATTAAGGTGGTGTGGCCCTCGAGCACCGGAATGGGGGCGTCGCAGCGGCCCGAGCAGGGCATGGGGGTGGCGCCGTCCTTTTCCAACGCTTTGAGCAAGTCTGCGCTGCCCTTGAGGCGGCAGATGGGACCGGTGCAGACGCGCGGGGCACTCTGGCCGGGGGCGGAGCGGGCGAAATGGTGGTAGAAAGTGACCGTGCCGAAGAGTTCGGCCAGGGGCAAACGCAGGGCCTTAGATACTTGGCGTAAAGCTGCTTCGGAGAGGTAGCCGTCGCGGTCGTGAATGGCGTGCAGCATGGGCAGGAGCGGGGCGGGTTCGTCGCGCCAGCGCTCTATAAGATCTTCAATAGTCGATTCGGGCATGGGATGAGAAGAGAAGTGGAGGTGGTTTTTGCATTTTGTTGAATTTACTAAAATTAGGTCAATTGGCCAAGGGGAATTTCAAGCGCTTGTGAGCTCCAGGCGCGTTGCCAGCAGGGCGGTGGTGGCAACGCCGCCCAGAAGCAGGCTGCCACAGGCGATGTGCACGACCTGGAGCGCTGGGGGCAGGGCGAGATAGGCCAGTCCGAGGCCGGCGGAGAATTGCACCGTAGCCAGTAACGCCGTCAGTAAGGTAGTGCGGCGCAGGGTAGGCACATCAAAGCGGGCGCACCAGACCAACACCCAGCAGGCGCACCAGACCAGGAGCCCAGTATCGCGGTGCAAGTAGTCGAGCAGGCCGACCTCTTCGAGTAAGAGATGGCGGGCTAGTTGGGGCATGTTTTCGATGAGCAAGTCGATGTTGCCGCGCACCAGGGCGCCCAGAACGACTTGCACTAGGCTCACAGCGATGACGATATGGGTCCACAAAGCGAGGCGACGGCGCCGTGCTGGCAGGGTGCGCAAGGGCATAGGAGCGGCAAAGAAACCATTGAGCGTAGCATAGAGCAAGAGAAAGACTATGACGAGAGCGACAAAGAGGTGGACGGTGACAAAGCGCGGGTCGAGTTCATAACGCACGACCTGGCCGCCAAACCAACCTTGGAAAGCGACCAGCAGGAGAGCGGCCACAGTGGGGAGGAAGATGCGGCGCTGGTGGCGGTGATCGCGCCAGGCGACAATAGCAGTGGCGAAAATGAGAAAACCGATCACTACGCCGATCAGTCGATTGATGTATTCGATCCAGGCCAACTTGAAATTAAATAATGCTGGATCGATGTGGGGGGGCAATTGACTGATATCGGTAGGAGGAGTCCAGCGATCAAAGCATTTGGGCCAGTCGGGGCAACCTAGGCCGGCGCCGGCGGCGCGTACAAAACCGCCCACAGCGATGAGCAAGAAGGTAGCCAGGGTCGTGGCTAGGGCGAGTTTTTGAAAGCGCGTCATAGGGAAAAGTATCGTCGCTGGGTGATGGCGAATTAAAGCGAAAATATTGACACCGCCGCGCGCAGCAGGCTATCTTAGTCGGCGTTTACAAAAGATAGTTGATATCTATAGAATGGAAAGGAGTGGAAGATGGCCGATGTATTGATTGTAGGAGATGGTCCAGCCGGGTTAAGTGCCGCGCTCTTTTTGGCAAAGAACGATATGAGCGTGACGGTTTTGGGCAAGGATGAAACGCTCATGCACAAAGCGATGCTCTACAATTATCTGGGTATTCCCAAGATGACCGGTGACGAATTTCAGCGCATTTCCCGCCAGCAGGTGACCGAGTTTGGCGCTGAAGTATTAGATGTAGAAGTCACCACAGCAGAGAAGACGGACGGCGGTTTTGCTCTGACTACGGCCGCTGGTGAGCGCCACGAGGCCGAGTATCTGATCCTGGCGGCTGGTCCCAAAGGCGATCTAGCCAAAAGCCTGGTGGCGGAAAAAGACTTTGAAGGCATTGTAGTCGATCGCAACGGCCGCACTTCGATGCAGGGGCTTTATGTAGTCGGTTGGACTACGCGCATGAAAAAGATCCAGGCCATTATTTCGGCCGGGGATGGTGCCACGGCGGCGTTGGATATTCTCTCGGCCAGGGCAGGCGAGGACATTCACGACTTTGATGTGATTGAGGAAGATTAGAAAAAAAACGCGCCCTTTCAGATTGTCCCGGGAGGGACGCACCAAAAGGGCGCTAGCGGGTACCACTCAGAGTTATCAATAGGATAGCAAGGATTGTGCCAAGCATTTTTGGCGCAGTCTTTTTTTATTTTAAATACCTATTTAACAATAGGTTAAAAGTCTTTAAGATGTTTTCTATTGGAACGAGAAAGGGCACTAAAAGAGGTCCATTTTTTCTTGTGGTGGCAATTTTGTCCGCTTGTTAGCTACAATTCGACGACGATTCCTTCAAAACCTATTCTCACTGCCATTTTGGACTCCTTACGCGGGAATCTGTAATTTTACGGTCCTTAAATTGAAAAGGGAAAGTTGACATAAGAAGATATCCTATATATATTTAGGGACGATACAATATTTTTTCACTTTTTCAATTTAACCCCGTTAGTGGCTGTACTATGTGGTGGACACTTCTGGCGTTTTTGGCTGTCCTATCAACTAAATTTATCACTTCTGTGCGTTTGAAGGGATTAAAGGCCAAACTTCATTCCATTCAACCACACATTGATGAAGTGCGGGTCAAGCTCGCCGAGGCTGAAGACGAGTTCGAAGCACTCAAGCTCAAAGTGCAGGACAAGGAGAGTCATCTTTCCCATTTAGGGGACGCCGTACGCAATCTCGAATTGAGTCTCAAGCAACCCGTTGATGCCGATGATGTTGCTTACGAGCGGGTCCAGCTCTCTGCCGCTGTAGCTGAGGGCGAACCCTGAGCGTACCACCACCCGGTTAGATGCCCTATTATCCTGTCCGCATCGCGCGATGTGGGCGGGATATTTCTTTTTTTACAAGCTGCTGGAAACAGGCAATTAACGGGGGTAGGGGGCTTGTCACGCCGCTAGGTAAACGTTGGAAACACAAGAAAAAAGTAATAAAGTGCAGCTGGCCGATTACCGCGCCCACTATCGGGCAGATGCGGATGCCATTGTCGATCCTGCAGAGTTGAGTCCACAGCGCCACGCTTCGGAATACCGCCGTCTGCAAACTCTAGAGCGTTTGTTGGGGCTGCGCACGGGGGAGCGCATTTTGGACATTGGTTGCGGTACGGGCTGGTTGGCGTCCCTATGCAAAAAGACCGGCGCCCAAGTGTGGGCTATGGATATTGCCTTGCGCGGTGTAGCCGGGGCCAAGAAGCGCTTTCCTGCAGTCGATTGTTTTCAGGTCGGCGATATATACCACCTTCCCAGTGAATCCACTGTATTTGACGCCGTTGTGCTCTCCGAGGTGGTCGAGCACCTCGGAGATATTGAAGGGGCGCTGGCGCAGGTGCACCGAGTTTTGCGTCCGGGCGGTCGGGTCTTAGTCAGTGTGCCCTACCGCGAAACCATCGTCGAGCACTTGTGCATTCACTGCAACCAGCTGACGCCGGGCAACGCCCATCTGCACCGTTTTGATGTGGAGAGTTTGGGCGCTTTGCTGCGGGCCCAGCATTTGATTCCACAACAGACCGTATTGGTCAACAATAAACTATTGGAATTAGGCGGTTTCCCACACCGCAGTAGCTGGCTTCCCTATTGGGGGTGGCGCTGGGTAGACCGGTTTTTCAATCGCGCCATCGGACGTCCCGCTTTCCTCTGTGTGTTAGCGACCAAGGCTGGATGATATGGCTGCAGAAGACGGGCTGACGCGCCGCATCGGCATCGTCGCCGTCGGGCGCGCTGCCAGCACGGTCAGCATTATTGCGGTAAACGCCATTCTGGCATCGAGCTGGGAGCAGGCGGAATTTGGCGCTTTTGGTGCAATTTGGGTACTGGCGAATACGCTGGTGCCCATTTTTCTTCTAGGGTTGCCCACCAGTCTGCTCTATTTCTTTCCGCGCCGTTCCAATACATCTGCGCTGGTTGCCCAGACTTTCCTCGTTCTTGCCATTTCGGGAGTTGCGCTGGTTGTTTTGCTCTGGTTGACCGGGGCACGTTTGGTAGATCTACTCGATATAGCAACTAAGGGAGGTCGTGTCGACCTTCTGCCTTTCCTGCCCTACATTTTTTCTCTTGTCGTCGGCGGTTTGATTGAACCCGTTCTAATTGCTGCGCGCCGTCACAATTGGCAGGCAGTCCTCGCCCTTATTGCCTCTATTGCTTTAGTAGGTGTAGCTATTGTCGGCAATGTGTTAGCCTGGTCGGTAGGCGAAGTGCTAGCGGCTTTTTCAGTTGTGGGCATGGTCCGTTTGGTAGTGGGCAGCGGATTGGTGGTGGGCGCATTGGGGCGGTCCGAGGGGCGTTGGGTAGATGGGCAAGGATTTCGTTCCTACCTGGCTTATGCGTTGCCCATTGCCGGCAGCGATGCAGTGGGTAGCCTGTCGCGCTATATCGATCGCTATGTGGTACTTTTCTTTTTTACGATCGAGGAATATGGTCTCTATCACGTAGGGGCTCTCGAAGTACCGGTCAGTCTGCTACTGGCTGCGGTCGTTTCGGTGCTAGTGCCAGAGGTGAGTCGCCTCTATAAGGCAGGGCAGTTGCAAGAGATTGCCGAACTATGGCGTGAGGCCATCACCCGTTTGGCGCTGGTTGTGGTGCCTCTATTCTTTTTTTTGTTTTTCTTTGCCGGTGCAGTTGTTCTTGCGGTCTTCTCCGATACCTATGCCGATGCTCAGTGGATTTTCAGAATTTTCCTGCTCGCTCTGCCTTTGCGCATCGCCGTGTACAATCCATTGCTGGTGGGTATGGGCAAGGCGCGCTGGGCTATGTGGGGCAGCATCGGCGATTTAGGGCTCAACTTGGCCTTGAGCATTGCTCTGAGCTACACGCTAAAAATATATTTGCCGCAATGGGCACTTGTTGGGCCCGCATTGGCCACAGTAATCTCGACCTATGTTCAGGTCGTTTTCTTAGTAGGCATGATCAGTTGGCATCTAAAGTGGCGCCTGGCGGATTTGTTGCCCTGGACTTATTTGTTGCGTTTATGTTCTTTTTCTTTGCTGGCCGCGTTGGTCGCTCGTTTTGCCGTTTTTTGGGAGGGGTCGGCGTGGCTGGAATTGCTGGGAGGCGGTGCGGTTTTCGGGGTAGTGTTGGCCGCTCTCCTATGGAGCAACGGGCAAGACCGCCAGGCATTGAGGCAGATTCTGCGTTCGTTGGGTAAGGCATAGGAACTTATGAATACGTGGATACAGCAGCGCCGCGGCGCCTACATCGTGCTCTTCTGCTGCACCTTTCTGGCTTTCCACAACTCCTTCGACAATAGCTTTCACTACGACGACGAACATTCCATCCTGGAAAATCCGCACATACGCACCCTGAAGAATATCCCCACTTTCTTTGTTGATGCGGGCACGTTTTCGGGGCTGCCCGAGGCGCGCATGTACCGCCCTTTATTGATGGCAACCTACGCGGTAAATTACGCAGTCGGAGAATACGAAGTCTTCGGTTACCATCTGATAAATTTCCTCTTGCATCTAATCAATGTGTGGTTGCTTTGGGAAGTTAGCGTGCTCCTGCTGGGGCGGGATGCCGCCCTGTGGGCTGCGCTGTTCTTTGCCGCACACCCGTTGATGAGCGAGCCAGTCAATTATATCAGCAGTCGTTCCTCGCTGCTATCCACAGTGTTTTACCTGGGGGCGTTCTTGCTGGTGTTGCAGGGCCGGGTGCAGGGGATGGCGGGACGTAAGCAGGTGTTACTTGCTGTTTGCTGTGTAGCCGGGCTGTTGACCAAGTCCATCGCCATTACTTTTCCGGTAGTGGCCGGTGTCTATCTGTGGATGCAGGGCATGCAGCGCCACTGGCGTTGGTTGGCGCCTCCGGCACTGTTGGGTGTGCTCTATGTGCTAGGTACACGAGTGATTATCGGCAAGGCCCTGGGCGAGCCGGTGCGGGGGTTGGTGGCGCAGTGGGCGACACAACTCAAAGCGCTGGTCTATTATCTGTGGCTCGGCGTCATGCCGACGCAGTTAAGTGTCGAGCCGCAATTTTCAGTCAGTTCGAGTTTTGCGGACGGTTATGTTCTACTGGCGGGTTTGTTGCTGGTGTCGCTATTGGTGATTTTGCTGGCGGGACGGCAGAGGGATAATAGCACCGCGTTCGGCTTGTATTGGTTTTTTCTGACCCTCTTGCCCTCTGCCGTGGTTCCCCTCAATGTGCTGGTCAACCAGCACCGGCTTTACTTACCTATGGTTGGGGCGAGTCTGGCACTGGCCGCGTTGGTATCGGTGCGCGGATTGAGATTGAAGGGGATCATATTATTGGTTTATGCGGTACTGTGTATCCAGCGCAATGAGATATGGGAAAACGAAGAGGTATTGTGGGCCGATGCCGTGGCCAAGGGGCCAGCGATGCCGCGTCCCTACGTCAATTTGGGCAAAGCCTACTTAGAACAGATGCGCATAGAGGAATCCATTGAAACCAGCTTAAAAGCATTGGAGATTGATCCAGAGATAGACCGGGCTTATTACAATATCGGCACGGCGTATTTGATCGAGGATAAATTCGAATTGGCCGACGCCCACTTTCTGCGGGCGTTGGAGTTGCGGCCCAATTTATTTGCCGCGTACAATAATTTAGGCAATTCCTATAAGGAACAAGGGCGCTACGCCAAAGCGCTGGAGACTTATCGCGGTGCCCTAAAGTTGCAAGAACACACCCAGGTCTACCACAATATGGGGGCGGTCTGGCTGGCGTGGGGCAAGGTCGATTCGGCCGTCGTTGCCTTTCGCCGGGCGCTCGATATGGATCCTACTTTATTGGAATCTTATAAAGGATTGGCTAAGGCCTACAGTCTGGACGGCCAATTGAACAATAGTTTAGCCGTATTGCAGGAAGCGGTGCAGCGCTGGCCCGAGCAGGAGGAAATATGGTGGCTGACAGGACGAACGTACGCAGCGCTGAAAAAGGAGGATATGGCCATCCACGCCTATCGCCGTGCCGGCCTGGACGAAGGCGGCGTCTGGTTGGCCCTGGGCGATGAAGCGCGCAAGCGTCGCACCTGGGACAAAGCGCGGCAATATTACCGCCGCGCCCAAGAACAAGGTCGCGATGACGCCCGGGTGCGCAATGCGCTGGGAGAAACCTGGTACGGCGAGGGCGATATGCGCCAGGCATTGCAGGCTTTCCAGCAGGCCGCCCGGCTCGATGCTTCGATGCCGGTGCCCTATGTTAATATCGGTCGCATCTATTTGAAATACGGCCGTTTTCTAGATGCCACTGCCGCGTTGACCCGAGCGGTAGAATTGCAGCCGGACGACGGCGGTCTCCAGGCATTGCTGGCCGAAGCTTATCGGGGCGCAGGAAAGACGGAAAAAGCCATAGAGACGTACCAGAAAGCATTGCAGTTGGCGCCGGATGTGGCCGAATATCACTACAATCTAGGTTTCATTTTTGAACAGAACCAACAAATGCGCCAGGCCGAACTCATGTATGAGGCGGCCTTGGCGCGTCAGCCGCGACTACCACAAGGACTTTTCAGTCTAGGGACGCTGCGCTTAGACCAAGAGCGTTATAGTGAGGCCGCGGTCTTGTTCGAGCGCTTATTGGCGGTGCAGCCCGACAACGCCAAGGCGTATTTTAACCTGGCCAACGTCTGGATGCATATGGGCCAAGAGGCAAAGACGATCCAGGCATATCAGCGTTTTCTGTCTTTGCACTCCGAAGAAGATGCTTTGCGCCAGGTGGCAGAACGCAATCTGGCGGAGTTGCTCAAGGACGCACAGAATTGATCGGCAAACACCAACATTACTTAAGGAGGGTTATATCATGGATCTACCCGCAAATATAACTAACGCCCTAAATCCACTTTTTGTCGCGCTGCCGCCCCAACAGGCCATGGCCCAATTGGTCGTGGGGCAAGGCGCTACGGCGGAATTGATTCAATTGGTAGAAGGCATCGTGAAAAACGAGGCTATGGTCGGGACTCCGGCACTGGAGGCCGCACTTTGGCTCTATATCGACGAGCTCGATCGCAGTCACCGCGTGTCTCAGGGCATTGAGGATCAGACGGGGTCCTTCTGGCACGGTATCATGCATCGCCGGGAAGGGGATTTTTCCAATAGCCACTATTGGTTTAATAAGGTGGAGCACCATCCGGCTATGGACCTTATTGAAGGGTATGATGCGCACGAATTTGTCGATGCGGCGCAAGCGCGACACGAGGGCAATCCCAACGATTTGGTAGATTTGCAGCGGCGCGAGTGGCAGACGCTTTTTGAGTGGTGCGCCAAGGCTTAATGCCAGCCTTGGATGTCTTGCGAAGAAAGGCTGCGCTACCCTATATTCAATCTGTTCTAAGAACAGTCATACCAAACATTTGAGGGACTTTTACTATGACGCAAAAAATAGGCGTCGGACTTATCGGATTGGGTACTGTCGGCAGTGGAATTGTGCGTCTTTTGCAAGATGCGCCCTCGGCGTTGCGACGCCGAGAACAGGCAAATTTTGAGATTAGACGGGTAGCCGTAGGAGATCTTACTAAACAGCGCGATGTTGAACTCAAGGCGCCGCTGACCACAGATGGCATGGAGGTAGTGGACGATCCCCAGGTGCAGATGGTGGTGGAGTTGACCGGAGCCGCACCAGCTTATGAGTGGATCAGCGCGGCGCTCAAACAGGGCAAAGACGTGGTGACGGCCAATAAGGCCCTGCTGGCCGAGCACGGGGAGGAATTGTTTAATCTGGCGCTGCAGAATGGGGCCGATTTGATGTTTGAGGCCAGCGTGGCCGGCGGCATTCCCATTATTCGCTCGCTGCGCAATGGGTTGGTGGCCAATAAGGTCGAGTCGCTTTACGGCATCCTCAACGGTACTACCAATTATATGTTGACCCAGATGTCACGCGGCGCCGGCGATTACGCCGAGATCCTCAAGGAGGCCCAGGACAAGGGCTATGCCGAGCCGGATCCCACCATGGATGTCAGCGGCATGGACGCGGCGCAGAAGTTGGCTATTCTTTGCCGCATCGCCTTTCACTGTACCAGCACGGGCGGCGACATCTATTGTGAGGGCATCGAGCAGGTCGAGCGGCGCGACATCGAATATGCCCGCGAATTGGGTTACGCCATCAAGCTTTTAGCCATCGCCAAACACCGGGGCGATCAGGTGGAGGCGCGGGTGCATCCGGTCATGGTACCCGTTGATTCGCTGATGGCTAATATCCACAACGAATACAATGCCATCGAGGTGGTGGGCAGCGCCGTGGATACCCAGGTATTTTACGGCAAGGGCGCCGGGCAGATGCCCACAGCCAGCGCTGTGGTGTCGGATATGGTGGAATTGGCCGAGCGCAAAGTCTGCGGTGCGGGGTCAGCCATCGGCGATATGATCTTGGGCGAAGAGGCGATGCGTATTGCCCCCATCAGCGGGATTGAGACGCGCTACTACTTGCGCCTTGTGGTGGCCGACCAGCCCGGTGTGCTGGAAAGCATAGCGCGCATTCTCGCCGAAGAACGCATCAGCATCGCTTCCTTGCTGCAGAAGGAGCGCGATTTGGAAGGTGGATCGGTGCCGTTGCTGATTGTCACCCACGAAGCTCGGGAAGAGGCCATGCAGCGAGCGTTGGGCGCAATGAATGCACTGGCAGCGGTCGAAGACGAGGTGCGGCGCATTCGCATGGAGGATCTCTAAGGTGAAATACGTAGTGCTGGTGCCGGACGGAGCGGCCGATTACCCGCTGGATGAATTGGCTGGCAAGACGCCATTGGAAGCAGCCGCCACGCCCAATATGGATCGCCTGGCTCGCGAAGGCACTTGCGGCTTGGTGCAGATCATTCCACCAGAGCGCCATCCGGGCAGCGACATTGGCAATCTAGAGATCTTTGGTTACGACAGTCGTGTGCACTACACCGGGCGCTCGCCATTGGAGGCGGCCAGCATGGGTGTCGAATTGGCCGATGATGAGATTGCCTTCCGCTGCAATCTGATCCAGCGCGACGGCGATACGCTGGTCGATTACAGTGCCGGCCATATTAGCAGCGAAGAAGGCGCCGAATTGATTGCGGCGCTGGCACCGGCATTGAGTAGCGACGATATCCGCTTCTACCCCGGGGTTGGCTATCGACACCTCATGGTCTACAGGCACGGTCCCGAAGAGCTGGTATCCTATCCGCCGCACGACATTATGGGCGAGTCTATTGCCGCCCATTTGCCGACGGGGGTGGGCCAGGAAAAAATCCGTGCGCTCATGGAGGCCGCCGAGCCTATTCTAGCGGGTGCTGAGATCAATGCAAAACGGGTGGCGGCTGCGCAGGCACCGGCCAATGCCATCTGGCTATGGGGATCGGGACGGGCCTTGCGTTTGCAAAGCCTGCAAGAGAAACACGATTTGCGCGGCGGGGTGATATCGGCGGTGGATCTGGTGCGGGGCATCGGTTTGTCGGCGGGGTTGGAAGTTATCGAGGTGCCGGGCATAACGGGGTATTTAGACACCAATTATTCTGGCAAGGCCGAGTACGCGCTCGAGGCTCTGGAGCGCATGGACCTGGTGTACGTGCATGTGGAAGCGCCGGATGAGGCTGGACACAACGGCGACTGGCAAGCCAAACAGCAGGCTATAGAGGATTTTGACCGCTTGGTGGCCGGGCCGATTATGGACGGTTTAAAGAAATACGAGACCGCGCGTGTATTGATGACCCCAGATCATCGCACGCCTATCGCCTTGCGCACGCACAGCCGCGAGCCCGTGCCGTTTGTACTGTGGGGCGAGGGGTTTGCGGCCGATGGTGTTGAATCTTATGGCGAGCAGGCCGGTGCCGCTGGGGCTTTACAAATAGAACATGGGCACGAATTGATGGAATACCTAGTAGGTGAGAGACAAGCATAATATGGCCGCTTACAACGTAGCAATTATGGGCGCTACCGGTGCGGTAGGGCAGGTGATGCTCGAAATACTGGCCGAGCGCAATTTTCCCGTTGGCCAATTGCGTCTGCTGGCTTCGGCGCGTTCGGCGGGCAAGGAATTCGAATTTGGCGGCGACAAGATCAAAGTCGAGGAATTGACCGAAGATAGCTTTGCCGGTATCGATGTGCTACTGGCCTCGGCGGGCGGCTCGCTGAGCAAGAAATTTAATCCGCACGCCGTGGCCGCCGGTGCCGTGGTAGTGGACAATACTTCGGCTTATCGCATGGATCCGGAAGTGCCGTTGGTGGTGCCGGAGATCAATGCCAACGATCTGGAGTGGCATAAGGGCATCATTGCGAATCCGAACTGCTCCACCATCATCATGGATGTGGTGGTGTGGCCGCTCTATAAAAAAATAAAGTGAAGCGTATTGTTGTTTCAACCTACCAGGCGGTGAGCGGGGCGGGCGCGCGTGCCATGGAAGAATTGGCAGAGCAGACGCGCGCGGTGCTAGAGGGCAAGGAACCTCAACCAAAGGAATTTCCGCACCCGATCGCTTTTAATCTATTCTCGCACAATTCGGACATCGGGCCAGAGGGGTATTGTGAGGAAGAGATGAAGATGATCAAGGAAACGCGCAAGATGTTCCACGACGAGGATATTGGGGTGACGGCGACGACCGTGCGGGTGCCGGTGATGCGGGCCCATTCTGAGGCGATTAACCTGGAGTTTGAAGCGCCGATGACGGCACCAGCGGCACGGGAGATTTTGGCTGTGGCACCGGGGGTGAGTATTGTCGATGAGCCGGAGGCGAATTATTTTCCGATGCCTATTGAAGCGTCGGGCAAGGACGAGGTGTTGGTGGGGCGGGTGCGGCAGGATATTTCGCGGCGGGATGGGTATGGGTTGGATTTGTGGGTGAGCGGCGATCAATTGCGCAAGGGGGCGACATTAAATGCGGTACAGATTGCCGAGGAGTTGATTGAACGAGGCAAGGTGTAAAGTGCGTTCCCTAGGCCTCAGCGGCCGAGTTTACTGATATAGCACAGGTTAAGTATGTAGGTCTTCTCCGCAGTGTGGGCACTTCTGTTGCCCATGCCGACGCTCCCGAAGTTCTTCCGCTTGCCCTCCCACATCTCGCATTGCATATTGAAGCCGCATAGATGGATATTCTACTCTATAGCGGCGGGCGAATTATGCGCGTAGGTTGAGGGTATGGCAGACCAAGAGCATGTGGATCTGCCTCGGACGGATCTGCGGCGGGCCTACTTTGAGGGTAAAGAGATTTTTTCTGCTCATCTTCATCGTGCCTGCCTTCCGTGGCGGTGCTGGCTCCGGTTTTTCTGGCCGACGCTGCGTGCATACTTCCGAAAAAAACGTCCTGATTTGGGCTACGTTCCACACGACGGGACTGGACGGTGTGGGGACACGGCCACGGTAGCGGAGGGGGCGACGTGGGGGACGGTGAAGGCGGGCGAGTAGGTTGTGAGATTGGCGCGAAAGGTGTAAATTGTGGATATGAGTGCATCTGATAGCCATCACACCGACTGCTTTACAAGTCTGTGGGACGCGGCTCTGGCTGTGCTATTGGCGCGGGGGGGCTGGCTGGCCTGCTCGGCGGCATCCCATGGGCTATAGGCTGGGCAGTAGTCGGCATCTTGTTTGGTGTATTTGCCGAACAACGACGCCTCAATGTGTAGATTTGAGTAAGGAACTTTATGGCTGAAGAAAACACCACGATATCGCCGGTCGAAGCGCGCCTGGATCGGATCGAGAACCGCTTGGGCGGGCTGGAAAA
>Ga0209501_10003468_pt1 | contig 15775 bp, 8 predicted proteins | sample ArcticOcean_MG_C_4_FD_187434 | JGI IMG/M metagenome (GOLD analysis project Ga0209501, IMG submission 187434) | Marine microbial communities from western Arctic Ocean - ArcticOcean_MG_CB4_134 (SPAdes) (version 2) | ecosystem: Environmental > Aquatic > Marine > Oceanic | place: Arctic Ocean...
GCTCTCACCGCTTGTTTCCCGGGGTTGAAACCCCGGGCTACTCGCCTTTGCCCCTCCGGGGCAGCAAAACTGTGCAACTTCACAACTCGCAGGTTGGGACTTTGTCCCGACGTTTGACGCACAAGAGAAGTCGGGACAGAGTCCCAACCTACGTCTTTTTACGAGCTGCCAGACGGCTAATCTCACGCCCGGGCAAGCGTGACAGGATGGCCAACGACCGAAAGGATGCACCACGATGTCTGACTCACGACCTTTTGCGCACCTGCACTGCCACACGACGTATTCGACGCTTGACGGAGCCACAAAGCTCAAGGACTTGATCAAGAAGGTCAAAGACACCGGCATGAACGCCGTGGCCACGACGGACCACGGAAACATGTATGGCAGTTTCGAGTTCTACAACGCCTGCCGAGCGAACGACATCAATCCCATTGTCGGCCTGGAAGCGTACATCGCTCCGGGATCGCGCTTCGATCGCGCGGGTGCCAGCCGTCAGAAGGACGCTGCGAACCACCTCACGCTGCTCGCGATGAATCAGACGGGATTCTACAACCTGGTCCAACTGACATCGAAGGCTTACTTGGAGGGCTTCTATTACAAGCCGCGCATCGACAAGGCCCTGCTCGAAGAGTGCAACGAGGGCATCATCTGCCTGTCTGGCTGCGCGGCTGGTGAGTTGTCGCAACTCATGCTGCAGGACCGCATGGATGAAGCCGAGCAACTGTGCGAATGGTATTCGCGGGTCTTCGGCGACCGCTTTTATATGGAGATACAGAACGCGGGAATCCAGATTCAGAAAGACTGCATGGACATGACGGTGGACATGGCCAACAAGAAGGGCCTGCCACTCGTCGCGACGAATGATGCTCATTATCTGAACCGGGAAGACTCGGAAGCGCAGGACGTGCTGCTGTGCATCAGCACGTTGTCGCTGCGGTCCGACGAAAACCGCATGAAGATGAAGACGGACCAGCTTTTCGTCCGTACGCCAGAGGAAATGTACGAGGCCTTTCCCGGCTTCGAAGACGCCGTCGCACGATCGCAGGAGATCGCGGACCGCTGTGACATCCGGCTCGAAGAGAATCCCAAACACTACCCGGTTTTCGAGCCGCCAGAGGGCAAGAGCGACAGTGAGTACCTGCGTGAACTGTGCGTCAATGCGATCCCGGAACGCTATCCGGACGGCACACCGGAAGGCTTTCAGGAACGGCTCGATTACGAACTCGACGTCATCGAACGCATGGGTTATTCGAGCTACTTCCTGATCGTGTGGGATTTCGTTCGCTTCGCGATGGAAAATGACATCCCGTGCGGTGCCCGAGGCTCGGCCGCTGGCGCTGTCGTCACGTATCTCCTGCGACTCAGCAATGTTTGTCCGCTTAAGTATGACCTGCTGTTTGAACGATTCCTCGATCCGCATCGTGCCGAGCCGCCCGATATCGACATCGACTTCTGCCGCGACGGGCGACAGGCGGTCATCGATTACACAAAGGAAAAGTACGGCGCGGACAGTGTCTGCCAGATTGGAACGTTCGGCACGTTGAAAGCCAAAGCGGCGGTGCGTGACGTCGGACGCGCATTTGGGTTTCCGCAGGCGCGCATCAACGAGATCGCGAAAATGATTCCCGATGAACTCGGGATCAAAGTTAAGGATGCCGTCGAGAAGAGCCCCGAACTGAAGGAACTGGTCAATCAGGATGAGTCCGTCGCCGAGATGATTGAGATTGCTCACCGCCTGGAGGGCATGACCCGCAACGTCGGCACGCACGCGGCGGGCGTCGTTGTCGGTAACGGCCCGCTGATCGAACGGTTGCCACTGCAGACGATCTCCGGCAAATCGGACCTCGTTTCTCAGTGGGACGGCCAGCACGTCGAGATGGCCGGCTTGTTGAAGATGGACTTCCTCGGTCTGCGAAACCTGACCATCCTGCATAAGTCGTGTAAGAACGTCGAGCTGACGACGGGCAAGAAGATCGACCCGCTCCATTTTCCGCTGGATGACGAAAAGACCTTCGCCCTGCTGCAGCGTGGTGAGACAAAGGGCATCTTCCAGTTCGAATCCGGCGGAATCCGCGATCTGCTCACGAAGATGAAACCGGACGCGTTTGCCGACATCATCGCCACGAGTGCTCTATATCGACCAGGCCCGCTCGAAGGCGGCATGGTCATGGACTATGTCGATGTGAAGAACGGCCGCAAAGAACCGGCGAAGATTCATTCCGCCGTCGATGATGTTCTTGAAGAGACGTACGGCGTGATGGTCTACCAGGAACAGGTGATGCGGATCCTGAACCGTGTCGGAGGCCTGGGGCTTCGCGAGGGGTATAAGTGCATTAAGGCGATCAGCAAGAAGAAGCTGTCGATCATCGCCAAATTCAAGGAAGAGTACCTTGCCGGCGCGAGAGAGCGGGACATCGATGTCGAGATTGCCGACGGCCTGTTCACGCTGATCGAGAAGTTTGCCGGATACGGCTTCAACAAAAGTCACTCAACAGCCTACGGGCTGGTCTCCTACCAGACGGCTTATCTCAAAGCGCACTATCCGGCCGAGTTCATGGCCGCTCTCCTCAGTTGTGGCATGGAGAGCAGTGACCGCATGTCGGAACACACCGACGACGCGCGTCGCCAGAACATCGAGATCGTGCCTCCGGATGTAAACCGCTCATTCGTCGAATTCGCCGTCGACACATCAGTCGGCGAGGGCGAGATGTGCGTGTTCTTCGGACTCGGTGCCGTCAAAGGTCTCGGCGAGGAGGCGATGGGGGCGCTGGTGGCTGCTCGAGAAGACGGTGGACCATTCCGGGACATCTTCGATCTGGCGGAGCGGGTCGATCCGAAATGCATGTCCAAGGGAATCCTGGAAGTGCTGATCAAGGCTGGGGCGCTCGACAACTTCGGTCCAAACCGTGGCCAGCACATGGCGGTGATCGAACGAGCTGTCGGTAGTGCTGCTCAGAAAGCCCGGGACAAGGCACGTGGTCAGAAAAGCCTGTTCGGCGATGACCCGAAGACGGCGACGATGGGGACGGCGGTGAGTCCGGCTTGCCTGAAGCCGAGGATTGGCCCCAGGCTCAGAAGCTGGCTGCTGAGAAAGAGGTGTATGGTTTTTATCTGACAAGTCACCCGCTGACTCAGGTGGCCGACCGTATCAGTCGTCTGGTCGCTCACTCGAATCGCGAGCTGGCCGATCTGGAAGACGGCGAGGAAGTGCTCATCGGCGGCATGATCAGCTCGATCAAAAAAGTTGCTACAAAGAAGCCCAGTCGCAACGGTCACTCGCGCTATGCCAATTTCGACTTCGAGGATTCGACCGGCATCGTGCGATGCATCATCTGGCCCGAGGACTACGCACGTTCGGAAGACAAGGTCGTGCAGGAAGCGGTCTGCATCATTCGCGGCCGAGTCGACCGGCGCGGTCGCGAGCCGAATGTGATCGTCAATCAACTACTCACGCTGGAAGAAGCCGAGAAGCAGTTCACTCAGCATCTGGTCGTCGATTTCCGCCGTGGCTTTCACAGCCAGTCGGATATTCGGCAGACGAAGGACGCATTGTCTCGATTCCCCGGAAAGACGTCCGTCTACCTGGCGGTGCATACGGTTGACGACGAAAATCCCGGCGGCGGACTGCGATTCATGCTGCAGCCGCCCCAGGACCTCAAGGTCACATGCAACGCGGAACTGACAGACGAATTGACGCGCATTGTTGGTCGTGAGAATTTTCGTTTCCACGCAAACGTGAAGAAGAAGAGCGGCGCGTCCGCCGGATCAACCGGTCGGTGACGCAACCGCCCTCCCCGGCCAACGGCAGCGCGTGCAGGGTCGATGCGTCAGACGCGGGTTTCGCGTTCGTTCATGGTTGCGTCAGCGCGTAGCGACCGCTTTTTTTGCCGCCCGTTTTCGTGACCAATCCGGCGTCCAGCAGCGGGTGGAGCAAATCCATTGCCCCTTGCCGCGAAACGCCAAGAGCATCCCAGATTTCCGCGGGCGCCATGCTGCCGTGATCGCGCAACAGTTGCAGCAGCCGCTCCTGTCTGGGCCGCAGAACCAGCTTCTGTGGCGATTTGAGATTGTAGGCCTGCACCCGCAACCACACGCGCTCCAGAGTTTCTCGTAATCCCACGGCGCAATACTCCAGCCAGCCCGTCAGGTCTTCACCTTCCTGTCGCACCGTATCAAGCGCGGCGTAGTAGCGAGGCCGGTCTTCCCAGTAAAACTCGTCGATCGAAAACACATGGTGCGTGTCAAAACCCCGCCGGTAAAGCTCCCACAACGACAGAGCGCGGCCTGTGCGGCCATTGCCGTCGGCAAAGGGGTGAATGGCTTCGAAACGGTAATGCAGGATGGCCGAACTGAGCACGGGCGAAAGCTCGCCCGACTTCTTATTCCACCACTGCAGCAGCTCGAACATCAGTCCCGACACGTCACTCGGTGGAGGCGGTACATAGCCGCCAACCCGCACCGCAACGGTTCGGTAACTGCCAGCGATGCCCTGGTCCATGACTCCGTCGGCCAACAGACGATGGAGTTTCAGCACTTCATCATGCCGAATGGTCTTCCTTCCCGCCTGTTTTTCCACGTAACTCAGGCCAGCGAAATAGTTCAGAACTTCTCGCTGCGAACGCAGGTCGGACGCTGCCAGTTCGCGGCCTTCCTCCAATGCCCGCACCTGTTCCAGCGTCAGCGGATTTCCCTCGATGGCCGTCGAGGCATGGACGTTGCGCGTGCGGGTGTCCTTTTGCAGAGCCGGAACCCACGCCAATTCGACGGACGCACTCTGAATCCGTTCGCGCAACGCGGCCACCGCCTCCACCGTAGAGAGCAGTTGTGGACTGATCGTGAATTGCGGTTTGTAGGCCATTCCATTAGTCAAGTGTAAGTCAAGTCGTTAGTCAAGCGCAATTACAGGTCGCCACCAAAGGCCTGGTGTTGCGAGCTGAGCGAGATGGCCGCTCCGCGCTCTTTCACGGAATCGAATATCGGTCGCTAACCGGCCGAAAGCTGATGGGTTCAGGGTGATTCGCTACGCTGACCGCGTCTGGAACCGAGTCAGTTCCCGGTAACCTCGCTCAGCACACTCTGGAAGCGACCGCCATGAGAACCGCCTTTCATCAGTTGTCCATCGTGTTTTTCCTCGTTGGAGTCTTGTCGCAGTCATTTGCAGACGATCGCCCCTTCGGTATCGACAAGCGCGTTCCGTGGACAACGTCAGAGTTGGTCGGCACTCCGGAGCCTCCGCTGCCCTACCTCACTGAACGCGTCTTTCCGGAGCTGACGTTTCAGAACCCTGTCGATCTGATCGCGATACCCGGCACGAACCGCATGCTGGTCCTGGAAGTGAACGGCAAAGTCTGGACCTTCTCGAATTCTTCGGACGTTTCAGAGCGTCACCTGGCAGCGGATTTGAAGACCGGCATTGAAGGCACATCTCGAGTTTATGGGTTCGCCTTCCATCCGGACTTCGAACAGAACCAGACGGTCTTCATGTGCTACGTGCTGGACAAGGCCGGCGACCCGAACGGCACGCACATGTCTCGTTTCACAGCGAGCCGAACCGATCCACTCGAAATCGATCTGTCGACCGAAGAAGTTGTTCTGACATGGAAAAGCGGCGGACACAACGGGGGATCACTGCAGTTCGGACCGCAGGACGGCATGCTCTACGTTTCCACCGGAGACGGGTCGCCGCCGTTTCCGCCTGACGTGCACAAGACCGGGCAGGATATCAGCGACCTGCTGGCGTCAGTTCTGCGCATTGATGTCGATCACACTCAGGGTGACCGCCTGTATTCGATTCCGGATGACAATCCGTTCGTCGGGCAGGGCAACGCGCGTGGCGAGGTGTGGTGTTATGGACTCCGCAATCCCTGGCGCATGAGTTTCGATTCGGTCACCGGTGACCTGTGGCTGGGTGACGTCGGCTGGGAAATGTGGGAGATGGTCTACCGCGTCGAACGTGGTGCGAATTACGGCTGGAGCATTCTCGAACACACACAGCCGGTGAATCCGGAAACTCCGCGTGGCCCGACCCCGATCGTGCCAGCGACCGCCGCGCACTCACACACGGAGTCGCGATCGATGACCGGGGGCCGTGTGTATCGGGGCGAACGCATTCCCAAACTGAAAGGGACCAGCATCTACGGCGATTACGTCACTGGAAAGATCTGGGGCGTGGATGTACGGGACGACGGAGTTTCAAAACCACGCGAGCTGGCTGAAGCGCCGTTTCAGGTGATCTGCTTCGGTGCGGATCACGACAACGAGCTGTACGTCGCCGGGTACGACGGAACGATTCATCGTCTCATCGAAAATCCCGATGCCGGTAAGCGTTTCAGTTTTCCAAAGCAGCTCAGCGAGACGGGTCTGTTCAGTAACGCGAAAGACCACAAACTTGCGCCGGGAGTGATTCCGTATTCGATCATCGCGGAACCCTGGGCTGACAACACAACGTCACTGCGGTTTGTGGCGCTGCCGGGCACATCGCAACTGGACGTTCACACCGAAAACAACGTGCAGAAAGGCAATCTGCGCGGCGAATGGAAGTACCCGGACGGAACAGTGCTGGGCAAGACGATCGAGCTGCCGTCTGCGGCCGGAGGCAATCGCCGGCTGGAGACTCAAATCCTGCATCGCTACTCGAACTCGTGGCGGGCCTACAGCTACATTTGGAACGAACACCAGACCGACGCCGTGCTGCTCGACGGCGCCGGCTTCGATCGCGCCTTTAAGTTGCGCGATTCTGGCCCGTCCGGCAAACCCGTGCGGCAAACATGGCACTTCGCGAGCCGCACGGAGTGCATCCTGTGTCACACAACGCGCGGCGGAAGTGTTTACGGATTTCGTCCGGACCAGCTCTACCGTGACTTTGATTACGGAGAGGTCACTTCTAACCAGTTGCGAACCTTCGGTCACATCGGCCTGCTGACCCAGTCGGTGCCCGACACCGAACCCATGACCGACCCTCGTGATGAATCTGCCTCTTTGGCAGAACGGGCGCGGGCATATCTGCATGTGAACTGTGCATCGTGTCATCGACGTGGCGGAGGCGGCACGGCCGCAATTGAAGTTCAGCGCGGCGTGTCGTTCGAGAAGACTAATCTGGTAACAAAACCAACACAGGGAACGTTTGGGTTCGTCGAGCCGTGGCTTGTGGTTCCCGGTGATCCCTATCGTTCGCTCCTCTATTACCGCATGGCGAAACTCGGTCGCGGGCGTATGCCACATTTCGGTTCACAGCGGGTGGACCCTGGTGGCATGAAACTCATTCATGACTGGATCGCTCAGCTTGAATCGCCGGAAGCGCTGACGGAGGAACTGGCGGCGTCGGGTAGCGTGGCGGCGTTGCAGACATCCAATGCTGCGGCCATCCAAGAGCTGACCGCGGACGGCGATCACGATCCCGCTATCGACCGGTTGCTGGCATCCACGAGCGGAGCACTGCAGCTCCTGTCGGTATTGCGTGGCAACAAACCGTCGCTGCGCGTCGCGGCTGTTAAGCTGGCCGTCGGCAAGGGCGTGGCTCACCCGGAACCAGTGATTCGCGACTTGTTTGAATCATTCGTGCCCGAAGAAGACCGCGTGCAGCGACTGGGAACAAAGATCGATCCACTGGCACTGCTGGCCATGCCAGGCAACGCTGACCGCGGGCGTGAGCTGTTCGCCAAGCCGAAAAAGAGCCTGCAGTGTGCGAGTTGCCATCGCATTGGAACGCAGGGAAAGGCTGTCGGACCCGACCTGACTGACGTCGCCAAACGGTATAGTCGGGCCGAGATTCTCGAGAACATCCTGGACCCGTCAAAGAAGATCGACGCCAAGTACCGAACCTGGCTGGTCCAGACCGAAAGCGGACTCGTCCATTCCGGTCTACTCGTAGAGCGAACGGACGACGCAGTCACTCTGAGAAATGTCACAGGGAAGTCAGTCGTGATCCCAACGGGTGAAATCGAACTGATCGTCCCGCAGCAGAAATCGCTCATGCCCGAAATGCTGTTACGTGACACGACCGCCCAGGACGCCGCGGACCTGCTCGCCTATCTGTCGTCCCTGCGACGCAATTCGCCCTGAAGCCGCACGTGTCTACTGATCCGTACAACGAGGTCGCTGGTCATGTCCATCGGACGGACGACGATCAGGTGCATCTGTTCCGGAGAACGAAAAACACGGCCACCCATCCCGAGTGAATCAACCTGTGCCACCCGCGAAAGGCCTGCTCGCCTGGCTGCTACGCTCGTGAGCGGTCCTGACGCGTGTTCCGTTCGTAGTAACCGCATTTATGCGGTTCTCCGAGACCAGCGTCCTCGCTGTTTGTAGGTTCCACGCAAGACGAGCCCGATGGATCAGGTTACACCAGCTCGGCGCGGGTCTCCGACCCCGCCGGAGCCCTGACCGAAGGTCTCCCCGGTCGACCAGATAATTGACGACGTGCTCATGAATCCGGGAGACCTGCGGTCAACCAGCAGCGGGGTCAGGAGACCCGCGCCGAACGAGTGAATCAACCAGGCCCGATCCACCAAATCGGCCCAATCTGAATGTGTGGTGGCGGTTGCTGTGCAACCGGCATGGCGAAGCCACAAGAGGTTGGGCGATCAGAGTGGTTCAACCAGCAAGCTCCGTCACCTCTTGCCGCTACGCGGCCCTGTTTGCAAGCAAACACGGCCACCCCTGAGGATGGAAATCAACCAGGGCCACCCCGCGTTAGCAATCTACTCGCCGCTTGTTGGCGAATCACAATACTCTACGATTGCAGCACGTCGCAGGCACCATGTGGCGAGCCGGCACTTTCATGCTTACTTGTACGCGGGATATGACACTTGAACGCCGTTGAGATCGAGGAAGCGGTCAGCAAGCTCGTCGAACAGGCATTCGATGCAGACGAGTTTTCGTTTGCCTTCCTCGAAGCGTTCGGGAATAAAGCCGCCACCATTAAACGACTGCGGAGTAGCGGTAAGAATACGACCAACAAGAGTGATGTCGCCGGCGATGGCGTTGTTGCGGTGCTGCAGCGAAACAATATCCACGTCGCCACGTGCGACGCTGCTGGCCCCGATGCCGTCGCGGATCTTCTGGGCAAGTTGACCGAAAGCCCGGCCACGGCGAAGCACAAGGCGAAGTTTGCTCTGGCGACCGATGGCGGGACAGTCCATGCGGCGAGTTTGAATTCCGACGAACCACCGCTGGTTTGTAAATACGAAGAGCTGGACGATCACTTCGGGTACTTCCTCGAACTGGCCGGTATCTCAACCGTTCGTCAGATTCGCGAAAATGCGTTCGACATCAAAGCGACCGGACGGCTGAACCGGTTGTACGTCGAACTGCTCCGCCACAACCCCGATTGGGATGGAGACCAGCGGCGGGAAGACCTGAACCATTTCTTCGCTCGACTGATCTTTTGCTTCTTTGCCGAAGACACCGGCATTTTTCACGGCAATGATCTGTTCACCGACACGATTCGCCAGATGAGCGAACCGAGCGGCGACAACACGCACGTTGTGTTGTCCGAAATCTTTCGAGCGATGGACGTCCCGACGAAGGACCGCAACGCGGCGGAGCTGCGAGCGTGGGCGAACCAGTTTCCATACGTCAACGGCGGCCTGTTTGGTGGCGGCGCAAGCGTTGATGACGTTCCGAAGTTCACACAAATTGCTCGCTCGTACCTGCTGCACATCGGCTCGCTGGACTGGACGCAGATCAATCCCGATATCTTCGGGTCGATGATTCAGGCAGTGGCCGATGATGAAGAACGCGGCGCGCTCGGCATGCACTACACCAGTGTGCCGAACATTCTCAAGGTGCTCAACCCGCTGTTCCTGGACGACCTGCGATCGCAACTGGACGAAGCCGGCAACAACGCTCGCAAGTTGCTGAACCTCCGCAAGCGGCTGGCTCGTATCCGAGTCTTTGATCCGGCGTGTGGTAGCGGCAACTTCCTGGTGGTCGCTTACAAACAGATGCGTGAGATCGAGGCGGACATCAATCGTCGTCGTGGCGAGGCGGATCGATTGACAGAGATTCCGCTAACAAATTTTCGCGGCATTGAGATCCGACACTTCGCGGCCGAAGTCGCTCGGCTCGCGTTGGTGATTGCCGAGTATCAGTGCGATGAGGTTCACCGCGGTCAGCGTTTGGCTCTCGCCGAATTCCTGCCGCTCGATAACGAGAACTGGATCACACACGGCAACGCCTTGCGGCTCGACTGGTTGAAGGTCTGCCCTCCGACAGGAACGGGAGTCAAGCTGACCGAAGACGATCTGTTTCAAACGCGGCTTGAGCAACCCGAGATCGATTTCGAGAACGAAGGCGGCGAGACGTACATTTGTGGCAATCCGCCGTACCAAGGCAGCGTCAATCAGACTCAAGGCCAGAAGCAGGACATGGCAGATGTTTTCAAACCTGTTTTGAAGAAATACAAAGATCTCGATTATGTGTCGGCCTTCGTGCTCAAAGCGTCGCGCTACAACAATGTCAATAAATCAGTAAGCGCTTTCGTTACCACAAACTCAATTACCCAAGGCGAGCAGGTTGGAATGCTTTGGCCATTGATTTTTCAGCAGAACAATGCGATCCATTTCGCTCAGACAAGTTTTCTTTGGAGTAACCTAGCGAGCCACAAGGCTGCTGTGACGTGCGTTATAATAGGATTGTCAGCGACATCTAATGGACCGAAGAAGCTCTATCGAGACGATGACGTTTGGGAAGTTCTCAATATCAGTCCGTACTTGGTGCCTTCACCATCGGTGATTGTGCGGAAACGCACCCTACCATTAAGTGCAGTAAATGCCATGCAATCGGGCAATAAACCGACCGATGGTGGAAATCTAATCTTGGATACCGATGAGAAAGTGGCTCTATTGTCTGAATGTCGTGACGCATTTTCTTATCTGAAGCGTTACGTTGGGTCGCGAGAGATTATCAATGGCGGCGGACGTTGGTGCATTTGGTTGGACGATAGAACTCTCAGGAATGCAAAGAAAATCCTCGCAATCGAACGCCGAGTGGCCAATGTACATGACTTTCGATCTGCAAGCCGTGGTAAACAAGCGAATGATAATGCCGATTACACCGCACCGGTTTGTGTTTGCACCGCACAGCCGAAATCCGGCAATCGCCGTCCCTAACGTATCATCCGTGTCACGTCCCTATCTACCTTGCGAACTGACGGATGAATTCACTGTCGTATCGAATCTAGCGTCGGTTATTTACAACGGACCTCTCTGGGATTTATCCCTGATCGCGTCCAAACTTCATTTGGCGTGGATCGCAACCGTGTGTGGCAAGCTTAAGACCGACTACCGCTACTCCAACACGCTTGGCTGGAACACGTTCCCCGTCCCTCCTCTTTCCGACCAAAACAAGTCCGACCTGACGCGGTGTGCCGAGGACATCCTGCTGGCCCGCGAGGCTCATTGGCCGGCGACGATCGCGGAGCTGTATGCCCCGGAGAAGATGCCTGATGATTTGCGGGCGGCTCACGATCGCAATGACGAAACGCTCGAACGCATCTACATCGGCCGCCGATTCAAGAACGACACCGAACGACTCGAAACGCTGTTTCAGATGTACACGGAGATGACGGCGGGAGAGGCGGCCAGGAAATGAGTGATCTGATCCTGTACTCGTCGGAAGATGGCCAGACCCGGATGCAACTGAGGGCGGACGAAGGGACGATCTGGCTCAGTCAGGCTGAAATCGCCGAGCTTTTCCAGACGACCAAGCAGAACGTCTCGCTGCACGTCAAAAACATTCTGGAAGAAGGGGAATTGCAGCCTGAGGCAACTGTCAAGGATTCCTTGACAGTTCGAATTGAGGGGAAACGCGAGGTGAAACGCTCGATTCAGCTCTGCAATCTGGATCTGATTCTGGCTATCGGCTACCGCGTCCGCTCGCCGCGTGGCACGCAGTTCCGGCAGTGGGCGACGACCCACCTGCGCGAATACCTGGTCAAGGGATTCGTGATGGACGACCAGCGGCTCAAAGATCCTCGCGGATGGGACTACTTTGACGAGCTGCTGGCTCGGATTCGCGAAATCCGCGCATCGGAGAAGCGTTTCTACCAGAAGGTCCGTGACCTGTTCTCTCTCAGTAGCGATTATCAAGCCGACGATTCGTCTACTTCGCTATTCTTCGCCGAGGCACAGAACAAGCTGCACTATGCCGCCACCGGGCAGACAGCCGCCGAAATCATCGTCAGCCGAGCGGACCCGAATCAGCCCAACATGGCCTTGACGAACTGGAAAGGGTCGCGTGTCCGAAAGCAGGACGTGATCGTCGCCAAAAACTATCTGACCCAGGACGAGATCGACACGCTCAATCGCCTGGTCGTGATTTTTCTGGAACAGGCCGAGTTGCGAGTGAAGCAGCGAAAGGATCTGACTCTCGACTATTGGCGCAGGAACGTGGACGACCTGCTGCGATTTAATGACCAGGCCGTGCTGGAGGGACCCGGTACGGTCAGTCGAGACGAGATGACGCGGGTCGCACATGATCGGTACGAAACCTTCAATGCTCAGCGACGCATTACCGAGGTCGCGGAGGCGGACACCGAAGACCTTCGTCAGATCGAAGAGTTAGAACTTGAACTGAAGCAAAATCAACAAGATGAAGAGCAAACGGAATGAGCAATAACAAAACGATGCATGGCATCAGCGTCGACTACTCCGGCGACGGACGGTCGACTCGATCGAATGCGATGGGCATGCGATGGGCATGCGATGGGCATGCGGCAGATGCAGGAACGTGTCTGGCAACGGCGGGGCGAACAATACCTGCTGCTCAAGTCACCGCCAGCGTCGGGCAAGAGCCGGGCGTTGATGTTTGTTGCGCTGGACAAACTACATCGCCAGGGGCTGAAGCAGGCGATCGTGGTCGTGCCGGAAAAGTCGATTGGCGCCAGCTTCGCTGACACGCCGCTGAAGAACTTCGGCTTCTTCACCGATTGGAACGTCGCCCCGCATTGGAACCTGTGCAACTCGCCCGGTACCGACGGCGGCAAGGTCGCCGCAGTTGGCAAATTCCTTGAGTCGGATGACAAGACGCTGGTTTGCACGCACGCGACGTTTCGGTTCGCCTTCGAAAAGTTTGGCGCCGAGGCGTTCGACGATCGTTTGATCGCGGTCGACGAGTTTCATCACGTCTCGGTCAATGAAGACAATCGGCTGGGCGAGTTCGTACGCGGGCTGATCGAGCGGGACAAGACGCACCTGGTCGCGATGACGGGCAGCTACTTTCGGGGCGACGCCGCGGCCGTGCTGTTGCCCGAGGACGAACGGCGATTCGAAACGGTCACTTACACGTACTACGAACAACTCGGCGGCTACGAGCATCTGAAGAAGCTCGACATCGGCTACTATTTCTATTCAGGCAGCTACATCGACGACTTGCCCAAGGTGTTGCAGCCGGATGAAAAGACGATCATTCACATTCCCAACGTCAACAGCCGCGAAAGTACGCAGGACAAACACAAAGAAGTCGAGGATATCCTCGTAACGCTGGGCGAGTGGCGTGGCACGGACGAAGCGACGGGGTTCCAACTGGTCGAAACATCCGACGGACGCACACTGCGGATCGCTGACCTGGTCGACGATGAGCCAGCCAAACGCGAGAAAGTGGCCGCAGCACTCCGCGATCCGGCGAACCGTGACAACCGCGATCACGTGGACATCATTATCGCCTTGGGAATGGCCAAGGAGGGTTTCGATTGGGTGTGGTGCGAGCATGCGTTGACCATCGGATATCGATCCAGCCTGACAGAGATCGTGCAGATCATCGGTCGCGCGACTCGGGACGCGCCGGGTAAGACGCGAGCACGGTTTACAAATCTGATCGCCGAACCGGACGCCGGCGAACAAGCGGTCACCGAGGCGGTCAACGATACGCTGAAAGCGATCGCGGCCAGCTTGCTGATGGAACAGGTATTGGCTCCTCGATTCGAGTTTCGCCCCAAGACAACCACCAGCGGCCCACAGCAAGATTTCGATTACGGGCCTGATGGCTACGACGAAGGGGGTTGCAACGTCGGCACAAACAGCGAAACCGGTGCGGTTCAAATCGAGATCAACGGTCTGGCCGAACCGGAAAGCGAGGAAGCGACGCGGATTTGCCGCGAGGATTTGAACGAGGTCGTGGCCAGCTTTGTGCAGAACACGCGAACGGTCCAGGATGGCTTGTTCAACGAAGAGTTGCCTCCGCAGGAAACAACTCAACAGCGGATGGGTAAGATCATCCGTGACAAGTACCCGGACCTGTCCGAACCGGACCAGGAAGCGATCCGGCAACGGGCCGTCGCCACGCTGAATCTGATTCAGCAGGGTGGAAAACAAGCGGGTGGTGGTTCCGGCGGTAGCGGGACAGCACCGGCCAACACGTCGCTCATCGACGGGATTCGTCGTTACGTTACGGACGTTCGAGATTTGAATGTCGATTTGATCGACTCGATTAACCCGTTTGGCGAGGCGTACAACATCCTGGCGAAGACGATGAACGAGGACCGGTTGCGTCAGGTACAATCTGCGATCGCGGGCCGGCGAGTTCAGTTGTCGCCAGAGGATGCTCGTGATTTGGCGAAGCGTGCGATTAAGTTCAAAAATGAGCGTGGTCGTCTGCCGTCGATTTCCAGTCAAGACGCCTGGGAAGGACGCATGGCCGAGGGCATCGCATTTTTGGCTCGGATGAAGCAGGAGGCCGCGGGTGGCTAAAAAGAGGACAAAGGACGCGGGCTTCACCGATGCCGATGACGCGTTGCTCGCGGAACTGGGTGTCGAAGCGGAAGCGAAGTCGGTTCAAACCTACATGCCGAAGCAAGAACGTATCATCGCTGGGTTCGAAGACATCCAGCGGTTCTATCGCGAATACGGTCGCGTTCCACAGCACGGTGAAGACCGCGACATCTTCGAGCGACTTTACGCAGTTCGGCGGGACCGCATCCTCGCCGATGCGGATTGCCTTGAACTGCTAAGGCCGCTGGACGAAGACGGTTTGCTGACCGGCCGCGCCGCCGAGCCTGGCGAGAATTACGAGGTCAGTTCCGACGACGAATTGTTGGAAGCCCTGGGCGTCGGTTCCGCTGCCGTCGATGAAATCACGACGATGAAGCACGTCCGCACAGCGGTCGAGAGAAATGCGGAGCGGAATTCGCCCGATGAAGTTGCACAGCGGAAGCCATGTGAGGACTTCGAAAAATTCCGTTCCAATTTCGAAGCGGTTCAAGCCGACATCGAATCCGGTCGCCAAACGACCGAACTTTTCAAATTCAGTCGTCGATCAAAGATCGCTGAGGGAGACTGGTTCATTGTCGATGGGCACAAAGCGTTGGTTGCCGAGGCGCGCAAGTGGTTCACACCGGAACACGGAGAACGCGATCGCCGTTTGCGTATCGTCTTTGACAACGGTACCGAGTCGGACTTGTTGATGCGATCGCTACGCCGGGCGCTGAACAAAGACGAATACAGCCGGCGCATCATTCCACCGCAACCGGAAACCGACGAGGATTACAGCGACGCTGGCCCGCTCTTTTCCGATCAATCAGACGACGACGATCTGGCATCAGGCACGATCTACATCGCCCGCAGCCTGTCGGACGATTCGCTCATCCAAGCGAACCGCGAGGTGCTCCATAAGATCGGCGTGACCGGCGGTGATCCAAACACCCGTATCGCGGGAGCGAAGAAAGACCCGACGTATCTGTTGGCCGACGCCGAACTGGTCGCCACCTACAAACTGGCCAACATCAATCGCAAAGCACTTGAATCGACGCTGCACAAGTTCTTCGCCAAAGCCCGCCTCG
>Ga0209501_10003470_pt1 | contig 15770 bp, 16 predicted proteins | sample ArcticOcean_MG_C_4_FD_187434 | JGI IMG/M metagenome (GOLD analysis project Ga0209501, IMG submission 187434) | Marine microbial communities from western Arctic Ocean - ArcticOcean_MG_CB4_134 (SPAdes) (version 2) | ecosystem: Environmental > Aquatic > Marine > Oceanic | place: Arctic Ocean...
TAAATGTTTAGTGGTATAGTTGAAAAAACAGGAACAATTATAGATTTCAAAAAAGATATTTTAACTATTCAAGAAAGTTCACTATCAAAAGAATTGCAAATATCTGAAAGTATAGCAATTGATGGTATTTGCTTAACAGTTATTGATAAACAAGGAACAAATTTCAAAGTCCAAGTAACTCCTGAAACAGTTAGTAGAACTAATTTGAAAGCCCTTGCAAATACAGATATTGTTAATCTTGAAAAACCGTTAAGATACAACGGATTAGTAGGTGGGCATTTGGTTCAAGGGCACGTTGATTGTAAAGGAAAGATAGAAAATATTATTGTTGATGGAAATTCTAAAATTTTAACCATTTCATTTCCAACTGAATATGAAAAATATATTGTGGAAAAAGGATATATTGCAGTAGACGGTATAAGTCTGACAATAGTAGAATGTGAAAATAATTACTTTTCCTTGTCAATCATTCCATTTACATTTGATAATACAAATTTAAAATATAAGAATATCAAACAAAATGTTAATCTTGAATTTGACATCACTAGTAAATATGTAGAAAAAATTTTAAATACAAAGTAATAAAATGTTAAGTAGTATAGAAAAGGCCTTAGAAGATTTAAAACAAGGAAAAATGATCATCATCGTAGATGATGAAGATAGAGAAAATGAAGGCGATTTAGCCTTTGCAGCAGATAAAGTCACACCTGAAATGATAAATTTTATGTCCATACATGGGAAAGGGCTTATCTGTGTTCCAATGTTAGGTAGCCGATTAGACGAATTAGATATTACAAGTATGGTGTCTGATAATACGTCTTCACACTCAACAGCATTTACGATCTCTGTAGATGCAATCAAAGGTGCTACAACAGGAATTTCTGCAGATGATAGAAGTAATACTATTAAAATGCTTACTTCTGAAACAACTTTACATGAAGATCTTGCAAGGCCTGGTCATATATTCCCTTTAAGATACGCTGAAGGTGGAGTAATAGAAAGAAATGGGCAAACAGAAAGCATTGTTGATTTATGTATTCTTTCAGACTTATATCCAGCAGGTGTAATATGCGAGATCATAAATGATGATGGGACTATGGCTAGAAGAGACGATCTTATCAAATTTTCAGACAAGCATAATATTAATATAGTGAGTGTAGAAGATATTATTAAATATAGAAAATCTAATAATTTAATAGATATTACGCCTGATGAACCAAAAGAAACTTTCATTAGAAAAAATGCTGAATATTCTTCTCTCCCAACTTCATTTGGGGCATTTAATATTAAAACATACAAATCATATCCTGACGGTGTCGAACATGTAGTTTTACAAAAAGGGAAATTAAATAAAAATACTAAAACTCCAATCGTAAGAGTACATAGCGAATGTTTAACGGGGGAAGTGTTTAAAAGTTCTAGATGTGACTGCGGGGAACAATTGGAAATGGCTTTACAAAAAATAAGTGAATGTGAATATGGGTTGTTAATTTATTTAAGACAAGAAGGAAGAGGAATCGGTTTTACAAACAAATTAAAAGCTTATTCTTTACAAGACCAGGGATTAGATACCGTCGATGCAAATCTACATCTTGGTTATGCTGCTGATCCTAGAAATTTTTCTGTTGCATCAGAAATTCTAAGAGATTTAAATGTATCAAAAATTGAATTAATGACTAATAATCCAAAAAAAATCCAAGAATTAGAACAAGCAGGCATAGAAATAGAAACAATTATACCAATTCAAGCGGAACCTAAAGACGAAAACCTTGAATATCTTAAAACAAAAAAAAATAGAATGGGTCACTTATTAAATTTAACCGAATTCAAAAATCTTTCAGAGTAGAATGAATAATAATAAAATAGCAATAATTGTTAGTAGTTTTAATTCTGAAATAACAGTTAACCTTTATGATGGCGCAATAAATTGTCTTCTGTCTAATAATTTACCTAAAGAAAATATAAAAACATATTGGGTACCAGGAGCTCTTGAAATTCCTTATGTTGCATTAAAACTTGCAACTAACAAAGAAATAGATGGAGTGATTGCATTAGGCGCTATTATCAAAGGTGACACTGATCATTATGAACTAGTGTCAGAAAATGCGTATCGTGGATGTATGGAAGTTAGTTTAAAACAAAATATACCAATAACATTAGGAATAATAGCTGCTCCTAATTTGAAACTTGCAAAAGAAAGATCGCAAGATATCAAAGCAGATGTATCAAAAGATGGCAAAACTCCTTTGAATTACGGGCATAGTGCTGCACAGGCATTATTAGATATTCTGAATCTAAATTATAAGTAATTTGTATTTCTTTTTGTTATTAATATCTTTGAAATTATTAGCGTTGAGAAAACTAAAAACACTATAGAAAGAATCCAGCCAATATCTAAACTTTTTAAATAATTAGATAATTGATCGAACAACGAAGGTTTAGGAAGATTTTTAAAATCAATTTCAATCAATTTACCTTTAGATATATTGTTTATTTCAATTAAATCATATGATTTATCATTAACTTCTGTCGTTGTAGATTGATAGTCAAATTCATTTAAATAAAGATCTAAAGTATTTTCAGAAATAATTCTGAAATTTTCTAATTCAAATTGATTATTTCTTTTAAATGTATAATCAGAGTTTTCATATTTTATTCCATAAGTAAAAAGTAATTGATGTTCTCCTGGGTATATATTTCCCAATATTCCAAAACCTTTATCAATTGCAACAAATTCTACTCCTATCATGTCTGAATCAATCATTAAGTCAATATAATTTTGTGGAAGTCCATATCTCATAATACTCATCGGTTTATCAGGATTAGGCTTAAAAGTGACATTTGAATTGTTATTAATTTTCGACAATTCTAGAACCCATATAGTATTTTGAGACCTGTTTACAGAAGTAAACATTATTGTCGATGAAGATATCGAAATATTATCTGAATTATCGGAAGATTTATAAACAGTGAGTAATATGTCATCTGTCTGATTGGAAATCAGTCCTAAATCCTTACCATATAAAACACCTTGAAAAATAGAAGAAATACCAATCATAGAATCGGAAGGATGATTAATGTCATTAAAATAAAAAATTCCATCTTTATTTGATTCAGTACTGTACTCTACAATTTGTTCATTTATTGATACATGTAAAATAACAATGTGATTAGATAGGTTTATATTATCTGATCCATTTATAAGTGTTCCTTTTAAAGACCATGATTCATTTGCACTGATATCAGTTATATTTAATAACAATAAAAATGATATAGATAATATCAAATATAATATTTTAAATTGGTTAATTTTCAACATGTAAAAGTATTTCTTCAGTTTCAAAATAATTATTTCTTTGATGAATTTTATCTATACTAAGTAAATTAATATTGGGATAAAGGTTATTAAGTTCTAATTTGAAATCATGATAATCAATCAATCCAGAATTATAATCATTTGTCACGGAATTTAAGTCTGTTTTATTTATGTCAGATTTAGTATTTATATCTCTTTTAAGATTAATATGGTTATAAAAATTCCAAAATTTATCATTGAATGGAATAAAAATTATTAAAGAGATTAATATTAATATTATAAAACCAATAAAATTAATCATTCTTCATTCCTAAGATATAATTTGTTTTTCCGAGATCTTTCAAACAAAGGTAAGATTGAAGTGAATGCTCCCAAAATCACAACAATAGATCCATACCATATAAGAGATACTAGTGGATTGATTTTCACTTCAAATACAGCAGAATTATCTTCAGATAATATTGATTGAGAGAAATAAAAATCTTCCAATCCAAATTCTATTATTCCAGCTTTCGTGGAATTCATATCAAATCTAGGATAATAACTTTTGGAAGTTGAATAAGTCCCAAGAAATTTTCCGTTTTTATTTATTTCCATCATAGCCTCATAGTTAGTATGATCACTTTTAGTTGTTACTATAGATTCAACATATTTGAATTTATAATTTTTAAAAACAGCAGTCTCACCTGGCTGTAAAGCAAAGTCTTTTTCCAATCCCATAAATGAAGTGCCAGCAATACCTAGCATTACCAATAAAATACCTGTATGTGATATCAATCCTCCATATCTAGATGAGTTTGAAAAAATCATTTTAAAAGCAATTTTAATTCTATTCATATATTTGAATTTTTTACTTTTTGATACTGAAATAATTCTATAAACCTCATTTAAAAATTGAAATGTAGCAAAGTAAAAAATAAATAATGTGATAGTTATCCAATAATGACCTTGAATTAACCAACTGTTAATAATTGCAATTATTAATGAAATTAAAATAAATATTATTTTTTTCTTTATAAAAGATTTAAAACCTGTGTTCTTCCATGGAATAAATGGAGCTATGCTTAAAATAACCATCAAAATTAATAAAATAGGCCCATTGACTTTGTCATAAAATTCTCTCCCTACATATATTTGTTGATTTTCAATCGATTGAGTGAAAACCGGATAAATTGTACCCATTAGAGTTATTAGGGCTACTGATAAAAACAAAACATTTTGAATTAATATAAATGATTCTCGTGACAAAACAGAAGTAACTTTTTTTGGAGAGTTTAATTTAGAATAATTAAACATAAAAAATATTATAGAAAGAAAAGATGAAATAGTCATGAAAATTAAAAATGTCCACCCTAAGGATGAAGATGCAAAAGAATGAACTGAAGGTACTGCGCCTCCTCTATTAATAAACATTCCCATTTGAGCCATAAAGAAAGCAAAAACAACTAAAAACAAATTCCATCCTTTGAACATATTTCTTTTGTTTTGAACAATAATCGAATGTATTAAAGCAGTCATTATTAACCAAGGCATCAAAGATGAATTTTCAACAGGATCCCATGCCCAATATCCACCCCACCCTAGTATTGTATAAGCCCACCAACTACCTAAAGCAAGTCCTGCTGTTAAAATCATCCATGTACTAATTGACCATTTTCTTAATAAGGATAATTTATTATCACTATCATTATTTATTACTGATCCCAAAGAAAGAGAAAAAGGAATGGAAACAGCTGTTAAGCCAATCATTTGCACAGGGGGATGTATAAACATACCAAAGTGCAATAACAATGGATTAATTCCTTGTCCATCATCTGGAATATACATCGATTCGTTAAATGGATTAGCTAGTATAGCGGTTGTCCCAAGTAAAAATATTAAAAAGAACAAAATAAAAATTTTCGAATAATTAATGGTCATATCATCTAAATTTTTATTTTTTAAAAATATATATAACAAAACTGATAAGGATGTTGAAATAAAAAGTAGTGATCCTTCATTTCCCGAATAAAATGCTATCCAAGTATAAATTTTAGGCATAGCGTCACTACTATGATCAGCAACATATTGAATACTATAATCATGATTAACAAAACCTAAAACTAATGTGATAGTTGAAATTAGTATTAAAACAAATCCTATATTTGCCGCAAATCTACTACTTAATAAAAATTTGAAGTCTTTAAATTTGATACCTAAAAATAAAGACATCAAAGAGTAAATATATGCTCCCAGGGATAATTTGATTAATATGTCGCCTAATGGGCCGTATATCAAATGATTCTCCTTTTAACTCTAATATTAGAATAAAGAATAAAATATGTTAGAGAAGCAATAATTAAAATAATAATTGGAATGATCCATAAAAATAAGCCTATTCCTTTTTTGTCAGGTGTTGCCAAGATTTCTATCCCGTATTTAGAAACCAAGAATGATTTGATTTGCTCATCAGTCCATCCGTCATTTATTTTATTTTTTATAAAATCTTTCAAGTCTTGTGAAATTTTAGTATTAGATTCCGCGATTGTTTCTGCTGGGCATATAGGGCATTTGATTTTTGTTTCTAATTCCAGGTATCTGATTTCGTTATGAGTCAAATCAGATTGTTTGTCATAAAAGCAACTTAGCATTGTCATACACAAAACTAATGATCCAATAAGATAATAAGAGCGATAATAATTAATTGATTTAAGTTGTTTCTTCAAATATGACTCATTTATAAGATATAAATAATAATTTAAACAATAAGATTTGTTATAATTTCTTAAAACCAGAATGTTTTACAATATGATAATTTACTTCTATTCCAATAAACCAAGAGCTGGTAAAAGTCTAATTCTATCAGCTTTTTCCAATTTATTGACTAAAAAAAATATTAAGAATATAGCCATCAAGCCTATTTTCGATCCGTCATCAAAAGATGATAGTGAAACACAATCAAATTTCAATGAGTTGTTAGCACAAAATACTCAATTTCAATCTCAATCAGCAAGCATAAAACAAACGAAGAATGATTTGAAAGAATTTGTAAGCGAAATCCAAAATCTAAACAAAAAATATAAAGTTGTTTTAGTAGAGGTTGCTAGCAATGCATCAATAGATTTCAATTCTGAATTACCGGATAGTAATTCAATCCATATTTTAATTAATGAATTTGCAACAACAGCTAATGTTAAACATATTAATAGCTACAAAAATTTAGATTGGATAATTTATAATAAAGTCCCTAAATATAGATCCAATTATATTCAATCAACAATCATCCCCAAATTAAAATTAGAAAGTAAAAAAGTAATTGCATCTATACCAGAATCCAGGTTATTAAATTCAAATAGTATTCACGAAATAAATTTGTTTCTCAATGGCACCTATATAGTAGAAGAAAACACAGAAAATATAATTGAAAGCTTTTTAATTGGAACTCCTACAATGGATTCAGGTAAGCATTACTACAATTATCACAAAAACCCTGCTGTTATTGTTCGATCAGATAGGCCAGATATTCAAATGTCAGCTCTATATCAAGATGTTAAGTGTTTAATACTTGCTGGTAAAAGTAAAATTGCAGACTATGTTATATATGAAGCAGAAGTAAGAGAAATTCCTTTAATCCAAGTTGACTCAAATACAATTGATACTGCTAATCAAATCAATCTAATCTCAAAGATAACAAATCCGTTCCATGGACATAAAATGGAAGCAATTACAAAAACACTAAATGATCAAATAAATTTAGATACTATTTTATCAATTTAGTATGCAGTCAAATTCACTAAACCACCTAAATGAAAGTCAATACAGTGCTGTAATACATGATAAAGGACCTGCATTAATAATCGCAGGCCCAGGTAGCGGTAAAACAAGAGTTATAACTTCAAGAATTGCTTGGCTTGTAGAAAACAATATTTCAATACATCAAATTGCAGCACTTACTTTTACAAATAAAGCTGCATCAGAAATGAAAAATAGAATATTTAAAATGCTGGATACTAATCCTATTAGATTTTTACCAAACATTGGAACTTTTCATTCATTTTGTGCTTATATGTTAAGACAACACGCAGAATCTTTAGGAGTAGATAAAAACTTTATAATATATGATAACTATGATCAAGTATCTCTTTTGAAAAGATCTCTAAAAGATTTGAATTTAGATTCTAAAATATATAAACCTCAAGTAATTTTAGGTTTGATTTCTAAATCTAAAAGTAAACTAGAGACCCCAGAGATTTATAATAAATCAATTTCCACAGCATTTGAAAAAAATGTTCATAAAATATATCAAACATATCAAAATAAATTATTACAATCTAACGCATTAGATTTTGATGATTTACTAGTACACGCATATTTTTTAATGAATAAAAACAAAGATATTTTAGATATATATAATGAACAATATCAATACCTGATGATAGATGAATTCCAAGACACTAACTTTGTGCAATATCAAATCGCACAACTACTCTCCAGTAAAAGTAAAAATATATTTGTAGTAGGAGATCCAGATCAATCTATTTATTCTTGGAGAAATGCAGACATAACAAATATATTAAACTTTAAAACTGACTATCCAAATTCAAAAATAGTATATTTAAACCAAAATTATAGATCATCACAGATTATAATTGATGCTTCTCAATCAGTCATATCTGAAAATAAAAATAATTATAACAGGAAAATTTTTTCAGCAAATAATAACAAAAATAATCTTATCGTGACAGTTGAAGCCTATGATGAAATTGAGGAAGCAGAAAAAATTGCAAAAGAAATCAATAATATTGTAATTTCGGATAAAATCCAACTAAGCGATATAGCAATAATGTATAGAACAAATGCACAATCAAGAGCATTTGAACAAGTTTTATCGATAAATAAAATTCCTTTTCAATTAGTTGGAGGAACAAGGTTTTATCAAAGGCAAGAAATAAAAGATTTACTTGCATATGTAAGATTAACTATTAATCTTAATGATGACTCAAGTTTTTTAAGAGTTATAAATACGCCTTCAAGGGGTATAGGCAAATCTAGCATCGATAAGATTGCTATGAATGCTTATCTTAATAATATTTCATGTTATGACTCAGCCAAATCATTACTAGAAAAATCATCAAACAATGAAATCAAACTATCTACAGGGCCATCTAAAAACATCCAATTATTTATAGATATAATTGAAAAAATCAATTTGATTTCAAAAACTATTTCAATAGAAGAATTAGTTACAACAATTATTACAACAATAAATTATAAAGATTATTTAATAAATTATTTATCAAGCCCAGAGGAAAGATTCGAAAACTTAGAAGAACTTGTAAATTCGATATCGAGTTTTGAACCAATAGATCATGAAAATAAAATCAATGAATTCCTAGAATCTGTCAGTTTGATAAACGATATTGATAGTATGGATGATGCACAAGACAAACTCACATTGATCACATTACACCAATCAAAAGGATTAGAATATGACTCGGTATTTTTGACCGGATTAGAAGATGGAACTTTACCCCATATACTATCATTTGACAATGAGTTGGAAATTGAAGAAGAAAGAAGATTACTGTATGTGGGAATAACACGAGCGAAAAGAAGATTATACCTCTCAAGAGTTTTCAAAAGAGGAGGATGGGGTAAATCAGAAGTTAAATCTCCTTCAAGATTTTTATATGATATACCACACAAGTTAACGATTGGGCATAAAGTCAAAAAATCAAATTTTAATACTCCAAAAATAATAAATAGAAATAAATCAGAAAATATAAAAACTAAAATACCAGAGATCAATACTGGAGATAAAGTTAAACATCCATCATTTGGCAATGGTATAGTTATAGCTTCAGTAAATTCTAAAGATGATATAGAACTTACAATTGCATTTGATGAAAATAATGGAATAAAAAAGTTTCTTTACTCAATGAGCGGAATTATAAAAATATAAATAGGTTATAATATTTTTGAAAGGAGGATTACATATGTCAAAATCAAGTATACCTGAAAGTTTGACAAACTCAATTGGAACAGAATCTATTAAAATGTCAAATGACATTGAGAAAGGTGCTATCAGAAGATTTGCAGAAGCCATAGAAGATAATAACCCTGTATATACTGATGAAGAATACGCTAAAAATTTAGGTTACCGAAATGTAATTACTCCACCTACTTTTCTTAGATCTGTTCAAACTAACCCTTTACCAGAGCATATTAAATCTCCGTATTCTGCTGTAGTAGATGGTGGAAGTGTATGGGAATATTTCGAACCTGTTTGTGCGGGAGATAAAATATCTACTGTTTTAAAATTTGAACAAGTATTTGAAAGAGAAGGAAGATTAGGGAATATGATCTTTTTAATCAAAATAACAAAATACACTAATCAATTAGAAGAATTAGTTGCGACTCAAGCCACTACTAGCATAACTTATGAACCAAAAAAAGAGGATTAGTATTATGAGTCAAGATATATATTTCGAAGATGTAACAGAAGGAATGGAAATTCCTATCATTGAAAAGAATCCAACTACTCAACAGTTAGTTAAATACGCTGGCGCTTCGGGTGATTTTTACCAAATTCACTACGATATGGAATATGCAAAAAATAACGGATTACCGGGGGTTATTTTACATGGAGCTTTGAAAAATGCATTCTTGGGACAATTAATTACAGACTGGATTGGACCAACAGGAAAATTAAAAAAACTTGAAGTACAATATAAAGGTATGGATTTACCAGGTGCTCCTGTATTTGCAAAAGGCATAGTATCAAAAATCAATGATAACAACACAGTGAATTGTGATATTTGGCTAGAAACAGACAACGGTGAAAAAACCACGGTTGGAAAAGCAGTGGTTCAATTACCAACAAAATAAAATTAATTAAGAGTTGATATGATAAATTACGATACATCAATGCCCGTTCTATTATTACCAGCAATCACATTCTTAATGATATCTTTTGGTACAAGATTCACGGTGATTTCTAATTTGATCAGGAAAATCCATGATGAATCTACAGACAAATCTGATTTGAAAACTAAAGATTACAAAAATAGAATTAATAGTGAAATATCTGCTCTGAATAAAAGATTGTTACTAACTCAAATTCTTCAAATATCTGCCGGGTTAGGATTCTTATTTAATCTGCTAGCAATATTAATGCTCCTCTTAGAAAACAAGAGCCTAAGTTATATATTATTCATGATTGGTCTTATAACTTTAATAATATCAATAATATTATTTATAATAGAAATAAGTATTTCTTCTAAATCACTTCGAGTACACATAGTTGACGTAGAAGATGAGAACAATTAGTTTAGTAATCTAATGATTTAACAAATTCTATAACATTATTTTTAGATATAGGATTATTTGTTTGTCCATCTTCTTTTAAAGAAGTCCCAACAATTACTCCATCACAATACTTCAAAAAGTTATTAACATTATTTTTATTAATTCCGCTTCCAACTAAAATAGGTTGGTTAATTTCCTTATGTAAATTTTCGAGTTCCTTCAAAGATGCTTCTTTACCTGTAATATCACCAGTTACAATAATTCCATCTGCCATATTTCTTTCTAATGTGGCTTTAGCACTCAGTAATAAGTTTTGATTACCTAATGGTACAGCATGTTTAACAAGGACATCAGCAAATATTTTCACTTTTGATTTCAATAAAGATTTCAAGTCCAAAACTGGCCTTGCGTTACCTTCAATAATACCTTCTTCTGCTACAACAGCTCCTGTTAACACATTAACTCTAATAAACGACGCTCCAGTAACTTCAGCTATACTTAATCCGGAAACTGCATCATTTCGCATTACTTGAACGCCAAAATCGAAATCATATTCCTGTTCTAATTTAGTTACTATTTTAGTGAACGAAGAAATTGTTATAGGGTTAGCGGGTAATCTGGAAAAAGGGATATCTCCATAATTTTCAATATTTACGGTATTAATTCCGCCTTCTAGAATATTTTCCAAATCCATTTTAGCTCTATCTAGAACTTTATCTAGGTCTCCAGCGTAATTAGGACTCCCTGGTAATGGCAGTAAATGTAACATTCCGACAATTGTTTTATTCATATATTCTCCGAATTGCTTTTAAGTTCATCAAATTCTTTTTTAAATGGCATAGAATCTGTAGCGCCAGGTTTTTGGACAGCAACACATCCGCTAATAATTCCATAATATATTAATTCTCTAAATTGTAAGTTATCAGAAACTCCCAAACTTAATCCCCCACTAAATGCATCTCCTGCAGCTACTGAGTCTATTACATTTATGCCAATTGGAGTTTTGATAAAGTGAGATTCGTTTTTGTTATAACCAAATGCTCCGAATTCAGCCATTGTAATTATCACATTTTTCACACCTTTATTTATAAATATCTTAGATGCTTCTATAGCTTGATTTTCAGTTATTATTTCATCTAAGCCTGATAGAGTTTGAGCTTCAGTTTGATTGGGGATCAGGTAGTCAATAAATTCATATGCTGGATCGGGCAATGTATTTGCCGGGGCAGGATCCCATATTACTATCTTGTTATTTTTTTTTGCAATTTTAGCTGCTTCATAAGAAATATTCATTGGAATCTCAGATTGCAAAACAAGTAAATCAATATCAGAGATAATACTTTGTAAATAATTTAATTCATCATCTCCACACAAATAATTTGCTCCAGGTGCCTGGATTATAGAATTCTGTCCATCTGAATCTAATATAATATTAGCAACGCCTGTATATGTAGATTCATCTCTAGAAATACCATCAATACTTATATTTTCTCTTTTAAAATTATCAATAAGAGTATTTGCGAAATCGTCGTTACCAACTCTTCCAATCATAGTAGTATTTAGGCCTAATCTCCCACATGCAACCGCTTGGTTTGCACCTTTTCCTCCCGGTGTTACAAAAAAATCTTTACCAACAATTGTTTCCCCTGCTGCAGGCATTTCTTTGACCACTGAAAAAAAATCGATATTTATACCACCTAGAATACAAACATTAAAATCAGAGGATTGAGATGTCATCGGGAGCCTCCAATATAAATTTATTTAACGGATTGTTCCCGGAATCGGTTATATGAGTTACAACTTCTATTCTAGATCCCTGCCCTTCTATATTGTGAAGGTCAAGTTTTACAGCTAATGTCATGTTTGGTTTAATTTCAAAATCATTGGTAGAACTCAAATCAGGTTCTTCTACAACATCTAAACCTACTCCATGTCCTACTCCTCTTCTACCGGATACATATGGAGTAAAGTTGTCAGCAAATCCTAAAGGTTCTAATCTTTCTAAAATAGAATCATATATAGTTAATGATGATGTGAAAGGTTTTATCTGTGGAATGATTTCTTTAATTATACGGTGGCATGAAAGGACAGATTTTCTTTTCAAGTCACTTGCACCTGGCATTAATATAGTAAAACCAGAATCGTTACAATAATTTTCATAAGATGGGTTGAAGTCGATCATTACAAAATCTCCTTCTTCAATCACTCTGTTTGAGGGTCTCCATGCTGGATAATTAGTATTTGGGCCAGACATAATTACAGTAGCAGATCCTAAATCCGCTCCCATTTTTCTCCCAATATATTCAGCTTCAGCAGCAATTTGTATTTCAGTCATTCCAATTTCACATTTATTAACAATTTGAGATAAAACATAATCATTTATTGATGCTGCTTTTGATAACAATTGGATTTCTGAATTACTTTTAATTGATCTAATGTCAGAAAGTAATTTACCACACTCAATAAACTCCGCATCGCCTAATAAATTTTTTATAGAATTAAATGTTTTAATTGGTAATAAATTATCACCAATAATTCCTATTTTAAATTTTGTGTTATTAAGAGGAGAAAATATTGATTCAATATGAGATTCGATTTCACTTATTGATCTAACATCGGCTATAGGAATTTTATCTTGAGCAGCATATGCATTTAATCTACCAATAAAAACAACAGGGGCCTCATTCTTAACTAAAATAATTAATTGAGGTGATTCCTCTATAACGTTTATGGGTTTATAATTCGTGAAATATGTAGAATTTCCTGATCTGTATTCATCTGAAAAAATAATTAATGCATCCAAAGATTCATTGAACATCTTTTTTCTCATCAAATTTAATCTGGAATTCAATTCGTTTTTTTTAATATCCATTATGAATGCCTAATATAAGAAATTCTAATGATTAATTGATTATCACAATGAGGACAGTTATTTAATCCTTTATGTTTAATTTCCATAAGATAATTTAAAGTCTCTCTGAATTTTCGATTTTAATATTATTTAATTTATCAAATGCTGTGAATTTCAACACTTTACTGTAAAAAAACAATTCAGACTCAAGAGAAGATTTAATGTTTTCAGATTTTCTAAATCCATGTTGTTCTCCTTCGTACATTATTAATGAAAAAGGAATTTTTTTATCTCTCAATCCTTGGGCCATTATTTCCGCTTGTGATGGGGGAACTATTTTATCTTCAGTTCCTTGAAATATTATCATTGGGCATGAAAGTTGATCAGTAAAGTTTATGGCTGATCTATTATAATATTTTTCTTTTTCTTCAGGATATTTACCAATAAGAGAATCCAAATATCTGGATTCAAACTTGTGAGTATCATCAATGAATACAGATAAGTCTGCTATTCCATAATATGTTGCACCTACTGCGAATCGTTTATGGAATGTTAAAGCATTTATTGTAGTATAACCTCCAGCAGAACCTCCTTTGATTGCTACTCTAGATGAATCTACTAATCCTCTATTTGATAGAAAATCAACAGCGGCAATACAATCATCAGTATCATAAACACCCCAATTCCCTTTTAGAGAGTCTCTGTATTTTCTTCCATAACCAGTAGATCCTCTATAATTCACATCAACCACAGCAAATCCTCTATTTGTCCAATATTGGACAGATAGATTAAGTGAATTACTTGTTGAGCCAGTTGGTCCTCCATGGCTAATTACAAGAAGAGGAGGTTTTTCACTTTTTAAACCTTCAAATTTTGTATTTGTTGGTTTATAAAAGTAAGCATAAGCTATGTCATTTGATGTTGTATCAAATATTATTTCTTCAGCAATCGAAATTTCTTCGTTATCAATTTGAATAGTATTTGATTTTTTTAAAATATCTACATTACTTGAACTTAAATCTAATGAGCATACTTGGCTACTTGTAGTTGGAGATGCACCTATATATACCACATTATCATTACAATAACTCAAATCACTTATAGAAGTATGGTTTATTTGAATTTCTTCAATGATTTCACCTTCCAAACTAATTTTTCGAATCAATCCTTTATTTTTATCTTTTGAAGAACCCTTAAGAAAAATGCAATTTTCATAAATAAAATAAGTTCTAAATCCAAATTGCCATGCAGGACCACCGTGATCATTTTCTTCATTTAATATATCAGATATTTTTTGGTCTGAATATTTCTTAAGATTCCACCAGCCAGAGTCATCACTTATATAAATTAATTCACCTTTATCTGTCCATTCAGGTTGAACTATACTGATATTTGTTGACCCGTCTATTTTTAATTTATTAGATATTTTTTGTGAATCAAAATCTGCAATATACAATTCATTACCATCCCACGGCATATTAGGGTGATCCCATTCTAACCAACATATTTGATTTGAAATAGGATTTGGCCTTGGTGAAGAATAGAAATCTCTTCCGGAAGCTAAAACAATTATTTCTGAAGAAATTGTCGAAACTGCTACTATCTCATTTTGAGCTTCTTTATCTTTAACATGAGTTTCTCTTACACAAAATATCCATTTACCATCATTTGATAACGTTAAATCAGCATATCTGATTCCCATAGGAATATCAGACGGTTCTGTAATAGGGGTTATTTTATCTGCAGATATTTTATATATAAGCTGATCTTCCCAATTAGTAAAAAAAACAATCTCATCTTTAACCGTAAAAGATCCTCCTCCGTATTCATGTACTGTATTCCTGGAGTTGAATTTTTTTGGAATAATATCTGTTGTTGTTCCATCTTGGTTGTGTTTAATAATTACAGATCTGCCAGATTCAGAAGGCCTTCCTTCTAAAAAATAAATATCTTGATTATCAATTCTGATTTCATTGAATTTTAATCCCCCTTCAATGATTTTTTCAGGAGTAAATATTGATTCCCAAGATCCATATTGTGATTGTTTTTTTGTTGCCATAATTATTTAAGTATTTTTCTAAAAATATTAATTTTGTTTTTTTACCTCTTACAAGTAGTTTTCAAACATCTAAATCTTTTGAAATTTTTGCACTCTTTCTGCGGGAGAAAGTTCAGCAACATATATGCTACCCTCTGAATCAACACATATTCCATGGCCTGAGAGAATTGTTCCTTTGCCATCTCCTCTATCACCATGCCATCTAGTGATAAGTTCTCCTTCTGTAGTCCAAATACTAACACCACCCTGTTCTGTTT
>Ga0209501_10003474_pt1 | contig 15753 bp, 11 predicted proteins | sample ArcticOcean_MG_C_4_FD_187434 | JGI IMG/M metagenome (GOLD analysis project Ga0209501, IMG submission 187434) | Marine microbial communities from western Arctic Ocean - ArcticOcean_MG_CB4_134 (SPAdes) (version 2) | ecosystem: Environmental > Aquatic > Marine > Oceanic | place: Arctic Ocean...
ATTCCGGCCTTGACCTGTGGCGACGACCCCGTGAGATCGACTGTCACATTCTCCCCGCTGATTGTCATCGATACCTGAATCACAACCGGCCCGGCGTCGATATTGTCGGCATCTATGTGGCCTGTGGCCTCGAAGGTGCCGTCGGGCAGGTCGGCGATCTCCTTGCGCGCCAGGTCCTCGGTGTAGTCAAGCAGTGCGTCCATGTACCGGCGGAGGGCTGCCGCACCGTACTTGCCGGCCAGGGATAGGAACTGCCGCTCCCCCGTGTGGGCTGCTGCGATCTGCGCCCTCAGGTCTCCCATTACCAGGCGAGGGAGTCGAACGTTCTTCTGTATTACAGCAAACAGCGTTTCGTTGGGTACCCCGGCCTCATACAACTTGAGCGTCGGGATGCGCAGGCCTTCCTGGTATATCTCTGTCGAGTCGGTTGAGTTTGAGCCAGGAACGATGCCGCCGACATCGGTGTGGTGCGCGACCACACCGGCGAAGCCCTCTAGGTCGCCGTCGATGAATATGGGTTTTATCACATAGATATCAGGCAGGTGGATGCCCCCGGAGCTGTAGGGGTCGTTGAGGATGAAAATGTCACCGGGCGCTATTCGTCCCTCGTACTTGCTCAGGACGGAGGCTACGGCGTCGGGGAACGAGCCCAGGTGCATGAGGATCGTGAGTCCCTGAGCGACGACGCGGCCTTGCCGGTCGCAGAATGCCGTGGAGTAGTCCATGGCGTCTTTGACGATGCCGGAGTGCGCGGTCCGCATTACCGTGAGGGCCATCTCATCCACGAGTAGGTCTAGCCGGTTGCGGACGACCTCGAATGTGATGGGGTCTATGTCTCTGGCGGTCATTCTTGTTCCTTCGTGGCTGACGGCCCCGATTCTACTCCGAGACGGGCTGTGGGTCTAGCAAATTGTGGTAATTGGAAGAGAGTGAGCGAGGTTGGGTGCTTTTCGCTCATGGTGAGCTTGTCGAACCACGGCTTCATTCAGTGTGGCTTAATCCACCCCCCACCCCCGGACCATGCTGAGGATGTTCTCGCCTCCCCAAACCCTTCGTTGCCGCTCAGGGTGACATGGGAGCGTTAGGATTACATTCTACGGCCGTCGGAGGACGCGGCCTCCGCGGTCGCCTGTGGGTACGCCGTTCTGCAAAGCGACGACGCCGTTTACCACGACGTGGGACATGCCCTCGGCGAGTTGGTTCGGGTGGTCGAGGGTGCCCCGTTCGCCGAATCGCTGTGGGTCGAATATGGCAAGGTCGGCGTGGGCGTGTTTCTGGATGCGGCCTCTGTCGGAGAGACCGAGCCGGTCGGCGGGTGCAGCGGCCAGCTTCCTGATGGCCTCCCCGATCGTCAGGTCGCCTGTTTCGCGCACCATGCGTCGGTAGAACCAGGCCGCCCAGGTGAATGCGCCCAGGAATTCCTTGCCCGCCAGGGGACCGTCGACGGCGAGGGCTGTGGCGTCGGAGCCTACGGTGCAGAGGGGGTGTCGGAATGTACGCCGCAGCTCCTCTTCCTCATAGGAGTGGCAGATGCACATCGGGGCATGGGGGTCGTCGGCCTCTGCGGCCAGCACGTCGAGGATTGCATCGAATGCGTCGCCATTGGGTGGCGCAAGCGCCGCAAAGTTTTTGCCCACCTGCTCTGGGAGATGCTTGCTCTTGAACAGGTACACGCGGTCCCAGCCACCAAGCGCGAAACTGGAGATCAGGCTCTCGTATTCGCGCATCTTGTCCCGAAACGCAGGGTCGGTGAGTCTGGCGCGAACCTGGTCGGGGCCGCCCAGAAGCGCATTTGCAGGAAGGGCGGCGCTGAGGTTGGTGATGCCGTGGAGTCGTGTATGGGCGTCGAAGGCGGCGTCGATACCCATGGAATGTGCCGATCCAACCGCGTCCATCACCCTGTCCAGCGCGTTTGGTGTGCCTCCTCGGCGGGGGATGATGTGGGACACCTGAATGCGCACGCCTGACGCCTTGGCAACCCGGAGGCCCTCCTCGACGGCTTCGACTGCGCGCACTTCCTTGTTCCGGGTGTGTGTGGCATAGAGGCCGTTTTTCTGCCCGACCACGCGGCACAGAGCGGCGGTCTCATCTTCTGGGCTAGCGCGCTCGGCATCGTACTCGAGGCCTGTGGAGTATCCGAATGCGCCAGCGTCCAGACCCTCTTCCAGGTGGTGGACCATCGTGGCGACCTCGCGGGGTGTAGCCGGTTTGCCGGGGTCGGCGACAGACGCCAGGCGAAGGTTGCCGTTGGGGACGAGGGCGGCGATATTCACAGCCGGACGGCCCTCATCCATGCGATTCAGGTACTCTGCTGTGGTTCGCCATTCGGTGGGAAAGCCGGGGACGTGCCCGTAGATATTGCCCCAGTAGCGCTCAGGCTCTGTGAGGGGTGCGCAACCGTGGCCGCAGTTGCCTATGACCTCTGTGGTCACGCCCTGGGCGATGGCGCTCTGGGCGCGAGGGTCGACCAGGAGGGTGAAGTCTGAGTGGCTGTGGATGTCGATGAAACCTGGTGCGACGACCATGCCTGTCGCGTCGAGAGTGCTGTGGCTCTCTGCGGCTGCAAGGTCGCCAATCGCTGTGATCCGGTCGCCGGTCACGCCGATATCCGTTCGGATTCCAAGCGCTCCCGTACCGTCGACGACCGTTCCGCCACTAACAACTAGGTCTAGCACGATATGGTCACCTCTATCTCGAAGGTGATGGGGTCTATGTCTTGGGGAAGCATATTTTAGGGTTGTGTGTACTTTCGGTTGCTACTTCGAAACCACGTCGATGATGATGTTGTTCCACTGGTCCAGCGACGCGGCGCAGTCGGGTGGTACCACCACGGTCGCGTCGTACTCGTCGATGACTATGGGACCATGTCGAGGTACGGTGTTGAGGTCAGACCTGGACAGGATCGGGGTCTGCATCCGGCCGTGGTCAGGCCCGAAGTAGGCATCGCGCCTCTGGCCGCGAGATGCAGCGCCGCCGGTCGCGGGTCGTTCGGGCCGGGTCAGGTCTGTTTTCCCACGGGCTGCGGACCTGAGGTTAACGATTTCGACGGGTTCGCCGGGGGCCTTGTGTCCGTAGGTCCTCTCATGCTCGTCGTGGAAAACCGCAACTAGCGAGACTACGTCGGCGGCGGTGAGCCTGCCTGCGGGTGCGTCGACGGTCAGTTCGTATGCCTGGCCGACGTACCGCAGGTCAGCGGAGCGACGGAGTTCGATGTCCGCATCATCGTATCCCTCGGCCTTCAGCGCCTCGATGGCTCTCGACTCCAGCTGTTTGTATGCATTGTGGAGCGCGTCGGGGTCTACCTCCGAGACGCGGCTGAAGAACGTCTGCACGAAGTGGTATTCAGGCAGGGCCTCCAACAGCCCGACGGCAGAGAGTAGGCCCGGCGCAGGGGGCACGATCACGCGCCGGATGCCCAGGTCCCTGGCGATTCCCGCCGCGTGCACTGGCCCGGAGCCGCCGAATGCTAATAGGGCGAAGTCTCTCGGGTCGCGGCCTCGGTAGGTGGACACGGCCCTGATGGCCCTCATCATCGTGATATTGGCCACGGTGTGAATTCCGTAGGCTGTCTCCAGCAGACCGGTCCCCAGTGGTTCGGCGACCTTTTGTTGCAAGATCTCCTCGGCTATTTCGGGCTTTAGCTCGACCGCGCCACCAGCCAGTTTTTCGGGGCTGATGTAGCCGAGGACGACATTGGCGTCCGTGACGGTGGGTTCCTCCCCGCCGGTCCCGTAGCAGACGGGGCCGGGCATGGCCCCCGCGCTCTGTGGTCCTACCTTGAGGGCGCCGCCGCGATCGATCCAGACGATGCTACCACCACCTGCGCCGACCTCTGCCAGGTCTACAACCGGCACCTTGACCGCGTGGCCTCCTCCCTTGACCAGGCGGCTGGACAGCGAGATACCTGCGCCGATCTCGTGCTCGGTTGTCCAGGATAATTGTCCGTCCTCAATCAGCGATGCCTTGGCGGTGGTACCGCCCATGTCGAAGCTGATTATATTGGTCTCGCCGCTGCGTTTCCCTACCTGATCGGCGGCGACTACCCCGGCGGCGGGGCCGGACTCTACGATGTGTACGGGCGCATCCGCGGCCTTGATCGCGGACATGACACCGCCGTTGGACTGCATGATACGCACGGGCGCGTGGATACCGGATTCCCGTAGCTGGCGGAGCAGCGAGTCTATGTAGCCCTTGACAATCGGTCCCAGGTACGCATTTACGACTGTTGTACTGGTCCTCTCGTACTCACGGATCTCGCTAAGTACGTCTATCGAGAGCGAAGTGAACACCCCAGGGAGTTCCTGGCGCAGGATCTCTCCGACGCGGCGCTCGTGGTTGGGGTTACGATAGGAGTGGATGAAGCACACTGCTACGGATTCAGCGCCATCCTCTTTGATGCGCTCGATAGCGGCGTAGATCGTACTTTCGTCGAGAGGGGTGACGACCTCGCCATCTGCGCCGATCCGTTCCTTGACCTCGAGGCGGAGTCGGCGCTCTGCCAGTGGTTTTGGCGGTTGGTAGAACAGGCTGTAGAGGTGAGGGATACGGAGTCGCCGAAGCTCCAGGACATCCCGGAAGCCCAAGGTCGTGATCAGCGCGGTTTTCGCGCCCTTGTTCTCGAGGACCGTGTTGCTGGCTACGGTCGTACCGTGGATGATCTCGTCGATGGATTCGCCGACGAGTCCAAGTTCCGAGAGCAACTGGCGGACCCCCTCAAGGATGCCGAGGGCGTAGTCGCCAGGGGTCGAGGAGACCTTCTTGGTCCAGTACTCGCCGTCGGGTGAGACAAGTACTACGTCGGTGAAGGTGCCTCCGATGTCGACACCGAGGCGGTATCGGCCCTGGGCGCTGGATGGCATGAGGTTCACTTCCTCGTGGGTTGCGGGATGGTATGGGCGGCTACGCGGGCAGCGTACGGAAGGGCTCGACCACTGTCAAGGGCAATCGAAACGCGGGTCCGTTCGATGTATCGGATGGTTGTGCCTGGTCTTACTTTGCGAGATGGCTTAGACACGATGTTGAGAGGCCTCTGTCCGAGGGCTGTGAGGCCTTCACGGTTTCTTCAATTTCATTGGGTATCATGGTGGCCGGTGGTACACGCTTACGTGCTGAGTGCATTGTAGGATATGGTCTTCACCATCAATCAAATCAGAGTAATTTTTGAATGGCCTAGAATGCTCAGTCTGACACTAACGCGCAAATACATACGAGGGGTGGATCAGTATGGACGATCTCATCATAGTTGCGAAGGGCGTGCAAAAGACCTATGACACGGGCACGGTGAAGGTCAATGCCCTCCGTGGGGTGGACCTTGCGGTGCGCCGCGGCGAGATGGTGTCGATTATGGGGCCTAGTGGGTGTGGGAAGACCACATTGCTCAACTGCCTATCTGGCCTCGACGAAGTCGACGGGGGGCAGGTGCTTATCGACGGGGTCGTACTCCATGATTTGCCCGATGACGACCGAAGCGAGTACCGGGCGCATCGCATGGGGTTCGTGTTCCAGCTCTACAACCTGTTGCCGGTCCTGAGCGCCTTGGAGAACATTGAGTTACCCCTGCTGTTATCGGGTTTAGGATCATCCGATGCACGGCGCAGGTCGATGGAGATGCTCGACCGGGTCGGGCTCGCGGACTGGTCTGAACATACTCCGGGCGAGCTTTCGGGCGGCCAGAGGCAGCGCGTAACGATTGCGCGGGCCCTGGTGAACAAGCCGGCGATCGTCTGGGCGGACGAGCCCACGGGCGACCTGGACAGCGAGACTGCCTCGGAGATTATGGACCTCATGGCCCAGATGAACACTGACGATAACGAAACATTCGTTGTCGTTACTCATTCCCCTGAGGTTGGACGACGTGCCGACCGCATTGTACGGATGCGTGACGGTTCCGTAGTTGATGATGGCCTCGGTGCCGTTGCATCGCCAGAGGGCGACTAATGGAAGAGATTTTCGGCATTTCGATGGACGTACTCATGTACGTCTTTCTCGGAGCATTCCTGATTACCATCTCGGTGGTGATGGTACTGGCGATGCGAAACCGGATCATCTTGAAGCTGGGACTCAGGAATATTCCGCGTAGACGCGGGCAGACCGTTCTCATCATCATTGGTGTCATGCTGAGCACCGTGATCATGGCTGCTGCTTTCGGCACCGGTGACACCCTAAGCTACTCGATACGGAACGAGGCGATAAATGGCCTTGGTCTCGTCGACGAGTTGATAATTCCCCTGCGGGCCGATGAGGGGGACTCGATCACCAATTTGTATTTCCCGCTAGAGCGTTTCAATCAGTTGCGAGACGCTCTAGCGGACAACCAAGACATTGACGGCCTGGCACCCCAACTCGCCGAGACTGTCGCCGTGCGAGACATTAGGACCAAGCTAAGTGCGGGGCAGACCAGGCTCGTGGGGTTGGACGCCGGGCAACTCGATGGCTTCGGTGGGTTTGCATCCGTTGACGGCGTCTCCCGGATAGCTGACCTGGCCGATGGCGAGGTGCTGTTGAGCACGGAGGCGGAGGACGAACTGGACGCCGAGGTGGGCGATATCCTCGACATGTTCCTAAAGGACCGGACGGTTACGTTGATCGTGGCGGGCATCGTAGAGCGTGGTGGCCTGGCGGGGGTGGACCCAACCGTGTTGATGCCGTTGGCGCGGGCACAGGCGCTGGTTGGTCGGGATGGTCAGATCAATTCCATACTAGTGTCCAATCTTGGTGACCAGAGGGGCGGCGAGGCGCTCACGGATGATGTCACGAAAGAGCTCAGGTCGCTCTTTAACGATCAGGCTGTGGCGGTACGTCTAAAGGATCTTTTCAACTCGCCGAACGTACTTGAGGTTCTAGGAAAGAAACAGTCCGACGAGACTCTTGGGGTCGAGATCAAGGAGAAACTGGATGATCTGGTGCGTGAGTTGGGAGAACCTGGCGTTAGCAAGGATCTGAACAGCCTTCTGGTTGAGCAGGAGATAGGCCGCCTAGTGTTGGAAGAACTAGGGGCTGCCGAGCTAAGAGATGTGGCCCGAGAGGCGGCGACTCTATACCTCGAATTGGCCGAATTCCGTGTGGTGACCGTTAAGAAGGATCTGCTGGAGGTGGCTGATCAGGCGGGGACCGAGGTCACATCGATCTTCATCCTGTTCAGTTCATTCTCGATCACCGTGGGAATCTTGCTCATTTTCTTGATCTTTGTGATGCTGGCAGCGGCGCGTAAAAACGAAATGGGGATGGCGCGAGCGGTGGGCGCTCGAAGGCGCCACCTGGTGCTGATGTTTCTGTTCGAGGGGACGGCATACGCGGTTGTGGCAGCCGCAATCGGCGTTGGCCTGGGGCTCCTGGTCAGCGCCGCGATGATCACCGTGCTGAACGAGATATTTTCGTCGTTCGACGATTCGTTCAAACTCGCCATCCACTTCGAGCCTCGTAGTGTCATTGTGACCTACTGCCTGGGAACGATGATCGCCTTCACGACTGTTGCGATTTCTGCGTATCGGGTCAGTCGTCTCAACATTGTAGTTGCGATAAGGGGTCTCCCCGAGGCAATTATCCCCAAGGAAGCAGCTTCGCTTCGGGCGCGGCTCCCGGCCCTGGGTAGGTCGCTGGTCCTCCCGGTGTATCTCCTGGTAAGGAGCGTTACCAGACTTGTGCGACGGAGGCCGCGCAGGGCGGTGCGCGACGCGCTCCTGGCGATAGTCGCGGTCCCGGCGTGGCCGGTCACGGCGATAGTTGGCATGGTGCGGTTTGCGCAACCCTATCTGGTCCATGGTTGGCTCACGCTGTTGGCCGGCGTGGCGATCATCTATTTCGCGATCGCGTCGTGGGGAAGGTTCTCCTACTTTGGCGGGGGCGTGACGCTTTCTTTGCTAGGGATTGCCCTGATGGGGCGGTCGTGGTTGCGGCGCACGGCGTTATCCGATGACATGGCGGACCGCTTGGCTTCGACCGCGGCCGGTGTGTTGATGCTGGCGTTCTGGGTCCTGCCATTCAGCGTCTTTGAACGAGTCGCCGAGGATCTCGACCGGGGCTTCGACATCATCTTCTTCTCAGGCGTCGCTATGGTGGGGGCCGCGGTCTGGACCATCATGTACAACGCCGACCTGCTGCTAAAGGGGTTGTCTATGGTGGTTGGAAGGGCGGGAAGGCTAAAACCGGTACTGGTGACCGCAGTGGCGTACCCGATGGCCGCCAAGTTCCGTACCGGGCTCACTCTGGCCATGTTCGCTCTTGTGATATTCACGCTGATTGTCATGTCCGTCCTGACCGAGACCTTCTCGACCCAGTTTGAGGCCCCGCGCAAGGTCTACGCGGGATTCGACGTCTCGGGCGAGGTCAATGTGGCGACCCCGATCGACGATATAGCTCAGATCATCCGAGACCTGGATGACGTGAACCTGGAGGACTTCGACGCTATAGGAGGCTATGCATCACTAGTGATGCAGCTTCGGGCCGTAAATATGGAATCCCATTTATCTTTCTCGGCAGCCGAAGGAGAGTACGACATTTGGCACGGCAGGCGAGCCATCATGGCCGACGACGCCTTCTTGGAGGCGAGCGAGTTTGAGATGAAGCTTGTGGCCGAGGGCTACGGCCCGACGTCAGAGGACATTATGCTTGCCATGCGAGAGGACCCGAGCCTGGTTATCGTCGGGGGCTGGATGGTTAGTACTCAGGAGCCGACAGAGGAGGAGGCCGAGGAGTTACTGTTCGGAGGGCTCTACTACGAGGCCGCCAAAATGAAGCCGGTCAAACTGGAAATGCGGGAGCGGCGCACGGGGGAGATAATCCCTGTGACGGTCATCGGCGTCTTCGACAAGTTACACCGGAACGCCGGGTGGATGGTGGGGGCGAAGTCGGTTTTCGACGACGTATTGCCGGTCGAGGTGCCTGCGACTCAGTACCGATTCAGGCTTGTGGACGGCGTTGACGCAAAGAGTGTCTCAAGGGGTCTTGAGGCCGGCCTGCTGGAGTTTGGCATGGAGACGGAGGTCTACCAGGAGGTGCTGGACGACGAGTCCGCGGCGGGCAAGGCCTTCTTCCGTCTTTTCACGGGATTCATGGCGCTGGGACTGCTCGTGGGGGTGGCGGCGTTGGGCGTGGTGAGCACCAGGGCCGTGGTGGAGCGCCGCCAGCAGATTGGCGTGCTCAGGGCCATCGGATTCAAACGCCGCATGGTGCAGCTGAGCTTCCTCATGGAGGCGTCCTTCGTGTCTGTGCTCGGCTGCGGCATCGGACTGGTGTTGGGGCTCGTATTGTCTTATAACGCCGTCTCCGACATAAAGGCCGAGGAGGGCATAGACGCGATCTCCTTCACAGTCCCCTGGCTTCAAATCGGGGGCATTCTGGTAGTGACGTACGTGTTTTCACTGCTCACGACATTCCTTCCGGCTAGGCAGGCATCTAAGATATATCCGTCAGAGGCATTGCGATACGAGTAGAGATGCTCCCGCGCTTCAAGGGGAGCCCGGCTTTTGTTTGACTCTTTCCATTTTTGGGCAGCACCACTGGACAACCTGAGGCTGATAGTGAGGTTCACTTCGGCTTTCTTATGAGACGCAACACCGGCACTACGTGCGCTCCCGAAGTTGAGCGGGTAGGCTAGGCAAGCTTGCGGCGCAGATTCGCCAGCATGTCGTCGACCATCGTGTCCAGGTCGTAGTCGGGCGACCAGTCCCACTCATGCCGCGCGACGGTGTCATCCAGCTCGTCTGGCCATGAATCGGCGATGGACTGCCGTAGTGGATCCACGTCGTACCGCATCTCGAAGCCGGGTATCCTCCGCTCGATTGCCGTTGCAAGCTCGGCTGGCGTAAAGCTCATGGCGGACACGTTGTAGTCGACATGGTGCTTTATCCGATCGAAATCGGCGGTCGCTACGTCGATCAGCGACGACACTGCGTCCGGTATATACATCATGGGCAGGCGGGTGTCTGGGCCGAGAAAGCTGGCGTACCGCCCTTCGCGGATCGCGCCGTAGAAGATGGCCACGGCGTAGTCGGTTGTACCAGCGGTTGGTTCGACCTTCCAGCTGATGATCCCCGGCAACCTCACTCCCCTTACGTCCAGGCCGAGCTTCGTCGTGTAGTAGTTGCCCATGAGCTCGGTGAAAACCTTGGAGATGCCGTAGATGGTGTTGGGTTTTTGCACGGTGTCGTTCGGCGTATTGTGTGCCGGGGTCTCCGGGCCGAAGGCAGCGATGGAGCTGGGGACGATCACCTGGCGAACGTCGTTGGCAAGAGCTGCCTCGAGGACGTGGTGAACACCAGTGAAGTTCACGGCGTAGGCCTGCTTCCTGTCTTGCTCGGCCAGGGCCGACAGGATTGAGCCGAGGTGGTACACCGTGTCGACGCTGTGCTCCCTGATCGCCGCGTCTACCTGCCCGTAGTCGGTAACGTCCACAAAGGTATTTGGCCCATCAAGGAACTGGGCTGGCGGCGGGTTTCCGAATCCTGCCGCGATTACGTTGTCGACGCCGAACCGATCTCTGAGGGCCGGGATAAGCTCTGATCCGATCTGCCCGTAGGCGCCGGTCACGAGAATTCGTTCCATGCAGGGAAGCTCCAATCGGGTTTAGGGTCAGGTGTCGAGTACGATCGGAATCCTATCATGAACGTGCCGTTGACAGTCTGGAACAGCGGGACTAGACTCCCTATCTGACTGCCACATATTTTACCGCAGACGACACAGGAACGCGTAGTTCTGATGGGAGATGCTGCAGTGACTGACATGAGATTGCTCGACGCCGTGGAGCCCTGGATAGAGGAGCACCTGAGCCTGCCGTGGTCGGCGGCTATCGAGGGCGCTTCTGGAGTGGTTGCCTGGGAAACCGACGAGCCGCAGGCGCCCCTGAGAGCACTGATGGCAGGTGGGAAGTCGGTTATTGCTCTGCATCCACAATGGGTGGACGGCGTCCAGACCATCATCGGCGACCTGCCGCCAGACCTGCTGTACTCGACCTTCGGCGCTTATGAGTTGTCGAGGGTCACGCTTCCAGATGGCGTTGGTGTTTGGGGCCCGTCCTGGTATTTGTTTGCGGACAAGGACAGCCCTCTGCCCTCAAAGGACGATCGCGTGGTCGAACTTGCCGCGGCGGATCTGGCCGAGATTGACTTCAGTGTGTTCTGGCACTGCCAGGCGAACTCGATGGCCGGGTTTGCGGTGTATGAAGAGGACCGGATGGTTGGGCTGGCCACCGTGTGGGACCACGGCGGAGATGTCTGGGAGGTGGGCATGGACGTGCTTTCCGATGCCCGGGGCGGAGGTCTGGGTCGAGCCATTGTCAGCGCCGGTGTCAGATGGATCGTTGACAACGGTAAGATCGCGATGGCATCCACCGCAGGTTTCAATATACCGTCCGCCCGAACCCTGCGAGCGTCCGGACTGCGGTACGTCTTCAGTTCCCTGCATGGCACTGCGGGAATCATGAACCTGCCACCCCAGGCCCTTGGTCTGCCATATAAGGGCGCAACGGTCCATAATCTCTATCCGGAATGGGCGATGAACAAGGACATCCAACCACGACGCGTTAGTTAAGGTAGCTGCGGCGAACTCAGATTCGAAATGACTCTATTACTTGGATCCAGGAGAAACACCGAAGAATGACATATCAGAGCGGCGCGGGAAGTGTGTTGGGTCGGCTTGGGGTTAAGGATCTCGTTAATGGTCACCATTGGCGGACCATACTGGGCGGTAGCATCATGCCCCCGGAGGTAGTGGACGCGATGGCCGAGGCTGCCGGGCGTTTCCTGGATCTCGGAGAGCTTAACGTGAAGGCAGGCGAATATGTCGCGAAGATCACCGGCGCGGACCGAGGCATGGTGACGTCCGGCTGTGCGGCGGCGCAGGTGCTCCAGGCGGCAGCGTGCATGACCGGCACCGACGAGGCGAAGATAGGGAGCCTGCCGGATACGACGGGTATGAAGAACGAAGTTGTGATTCAGCAATCTCAGCGAAACCACTACGACTCGTCATACCAGCACGCCGGCGCGACACTGGTGGAGATCGGCGGCGAAGGCGGTGCGACCCGGGCCGAGCTTGAGGCGGCCATCGGCGACAACACTGCTGCGGTGGCGTACGTCTGGGTCATGCGCTACTGGGGTCTCTCATTGGAAGAGGTGATCGAGATCGCCCATGCCAGGGGTGTTCCGGTTGTGCTTGACGCTGCCGCGGAACTGCCTCCTGTGGGTAACCTGACCAAGTTCGTGTCGATGGGCGTGGATCTGGTGGCCTACAGCGGTGGCAAGGGGATTCGCGGCCCGCAGTCTACTGGAATGCTGGTGGGTCGAGGCGACCTGATGGAGGCGGCCTGGGAGAACGCGTTCTCGTATGACAAAGCCCGTGCCGGCATTGGCCGCCCGATGAAGGTATGCAAAGAGGAGATCGTCGGGCTGATATGCGCCCTAGAGCTGTTCGTCGATGCTGACCACGAGACTGAGTGGGCCGAGTGGCGAGCGAAGTCGGCCAGCATCGTGGATCACGTGAAACATGTACCAGGTCTTGAGGCGCGGGTCCACGAGGGGATCGTCTACGAGGGACCTGGTTCACCCACGGCGCTGGTCGTTCTGGGAGAAGATTGGGCGGGGCGGAGCCCGGAAGAGGTGCAGGCGGCCATGCTGGAGCAAGAGCCACCGATTTACATCGGCGTGGGGCCCGAGCCGCGCGAGCTGTGGGTCGCTCCGGTGGCGCTACAAGAGGGTGAAGAGGACCTTGTGGCGCGCCGTCTGCTGGCCGCGCTCACGGGGGAGTAGGCCTCTTCTTCTCGATGGGGAAGATTGAGATGGGGGCTAGGGCCAGGCGAAGGCCTAGCCCCCAGTCTAAATTTCACAGGGCGAGGGTCCTGATTTAGCCCCCAGGGATGTAGAGGCTGCGGTCCGCGACCGGCAGTGAGACGCGAGCGCCGCCGTCGAGGCTCGAGTGGGCGATGCCGAACTCTGGCTCCACGACCTGCATTGTCACGTCTATATTGCCGTAGGTTCGCTCTCCGGTCTCCAGCTCTCGAACGATGTTGCGGATTGTGTTGACTGTCGGGCTTTCGCCTTCTGGTGTGATGATCCGCTCCTTGATCTCGCCGCCTCTTCCAGTCCAGCTCCGGACACTGAAGCTTCCCTGCTGCTCCCACCCGTGAACTGCACCTTCCGTGCCTTGCACGTCGATGCTCCAGCGTCCGCCGACTGGGATGAACACGCCTTCTGCGCCGTTGTCGTAGCCCACACGGTAGAAGCCTACCATCGGGTCTGCGATCTCCTGGCCGGGAGGCGGCACGAATCGGTGTGCCTTGGCGTCGTAGTCCGGGTTGGGCAGGGGGCCGGTGCGCTCGTAGGTCTCTCCGTCCCTGGGACCCATCCGGTTGATCTGGCCGTCCAGTGTGCTGCCCTTTTGGACCAACGAGCCCTCTACCCATGTCGCAACGGGGTCGCCAAGTAGCAGCGAGACCGTGTCCAGGGTATGAGGGTGGTGCTTGATGAGGTCGGTCAGCGTGTAGGAGACGGCGAATTTGGGCTCGCCGATGTCGCCATTTGCGATGGCGGCCGCAAGCTGTCGCCAGGCGCTGTGGTGACGCCTGGAGGCGCCCCAGTTGAAGGCCACATTGTTGTCCTTAACGGCCTTGGTGATGCGGTCTGCCTCTTCAAGGGAGGCGCACAAACCCTTCTCGGCGTAGATGCCCCGGACCCCGTTCTCGGCCGCGAAAATTATGGGTTCGGCCCTAGCGTAGGACGGCGTCGTCACGCTGACGATGTCCGGCTTCTCCTTGAGGATCATCTCCTCGTAATCCAGGTAGGTGTTGGTTATGCCGAAGCGCTTGGAGAACCTCTCAAGGCGAGGTGCGCCGCGGTTGGCTACAGCCACGACCACGGTCTCCTCGATCGCTCCGTAGCACGCGAAGTGGCTGTAGGGCTTGGAGTACTGGTTGGTGTTGGGGTTCTCGTCCTCCATGAGGCCGCCCATGCGGCCGGACCCTATGATCGCTACTTTGAACTTTGCGTTCGTCATTTGTGCTCCTCTCGACGTGTCGTTATAGATTCATACAAGTGCCATGTTTGGCAGTTGCCCTGGGACAGTCCACATTTGGTTCGCCGCGTTCCCAAGAATGAAAAAAAGAACAAAAAATATCTGAAGGACACCCTCAGGCTCTCTGCTATGGGGCTGCGCCCCTCTGCACACCTGCCGGACCTCTGTCTGGCCCGGCGTAGATTGTCCCGCGTATTTCCGAAATGTAACGCTAGGCTGCTAGTTATCTTCTTTCAGCCATATCAACATTTAGTACCTGAAACCGTCGGCCGAATTAGAACTTCCCTAGTTCCCTATTCATCGGCCCCCTCTGGCTTGTCTTCGGTCTCTGCTGTGTGTAATGGATCGCACTTGCGTGCTGTGACTATGAATCCGGTGTGGCCGACCATGCGCTGTGCCGGACGGACGCTACGCCCGCCGACGGACCACGGACGCGCCAGGATCTCCACCGTCTCTATGACGTCGAACGTGCCCGCAGTCTTCAGGGCCATCACGAGGTCGTGTACCTGAAGGATCGTTGGCAAGAAGCTCAGGAGGACGCCCCCCGGGACTAAGGCATTGTGGGTGGTCGATATGACATGCCAGGGCTCCGGCAGATCGAGCACCACGCGGTCGACATTCGTTTCCTCAATGCTCTCCCCAATGTCACCCTGCTTAATCTCAAGCTGCGGGTGTTCGGGCATGGCGGCAGCGACGTTGGTTTTCGTCCGTTCAATCATGTCAAGGCGCAAGTCGTAGGAGAAAACTTTGCCCTCGGATCCCACTGCTCGCAGGAGCGCAATCGTGACGGCCCCGGAGCCGGAGCCTGCCTCTACTACCCTTGCTCCGGGAAATATGTCGCCCAGAGTGATGATCGCGCCCAGGTCCTTTGGGTAGACGACCGTGGCGATTCGCGGCATCAGCCTCGTAAAGTCCGCCATCGTCGGCTTGAACGCCAGTATCGCGTGTGCACGGTTGGTCTGCACGCGTGTTCCCTCCGGCTGACCAATCAGGTCGCCGTGGTCGAAGTTGCCGAGATGGGTGTGAAAGCTCTTCCCATTCTCCAGCTTGAACATGTAGCGTCGACCCTTTCTGTCGAATACGAGGGCATGGTCGCCTTCTTGGAATATGTGTCTGGAGGGGGTTTCCTGGCTCATTGTGCCAGAGCCTCTTGCGGGCCGTTTTGGGTCTGGACTAATAACATGTGCGGTCGATCTCCGTGAGTATTGATGCTACGCTCAGGTCCGATTCGGTCTCCCCTTGGCCGGTGGCTCCGGGCTGCCTCACACTAGTATACCGTTGAGCGAACTGTACAACGCCCTTCTTGTCGATGATCACGATGGACCTGAAGGGGGCGCCGTTCTCTTCGTTGAACAGTCCATAACTCCTGGTCATGGCACCGTGAGGGTGGAAGTCACTCAGGAGCCTGATTGGATAGGAGTCGGATGGCCCCAGCGACAGGTTGTAGGCCGCCAACGTCGCTCGTGAGTCACAGCTTACACCCAGTACCTGGGTGTCCTTCTTCGCGAACTCCAAGTTGCAATCTCGAAATTCGGAGATTTGGCTCGTTCAGTTGTCTGTGAAAGCGAAAACGAAGAACGAGAGGACGACGTTTTGAATGTCCCTGTACCGGTCGAGCGAAACCAGTCGCCGGTTGTGGTCGGTGAGAGTGAAGTTGGGGGCGGGTTGGCCTACTTCTATCATCTTGTCGGCTCCTAGGATTGCGTCCGGCTCACCCTCACCTCAGTCTTCTCCCTCGAGGGAGAGGAGCCC
>Ga0209501_10003475_pt1 | contig 15751 bp, 14 predicted proteins | sample ArcticOcean_MG_C_4_FD_187434 | JGI IMG/M metagenome (GOLD analysis project Ga0209501, IMG submission 187434) | Marine microbial communities from western Arctic Ocean - ArcticOcean_MG_CB4_134 (SPAdes) (version 2) | ecosystem: Environmental > Aquatic > Marine > Oceanic | place: Arctic Ocean...
CGAACTCCACGTGGCCCGGCCAATCGCTCCCGAACATCAAACGATCGTAGCCAAACATACGTACCATCGACTCCACGAACAATCGCTGGTGCGCCACGCTCCAGGGCTGAACGTCCAACGCCACCAAGCCCGACATCTTCGCGTACACGTTCTTGTGTGGAGCAACATTCAGCATGTGAACGCCCCACGGCTCACGCTCACTCCGCGCTATGAACGGCGACCCTATATGGGCTATCGCGATACGCAGTTCCGGGATCTCCGCCGCCAACTCCCCCACCGACGGCAACTGGCGAGGCTCGATTTCCACGTCAACGCACAACCCACGCTTCGCCACCAACCGCAATCCACGTAGCGTGTCCGGCTGCACCAACCAATGGTTGTCCGCCTCACGCCCCACCGGCAGGGCCACGCTTCGGAACTTCGGCGACACCATCAAACTATCCAGCCGTTCAGCGACATCCTTAGTCGTCACATTCACCCACGCAGCGGCTGCGGCTACCTCATCGGCGACCGCCAACTCCAGCAGCGTTTGCGACGCAACGAAATCAGGTGATCCAACCAGGACCGCCTGGCCAACGCCATTAGGCTCCATCGACGTTTTGTACCCCTCCCAGGACGCGCGATCGGCCCCAGGAACGATTCGAACGTGGGCATCTACAGTCTGTGAAGAAGAACGGGTGCTCAAAGGCCTCTCAACCCCCAATCTAGCGATCCTCAGCTTGGTCATCGATCTTGAGAAAGCGGATTGCTGGGGTTCAGCACCACCGCCACCACCGCCGATATAATCAACGCAACGCATCCCAACGCCACGGCGACGGGAACCCCGACGAACCTGCCGACGAGCGCAACAAGCGTGCCTGACAGCGGCTGGATACCCCACACGATACCGTAAACACCTAGCACTCGGCCACGCATCCCATCCGAGATCGTCAGTTGGATCGAGCCCATCGTCCCTGTCGTATAAACGATCTGCGTCAGACCGAGGCAGAACATGAACGCCAACGCCAGCGGAAACGACCCCACCAAGTCTGCCGTCAGCGCGAAGCCGATGATCAAAAGGCCATTGCTGATCGACCCGCCGATCACGAACGACCCCCGCCGCTGCAACAACGGCGCGTTGATTACGGCCAACGTTACCGTTATCACCGTCGCACCCACGCCGGCAGCAGCCAGCAGGGCACCCTGCCCATCCTTCCCTACTCCCAGGATGTCCTGCGCGATCACCGGCATCAGCACCACATACGACCATCCGAACAGCGCCGACGCGAACGCCAGCATGATTAGCGTGAAGAGGTCAGGGTTCCCGCATATGTACTTCAGACCATCGATCAAGTCCCGCAGTGGGTTGCCATTGGATCCACCCTCCGCGTTCATCCTGATCCATAGCATCGCCACGTACCCCGCCGCGGCAATGTAGAGCGCCAGCGCCATCCCATCCAATGCAACGTCGGCGACCATCCCCACGATCACTCCAGCCACTGCGGGCCCGATGATGCGAGTCGACTGCCAGATCGTGGAGTTCAACGCCACAGCGCTAATCATCGCGGACTGCGGGATGAGCCTCGGGTAGTAAGCAGAACGAGCGGGAGAATCGAAGGCCCCAACGGCGCTAACCACCATCGCAACCGCCAGCACATGCCACACCTCGACCAACCGCATCGATGTCAGCACCGCCAGCAGCAGTACGACACTCCCCGCAACCGCCTGCGTCGTAATAATCAGGCGACGCTTCTCCCAGCGGTCTGCGAACACCCCACCGATCACCCCCAGGAGGATCGCCGGTGCCGCATTCGCGGCCCCCAGCACTCCCAGCGCAACCACCTGAGCCCGTCAACTCGTAAACGAGTACGAACTGTACGAACTGAAAAATCTGGTGACCGGACACCGCCAAGAAAAAACCAAGCCAATATACTCGATATTTCGGATGCCGAAATGCCGGAGGAATACCAATAAGTAGGCCGCTAGAAACTGCGTCCTGTATGTCACCATCAACCCGTCCCATACCCGGCTCCACCACTTGCTGGAAGCCCGACACCAACCGCCCGCAGTATGGTCGGCCTATCGTTCGCGATAATCCAGCAGCATTGAACGCCCCATGCGTAGCGACTATTATGTAACCATTACTATCCGGATGTTCGCCTTCAAAGTCGAGATGTCTACACACGAACCAGGAGATCAACAAATGCCCCGATTGGATATTCTTTCGCTGGAACAAGCGCAACTCGATAGTTCCACCGGAAGGCGTGCGCAGATGTTGCGCGAATACGTCGCAATCATCGGACAGGTCCCTGCCGGTCAAGCGGGCAAGCTCGCAGCCGGACCAGGTGAAACCCTGAGCGCCGTCCGGCGTCGGCTCGGTGCCGCCGCAAAGCAGAGCGGTCGAGCGCTAATCATCAAACGAACCGAAGAACACTTGTACTTCTGGGTCGCCCCCAACTCTGAGCGACGACGACCAGGGCGCCCTCCCAAGAACGCAAGCTAACGTGCGACGGCTCGCATAGGATGATCCAGAGGGTACAGTGCTCCTAGCCAGATGGCGCGGGTACAAGCCGCGCTAGTCGGTGACCCTCTGCGAAGCCTTCACTTTCACCGCGCCGATATGCAACCCCGCGTCGTCCTCAGCAACGTACAACCCACTGGTGCTCATGCTCCCCGATGCGCCATCGACGATGCTCCACCGAAAACCCACATCCCGCAGCAAATTGTTCGCCTCATCGAACGCTTGCGCGGAAAACAAAACAGGGTCGCCCGCCGCTAGTGTCGCTCGCTTCGGCGTGATTTCGATGCGGGTCAGAATGCCCAGTACCGTGACCGATTTTGTAACTACCTTTGGCGCGCCATCGGGCCCCCCGATTGTCAGGGACAGAGCATTATCATAACGCCCTGGAACCGCCTGTGTCGTAAGGTGATTCTGGCCATCCACCGCGAACAGCGAATCATCGTATTTCCAATCCAGATCTGGCGCTGGTATCGGCCTACCCTCAATATCGAAAATCATCACTGAAAGCCGAATCGTTCCATTCGTGGCTAGCCGCACCGACTGCGGGAAAACCAGGGCATCTCCAGACACTCCTACCGGCCCCAAGACCGCAGGCGATTGCACGATGACATCCAGGAAGGCAGACGCCGTTTGCCCGTCGAAATCACCGCTCAACGTAGCCGTTGCCCGGACCGAAGCCGGATATGCCCCCGGCGTCTCCCCAAACGTGAGCACGCCTGAATCGCTAACGCTCCCGGCGATCGGGTCCAGCATCTCCCACGTGATCGACTTCGAATGCACTGGTCGCCCCTTGAAATCAACCGTCAACAACACGAGCGGCGCACGTCCTCCGGGACGGCCGAACGCTGCTGTCGGACCGATAAACGCCCGTACTCGACCGGACGCCTCCGCTTGAGACAACACCTCAATCGATGCCGTCCCTACAACCGGAGCGCCAGACCCGCCTAGCCGTCTCGCCTGCACCTCGACCGCATCCGGATATGTTCCAGGTTGGTCGCCAAAGATGAAACCGCCATTCGGACCGATCGTTCCGGCGTCCGGTTTCGTCACCCGCCAGAACAGATCAAGGTCCTGCATCAAACCACCCCGCTCCCCGATACCCGCCGCACGCATTGGCACGAAATCCCCCGCTCGCCCCGTCGAGATGCTCGGGAACACCACCACCGATTCGATAACCGCATCGGTGAATCCCGTCGTTACCAGGACCGACGCACGTCCCACGGCGGTGAACTCCTGCCCTCCAACCTCCTGGACCGCGATCACCTCCAGCGCACCGGGATAATTGCCCGGCACGTTCCCTGCGGTGAACACGCCATTTTCGCTAACGGTTCCCGCGACCTGATTGTGCATCCGCCACTGGAACCGCAGTCCGCCTAGCAAGCGTCCTTGCGAATCCCGCGCCGACGCAGTGAAGATGGCCACACCGCCGCGCGCGGCCGTCAGGTCACCGGGGATGGGCCGGACCCGCTTTACGCTAGCCGGTACATTTTCGATCACCTGAACGTCGGCGAACGCTTCGAGAGTGATGGTCCGTCCGCTCTCGAACACGCCACCGATCCCAGAGCCACTGCCACAGCTAGCCCCAAGCGCTGCCACCAGCACCAAGGACAGGGCACGAGTTATACGCATATGAAATTGATAGGCACGATTGATGTCGCCCGTTGGCAGGCGCTACAACTCCTCGCGGTGCACAGGTTGTCTGGAAACTCTTCGGCGCCATCCCGTGCGGAGATCGCTGAACCGGCGACGAGCCGAGCAACTCCCTTAGGGTAGCAAACGCCCTCCTTTCAGGTAAATCAACGAGCCTCTATTTCCGGCCACCGCAACGACCGCACCCGTTTTGAGCGATCGATTGCTCGTTTACACACCCCGTACCCGTTTGCTAAGGTTCGAGAGCAAAATCGAAGGCCGCGAACGCGCGGCGCGCGCCCCCGCGCACCTAATAAGGTGCGAACCGCAACCTTCGCGAGTAGATTCGACCGAGGGAGTGACCGTGAAGATCGCGATTGGAACTGACCACGCAGGGTTCGAGTTCAAGAACCAATTGGCCATCATCCTCGCCGATCAGGGCGTCGAGGTCATGGAGGTCGGAGCCCACACCTACGACGCTGACGACGATTACCCTGATTTCGCCGAAGCCGTCGCCCGGGCCGTCGCCGCTGGGCACGCCGAGCGAGGGATCCTCGTCTGCGGTAGCGGCGTTGGCGCCAGCATCGCCGCCACCAAGGTGAATGGCATCCGCGCGGCCATGTGCCACGACACCTATTCAGCCCACCAGGGCGTCGAACACGACGACATGAACGTCCTTTGCATGGGTGCGCGCATCATAGGTATAGAACTTGCCCGCGAGATCGCCATCGCGTTCCTCGGCGCAAGCTTCAGTGGCGAGCCTCGTCACGCCCGTCGTCTCGCCAAAGTGATGGCCATCGAAGCGACCAAATAGCAACCGGACGCGACCAGCGGTAAGTGCAACACCTAATTAACGACCGGAGCTCTCATGGCAAACAACATCATCCAAAACCAAGCGTTCGGCCAGTCGACCTGGGTCGATTACATCCAGCGCTCGATGCTGACCACCGGTCAGTTGGGTGGCCTCGTCAAAGAAGGGGTCACCGGACTCACCTCCAACCCCACCATCTTTGAAAAGGCCATCACCACCAGCTCCGACTACGACGTCGCGCTGACCGAGATACCCGACGATGGTTGTTCCGCGATCGATTTGTTCGAAACCCTAGCGGTAGAAGACATCCGGGGCGCCGCGGACATCCTCCGCGCCGTGTACGACTTCACCGCGGCACGCGACGGCTACGCGTCGCTTGAGGTCCCGCCAGCCCTCGCCCACAGCAGCAAGCAGACGGTGGCTGAAGCTCGACGCCTCTTCACTCTCGTGCGCCGACCCAACGTCATGATCAAAGTACCGGCGACCGAACCCGGCATATCCGCCGTACGCACTCTCATCGGCGAAGGGATTAACGTCAACATCACGCTCATCTTCTCGCTCGCCATGTACCAAAAAGTAATTGACGCCTACATGAGCGGCCTCGAAGATCTCATAGCCTCCGGCAAGGATCCCTCCAACGTCGCATCGGTCGCATCGTTCTTCATCAGCCGCATCGACACCGCTGTCGACGCCGAACTCCGAGCCATAGGCGGCGACACCGTAAATCTCACCGGCAAGACCGCCATCGCCAACGCCCAAGCGGCATACGCGCTATTCCTGCGTGAGACCAGCAGTGCCCGCTTCCAAGCTCTTAGGGCTAAAGGAGCCCAGCCCCAGCGCCCGCTCTGGGCCAGCACCAGCACCAAGGACCCCGCGCTGCCTGACACCCTTTACATTGATCAACTCATCGGCAAAGACACGGTCAACACCATGCCGCCTGCGACCCTCGACGCTATCTTGGACCATGGCACGCCAGCCGACACTCTCAGCGGCTCCGAGCAGCGCGGGCGAGATCACCTACTCGCTCTCGCTAACGCTGGCGTCGATTTGGATGCCGTTACGACCAAGCTCCTCAACGATGGGCTCACCTCGTTCGGCAAGTCGTACGCCGACCTGCTCGCCGGAATCGAAAGCAAACGAGCCCAGCTAGCAAAAGCTTAGCCACCGGAGAACACCATGGACATCGGGATGGTTGGTCTGGGACGAATGGGTGGAAACATGGCCTCGCGGCTCGCGCGTGGTGGACATCGCGTCGTCGCCTACGACCGCGACCCTGACACCCGTGAACACGCCGCCGCCAATGGCCTCGAAACCGTTGACTCGCTTGAACACCTGACCGATCAACTCGCGTCGCCCCGAGTGATCTGGGTCATGGTCCCCTCGGGAAATCCGACCGAAGGCACGATGTCAGCGCTCATGGAAGTCTTGGGTGAGGGCGATATCGTCGTCGACGGTGGCAATGCCCACTACAAAGACTCCATGCGCCGTGGCGCCGAGTTCCAGCGTTGCGGCATGACCATGATCGACGCTGGCGTCTCAGGCGGCATCTGGGGCCTCGACGACGGCTACTGTCTCATGGTCGGCGGCGACGACGACGCCATAGCCAAGATCGAGCCCTGCTTCCGCACGCTTGCCCCATCTAGCGAGGATGGCTACGCCCACGTCGGCCCGCTAGGATCTGGTCACTTCGTCAAGATGGTCCACAACGGCATCGAGTACGGCCTCATGCAAGCCTACGCCGAAGGGTTTGAGCTCATGCGGGCCAAAGAGATCTTCAACTTGGACATGGCCCAAATCGCCGAACTCTGGGGCCACGGTAGCGTCGTGCGATCGTGGCTGCTAGATCTCACCGCCGGGGCCCTCAAGAAAGACGCGTCACTCGCAGGCATCGAGCCCTGGGTCGAGGACTCCGGCGAGGGCCGCTGGACCGTCGAGGAATCTGTCGAGCTCGCCGTACCGCTACCCGTCATCTCCATCGCCCTTCAGGCGCGTTTCCGATCGCGCCAGTCGGACGCCTTCGGGTTCAAGATGCTCGCAGCCATGCGCAATCAATTCGGCGGCCACGCCGTGCACCGGCGGGGCTCGCCTCCACCAAGCTAAACCCCATCGAGTGCGAGCACCTCGTTAACCTTCGTTGGGCTCCTCACGGAGCAACCATGTATCTTTAACGAGTGACCATGTACGCTATCCCTGTCGTCACCAAGTTTCCAGAGCCAGATAGGGGTTTGCGTTCGCGATGTGTGGCATCTTCGGATACCTGGGATACCAAGAGGCCCAGCCGCTCATCATCGACGGCCTCACCAGCCTCGCCTATCGCGGCTACGACAGCGCGGGCCTTGCTGTGCTCTCACCCGCAGGCACCCTGGGCGTGCGCAAGGCCCCAGGCAAAATTGACAACCTCATAGCGGCCGCAACGGAGTCCCCTCTCTCCGGCAAACTCGGCGTCGGCCACACCCGGTGGGCCACCCACGGCCAGCCAAACCTGATCAACGCCCATCCTCACCGCGATGGCACCGGCTCCATCGTCGTCGTCCACAACGGCATCCTCGAGAACTACGCCGAGCTCAAAGAACGCCTCATAGCCAACGGCCACCTATTCAGCTCCACCACTGACACCGAAGTCATACCGCACCTCATCCAAGAGCTCGTCGCCGATGGCCTCTCGTTCACGGAAGCCGTCCGCGTCGCAGCAGGCCAGCTTCGGGGAGCCCACGCCATCGCATGCCTCCACGCCGACCACCCGGAAGAGATGATCACCGTGCGCATCGGCAACGCAGGCGGCGTCGCAATCGGACATGGCCAGGACGAAATGTTCATCGCCAGTGACATGCCGGCGCTCATCCCACACACCACCTCTGTCACTCCCCTAGAGCCCGGTGAGATGGCCATCGTAAGCCCCGAAGGCTGCGACATCATGACCCTCGACGGCAAACCCGTTGACCCCGCCAAACTCACCATCACCGTCAACACTGTCTCCGCACCAAAGAACGGCTACAAGCACTTCATGCTGAAAGAGATCATGGAGCAGCCAGCAACTGCCATGAGCGCGCTACGAGGACGCCTCTCCTTCGCCCCCCATGAAGTCACAGTCGACCTACCTTTCGACGACCAAGCAATCAAAGACCTCATCCGCGTCGTCTTCCTAGGCATGGGGACCAGCGCCCACGCCGGCCAGGTGGGCGCGCGATACATGGAGGGCCTCGCCCGGATCCCAGCCACGTCCGAGAATTCCGCCGAGTTCCGCTACCGCGACCCCGTTCTCGACAGCCACACGCTGGTCATCGCGGTCGCCCAATCGGGCGAGACCGCAGACACCCTTGAGGCGATGCACATGGCCGCGACCGCAGGCGCGCGCACCCTCACCATAACCAACGTGGAAGGGTCCCAGGCCTACCGCCAAGCCGAGGCCGCCATCCTCATGCACGCTGGCCCTGAGATAGGCGTCGCATCCAGCAAAACGTTCATCAACTCCATGGTCGCCATGCAACTGCTCGCTCTCAAACTCGCTGCCGCCCGCGCGACCATCGCCCCTGCAGCCAGCGCCGAGTACGTCCAAGCTCTGTCGCAGCTCCCCAGCCTGTTGGGTGAAACTCTCGCCGTCAACGAAAACGTCTACCGCAGCCTCGCCACCAAGTACGCACGTTCGCGTCGATTCCTCTTCATCGGCCGTGGCCTCCTCGAACCCATCGCCAGAGAAGGGGCGCTCAAGCTCAAAGAGATCAGCTACATCCACGCCGAGGGCATGTCGGCTGCCGAGCTCAAGCACGGCCCAATCGCCCTCGTCGACCCCGAAACACCCGTCGTCGCCTTTGCTCCGCGCAACGGCATGTACGAGAAGATGCTGGGGAACATCTCGGAGGTTCGGGCCCGCGCAGGCAAGGTCATAGGCATCACCACAGCAGGCAACGCAGGTTTCACCGAGTGCGTGGACGACGCTCTCTACATCCCGGCAGCGCCGCCGCTCATCGAGCCGCTCGTCGCAACCATCCCCGCCCAGCTCCTCGCCTACCACATAGCCGATATGCTGGGTAACGATGTAGACCAACCGAGGAACCTAGCAAAAAGCGTCACCGTAGAGTAGCCAACATGATCCAAATTCAGCGCTCGCTCTGGGATACGCATAGCCACGTTCTCCATGACATAGACGACGGCCCCGAAACGCTCACAGATGCTATCGGTATTATCGACATATCAGCGCAGCGAGGTGTCACCGGGATCGTCGCCACTCCCCACTCGCTGTCCGTCTTGGACGCTGGCGGCCCCACGGTTCTCCATGACCGACTCGGCAGGCTCAAGGCCCTTATCAGCGAACGGTCCATCCCCATCGAACTCGTCCCCGGCATGGAGATACGCCTCATGCCCGATGCTGCCGAGCACTTGGCCGCGGGCCACTTCATTACCATCAACGGCACCGACACCGCGCTGGTTGAATTCGACTACACCCAATGGGCGACTTACTCGGACGCGGCCCTCTTCGACATCGCGGTCGCGGGCCACAAAATCCTGCTCGCCCACGTCGAACGCATCGTGCCCCTCCAAGATCACCCGGGGCGTGTGATTGAATACGTGGAACGCGGATACTTCAGCCAGATAACCGCAATGAGTCTCACCGGGGGATTTGGCTCCGAACCCAAGCAAACAGCCGAATACCTGCTCCGCAAAGGCGCCATTCACGTTGTTGCCTCTGACACCCACACCTCCGACGGCCTACGGCAACCCTGGCCCAGGGACATCGTTCCGCGCTTGGAGAAGCTCGTGGGCGAAGACGCAGCGCACCTACTTGTCTACGAGAACCCAACTCGCGTCGTCAACGGCGAAACACCATTGCCCGTCGAGCCTCGACCGAAGAAACGCCGCATCTGGCCCTTCGGCCACCGCTAGCGGTGGTCCACCCGCTCGAATAACGTCACCCCCGGCCATGAAGCCGCCCTCGTGAACAGGAACGGGTCCTGCTCCGCCGACGCTTCGAACAAGTGGGGAGAGTCCAGCGGTTGCCAGTGGTAGATGAGCAAGTAGTTCGTCTCGAGCTCGTCCATGATGTTGTAAAGCCGCAGGCTGTTCACCGCGCCAAACCAACCCATGTGCCGCACCTCTCGCACAGACCGCCACACCTTGGCTCCCTCGTCGTTCCACCCGTCCATCACGCGGCGCCCCGTCTGCTCAGGTATCCACCAGTCGTCCCAATTGCGAAAGCCAACTGCCAGGACCTTCGCCTCCGGCTCCGTGTTCTCCGTGATCCACTCGAATGCTACGTCCACGGCGGGGATGCGTTGCACCGGCGTTAGCGTCCAGCGTGCTTGCAGTCCGTCCTGCGCAGGGATCACCAACAGCCCCAGCGCTCCGGCCGCCACAAGCGCCGACACCGCTCGACGCGAGAGACGGATGCGGTGGAAGAAAACGTAGAGGTCATCCATGATCTCGTTCAAGAACACGGCACCCATCACTGCCATGAACGGCGCCATGAACACGATGAACCTTGCCACGTCGAGCCCGGAGAACGGGTAGATGTCGATGACCGGGGGCGCACCGAACGCCACCCATGTGAACACCATTAGCAGGATTCCTGGCCCGACGGCCCGCATCCGCCCAAACGCCACTTGCATCAGGCCCGCGATCGCCAGCGGGATGTGAATTAGCCCGATATACGACGGATAAGCCTCTTTACCCAAGAACGACCGCTCCAGCGACCGGCGAACCATCTGCTCGGCGCTCACATCCCAATTCCCTGCGATCTCCCGCTCAAACCCCACGCTAATCAGATGCGGTATGAAGAACATCAACCACGGCAGGATCGCTACCAGGAACACCACACCGATCGTCACCAGTTGCCTGAACACCACGCTCCGCGTACCCCGGGGCCACAGTCGATACACCGCCCACGGCGCCATGGCCATCCCGAACCCGAACCCCGTCATGTGATGCGAGAGCATGCTCGCCGACAGCAGCAACCCAGCCCACACCGCGTCTCGCCGTCGCGCCGTCCGGAACGACCGCTCCGCCGTCGCATAGCCCGCGATCCCGAACGGCAACGCGAACACCGTCGAATACCAACCGAATATCCCCAGCGACACGAACATCGGGTAGGAGAGGAGCGCCAGCAGACCTCCCCAAGCCGCCACCGGTTTGCGCACGCGGAATTCGAGAAGGAGGCCGTAGACAGTCAGGCCCATTCCAACAAAAGCCACAAATGTCCAGATCCGGAACGAGATTTCGATCGGCAGCGGGCTCACCGCCGACAGCAACCCGATCGCCCCGTATGCGATGGGTGGGTAGGCCGCCGCATACGGCCAGCCGCCGTACCAGTACGGATCGTTAAAGATGGAGCCAAGGTTCCCGGTCAGTGCCTGATCGACCACCCACCCCAGGTGCAAGAACGTGGGTGAATCAACGCCCGGCGGGCTCCCAGGACCGAACATCGGCCACATCAGCACGCCGACCACCACCGCGTAGATCAGCGCAACCAACCCGTGACGGAGCAACACGCGCTTGGCCAGCCACAACATCGAGCCGAAGCCGCCTCGGGAAAACCACGCAATCACAGCTCCGCGACCGGGGTCGATCTCAGGTAAATCGCCGGGCTCAGACAGATCAACGAGTTCTGGTGGGTCCATGGGAAAGGAACTCCTCATGATCTACTGCCCAGCTTATCCGCAGGCCCGCGTGTCGGGAACGCCTAAGCTGGTCGATTCGCTCGCGCTTTCTGATGCGCAACCGTCAGGGCCAAGCCCTCCGCAAGCGCGACCTGCCACTGCCACCCCGTCTCGCGCACCAGCTTCGACGGATCCAACGTGACTCGGCGGACCTCGCCTGCACGCTCCTCCGCGTACTCGACACGACCGCCAAAGCCACACGCAGCCGTCAGCTCTCGCGTAACCTCGTTCACTGACGACGCCACGCCCGTACCAACGTTGTAAGCACCCTGCAACCGGCGCTCAATCGCCTCGACGTTCGCCTTCGCCACGTCGCCCACGTACACGAAATCGCGCCGCTGCTCGCCATCCCCGAAAATCACCGGCGTCTCGCCCTTCAGCATGAGGTTCGTGAAGATCGCGATTACCCCCGCCTCACCCTCGGGCGTCTGGCGTGGGCCGAACACATTCGCATAGCGCAGCGCCGTATACGACAAACCATACGTATAGTGGTACATCCGCAGGTACGTCTCGACCGACGCCTTCGCCGCACCGTAGGGGGAAAGCGGCGCTATCGTCGTCACCTCATCAGCGGGCACCGTCTCTGGGTCGCCGTACAGCGCCCCGCCCGTGGACGCGAACACCACGTGTTCTACCCCGGCAAGGCGCGCCGTCTCAAGAACGTTCAACGAGCCCACCACGTTCGTCAGCGCATCAGCTGCAGGGTCACGTACCGAAAGCGCCACGCTGATCTGCGCCGCATGGTGGTCTACCATCTGTGGCTTGAACGCATCGAAGACGCGGCGCAAGCCGTCGGCGTCCCCAATGTCTGTCTCGTAGAACTCCGCACCCGAATTGAGATTGTCTCGGCTACCCGTTACCAGCGAATCCACGATACCAACGGCATGGCCCCGCTCGATCAGCGCATCGACAACATGTGAGCCGATGAACCCCGCCCCACCGGTCACCAAGATGCGTGTCGGCTCAGCCATTGCTCTGCGGCTCTGATCGCCGGCGCCTCCTGCGCTCCGCCGTCCGTGACGGCCCTCGTGGCCGCGCCTCGTCTCCTGGCAACTCCGTCGCGTGTCTGCGTTTGTGCCGCCACACCAGCAAGCTCACGCTAATCGTGATCAGCAGGATGCCAACAATCTGAGCGGTCGGGATCGCCCCTACCCTCCAGTTCCCGCTGCGCAGGAACTCCAGCCCGAAGCGCTCAGCGCCGTACCATATGAAGTAGAGCAGCATCATGTCGCCCACAATCATCCGCCTCGCGAAACGCCGCCCCAGGTACAACAACACCGCCACACCGATAGCGCTGAGAATCGATTCATACAGAAAAAGCGGTTGGAAATGCGTCTCACTCAGATACGCCAGAGGACGGTGCGCCTCATCGATGGGGATACCCCAGGGTAGATCAGTCGGAGGTCCGTACAGCTCCTGGTTGAAGAAGTTTCCCCAGCGGCCAATCGCCTGCCCCACCAGGAACGCCGGTGCCCCGATATCCAGCCAGCGCAGCACGCGCAACCGAGGTGCTCCACGGCGCCCCGAGCGAGAACGGTTCGCCCACCACACGTACAGCGCAAGTCCGAACATTGCCCCAACCACGGCACCGAAGATACCGATACCGCCGTTCCAAACCTTGACGATCTCCCCGGGGTTCGCGCTGTAGTACGGCCACTCATTGCGATCCAGCACGTGATAGATGCGCGCGCCCACTATCGCGAACATCGCACCGAGCACCGCGATGTTCACCACATGGTCAGGCTCCTCGCCATAGCGCCTCGCCTCGCGTTGGGCGATGAACACCCCTACGCCGATCCCGCTGAGAATCATCAGCGAGTAGAAGCGAATCTCCAACGCTCCTATGGAGATCCCTTCCATGGCCATATCAAAAGTCATATCTGTAGTCCTACAGCGATGGCAAGGCCATCAATCCGAGGCGTAACCGCCTCTGCAATATGATACGTCCCGCCTCGGAGGGATGTCTCACCGCAGAGGCTAAACATTAGGGGGTTAATATTAGTCCTTGCCCAGCCGGTACATCCGCGTCCCGCACGCCGGGCACTTTCCCTCGGTTGCGGGACGCCCATTTTTCATCGTCACGGTCCTCGCATCCGCGATCGTCTTCTCCGAACGACACTTCATGCAGTATCCGACCATTGCTCTCCTCCTCCAGGGCCGACTTGCCCGCACCGCTCAAAATCTTAAAGATTCCGCCGGACGCCGGTCAACGAGAAAACTCCGGACAAAATCGTCTATTTCTTCATTGCAATACCGAAAATGAAATCGGCAGGATCTGCCTCTGCGATTCACGGCTATCCCAAGTCTTAGAAACATCAAAATAGCGGCATGCCAGCAATCCTCAAGCTACGCCTACGAACACTTTGACACCCCCGAACCGCCACCCCTATAGTGCCCCCGTCCCCACCCAATCTCTCCACCTGGTTTTCAACATGGGCGTCCTCTCAAGCCAACAGATAAACAGCCTCATTGACAGCGAATTCCCTCTGGTCTCCGGCCTCATCGATCTCGGCACCCAGCTCCAGCCCAACGGCATCGACCTCACCCTCGGCTCGCTGGAAGCCCTCGTCGGCCCTGGTCAGATCGGGCTCACCAACGATGACCGCGTCCTCGCACCAGCTGTCGACGTGCCATTCGGCGCCGACGGTTTCGTTCATCTCCCCCCCGGCGTCTACGTCGCCCGACTCAACGAGGCCGTCGCCCTGCCCGCAACCGTCATGGCCCTCGCAAAGCCCCGCTCCAGCCTGCTCCGTAACGGAGTCACCGTGAACAACGCTGTCTGGGACGCCGGCTACGCAGGCCGCTCCCAGGTCCAGATCCTCGTCAGTAATCCCGCAGGATTTCGCGTAGCCAAGGACGCACGCATCGTCCAGATGATCTTCCTCACTCTCGACACCGCAACTGACTCACTCTATTCAGGCATCTACCAGGGCGAGAAACTCGACCAGGCACAGCGTGGCTAGCACCCATAGCAGACCGGACGTCATCATTATCGGCGGTGGTGTCATCGGGTGTGCCGTCGCCTACTTCCTCGCCACTGAACATGGCGTAAAGTCCCTCATCATCGAGCGCAACGGCATCGGCAGCGAAGCCTCCGGCGGCGCTGCCGGCGAGCTCGCCGCCGCCGAGCTCACCGAGAAGGGCGGCCAGAGGCCGAGCCCCACTTTGACCCGGTTCCTCCAAGAAGGCATCTCCCTCCACACCGCCCTCGCGAGCACGCTCGTTGAAGAGTCAGGGGTCGACTATCTCCTGAACGACATCACCATGCTTCGGCCAGCGTTCACCGTCGACGAAGCCACCGGCATGAAGGACGAGTTGGCGAGACTCCACGAATCGGGCATCGACGCCTCTTGGATTGAGCCCAAGAGCATCCAGGCCATGCACTCCTGGCTCTCCGGCGACGCCGTCGGCGCCATCCTCTCCACCGAGTTCCAGCTCGAGGCCTACCCCTTCGCCCTCGCTCTCGCCCAAGCTGCTGAGCAGCACGGCGTCGAGATCCGCACCGGCGAAGTCACGGACATCGAACTCTCTGGAAGACGCGTCACAGGCGTTCGCCTAGGCGACGAGATCGTCAGCGCCCCCACCGTTGTCATCGCCAACGGCCCCTGGTCCCGGTTTGCTGGCGAATGGATAGGACTCAACGTCCCAGTGATTCCACTCCGTGGCCAGATCGTCCACCTCGAAATCCCGGAAGGGGCACCTCGCCCAGAGCACGCCATCTTCCATTCCACCGGCTACGTCCTTCCCAAGGCGGGCGGCACCCTGTACGTCGGCACCACCATCGAGGACGTCGGCTTCGACAGCGAGCCCACCACCGACGCACGCGACGCCATCATGGAAGCCGTAATCCGCCTGGCACCGCAGACCATCGACATCCCCATCAAGCGCATGACGGCCTGCCTTCGTCCTTACTCCCTCGATGACATGCCCATCATCGGCGCCGTCCCTGATGTCGACGGCCTGTTCATAGCCACTGGCCATGGATTCAAAGGCATCACCCTCTGCCTGATCACCGGCAAGAATCTCGCCGAGTTGATCATCGAAGGCTCCAGCAGCTTCCTCATGGACGGATTCTCACCCGCGCGCCTTGAGAGCAAGTGATGGCCAGCGACCTCACGGCCTCCACCGCCAGCGGGCTCGCCACCCTCGTACGCAACCGGC
>Ga0209501_10003476_pt1 | contig 15751 bp, 12 predicted proteins | sample ArcticOcean_MG_C_4_FD_187434 | JGI IMG/M metagenome (GOLD analysis project Ga0209501, IMG submission 187434) | Marine microbial communities from western Arctic Ocean - ArcticOcean_MG_CB4_134 (SPAdes) (version 2) | ecosystem: Environmental > Aquatic > Marine > Oceanic | place: Arctic Ocean...
AATTATTTCCGATAAATTTTTCATTGTCATCGGTTAAACCAAATTCACTATGCCACAGTTCTACGCGTAATTCTTTGGCATCATCCTCAAATGGTTGAGCATTGTTAACGCGCATTCTTATTCTATTAACGTCATTATCAATCCAGATATTAATCCAAACCACTCCAGAACTGTCTAAGCACTCCTCGTCTGCAGGGTCGAGAAACGTATTGGATATCTCCTGGTCAAGCCATACTGAATTGTTGACACTTGAAGATAAAAAACCAGATGAAAGAGTAGACATAATGCTGAAAAATACTATTCCATAAATTATACCACCGAGGAAAGTGATACTCTCAGGGCCACGGAAAAAACCTTTTTCCCCACTACGGCGAGCTCTAATGCGGTCAAGATTCTTGTCAGTTTTATCGTGTTTTGAAACTTCGATGTAATCATCAACTGATACTTCTCCATCATGGTCAGAGTCAAAATGTGAGACTAATTCATCGGCAGAAATGATGCCATCATTATCTGCATCTAGGTTATCAGGTAGTGAATACGCATCTTTTGAGGATGGCTCCCGCTCCGACATTATGTGATGACAATCAGCCAAAGGCAATGAGGCTTTTCCTTTATTCGCAGAACAGTGTTTCTTACTTAACCAAATTAGAATGTTATTAAGAGTGGATAAAGGCAAATTTAAATAGCAATAATATACTATAAAAATGTTCAAAATATACCTCTATTTTACCTTACTTTCATATCTCAAATAGCAAGGACCTGAAAGGGCATCACTTAATCCATATCGCTCTCCTCCGGAGAGTGATACACATGAGCCGCAAGACCCTAGCCGCCCCAACCACCATGTTGTTGGTTCTAATTTTCACCTCATTATCCCCTATGTTGATTGGGGCTTTTTCGCCTCAAGAAGTATCTGATTCATCGGTGGGAATTGACTTACCAGCAGAAGCTGAACTTTGGCCAGCAGGTGCGCGTTCTGGTGCCACTTCATGGCTCAAAGAAATCGCTGATTCTGATGGTGATACTGGTCAATGGACTTCCTCAGCAATTGCTGATGATGGCACCATTTGGGTTTCATTTTACTCAGCAGCAGGCCGTGACCTAAAAGTTGCAAAGTGGACCGGATGGTCCTGGGAAGTAAGTGATGTGTACACCTTTGGTGATATTGGAAAATACTCTGAAATAGCAATCGATTCCAACGGTGACCCTAGAATCGCTTCTTTCGATATAACCAATGCAGTGCTTAGAATATCCCGTCTTGAAGGAACGTACTGGACCACCTACACAGTAGCACCTGGGGAAAACACTGGAGATGGAAATCCCTACTCAGGTGAGGGGCGAATTGGTTTCGCAATAGATGATAGTGATTCTGAATGGTTTTCCTTCTACGTAGACATCGGTTCAGGTGAGTACGTCCTCAAATTCGCAAATTGGGATAGTAGTGATTCATCATGGGCTTACGGAGTTATTGACGATGGATTTGGCGAAGATAGTGCAAATTACGATGATTGGACCGATGCGGGCCAGTTTAGTAGCCTTCAAATCGGTGCTAATGGCAGGCCACGTGTGGCCTATACTTGTGCAATTGTCAACAGTATCAGCGATCCTGTTACTGGAACAGTAATCAACGCATGGTATGACAAATCTTTGAGATATGCTGCATTTGATGGGGCTGGTTGGAGTATTAATGACATCGACATTAATCAATCTGGTAGTAATTATTTGCCAGCATGGTGGTTAGAACTAGAAATTGATGATAACGGAAATGAATACGTTGCCTACCAAAATACATCTGGCTGGGACAGTGTCCGTTTAGCGGTTAATACAGGAAGTGGATGGAGCCATTCCCTGATAGCCAATAGCAGCAATAATCTGGGTGAATACATTAGAGTTGAATCTGATGATACTGGTGACCTTCACATCGTTTACCAAGATTGGACCAACGATGACCTCGTGCTAATGCGCGGCAGTGGAACAAGTTGGGAAACTGTGAAAATAGACACTATTGGGTCAGTTGGGGCCTACGCTGATATTTCCTTAAACACAAATGGTGAAGAGATTCTCTCATACCATAATTTTGATGATTCAGATTTGATTATCGCCACACCAGCAGCGGATGCAGATGGGGATGGATTAGCCGATGCACAAGACCGTTGCATGAACACGCCTCTAAACAAAATGATTGACAATACTGGATGTCACTACGAGCAGCAGATTTTGACAACTTCTGGTTCCGACTCACAATATGTGGATGTAGTCAAAGGAGCCGATGGGCTCCTGCGCTTGGCTCACTTCCGCGGCATGTCTGATGAGTCCAGTATCTCCTGTGACAGAAATGTAACAAACATCACAGACGACTGTAATCTAGCCTACCGCAAACAGAACACCGACGGAACTTGGGGTAATGATGAATGGGTTGACCAAGGTGGTGAGACTGGCCGTTACGCCAGCATAGAAATCGCACCAGACGGTACTGAAAGTATCGCCTTCCACGCTAAAACAGAAATAAACAGTTTTAATGTTGTAAAACAAACCGCAGCGAAAATTGCCACTAAAACCGGCTCAAGTTGGTCCGTCACAACAATTGCCGAAGACAATTCAACCGGTTGGTATACTGACTTAGCAATTGATTCACAAGGAAACAGAGTAGTGTCTTATACTGACAATACTGGTTCGTACTCAGTTCTAAAATTAGCCAGAGAAACCTCTCCCGGAGTTTGGAGCGAGGAGGTTGTGCAGGTGAACGGAACGTTTGCTCAAGTCAATTTCCTAAATGATGTGGCGCATGTGAGTTATTATTCATCTAATCCACAAATGATTCGCTTAGCAATTGATAATGGAAGTGGTGGCTGGGATATTCATAATGTAACTACCAGTGGAATGGTGAATTCCTATCGTCTTGACACAACCGTATCTGATGATGGAAGACTTCTAATCAACTTTTTCCGCGGGCATGATACCTCATCTGAGACCACTTGTGACGCACCTCAAGAGTGTACTGTACAAGTTGCTGAATGGAATGGGTCAGCATTTACATACAACATTTTACACCAAAATACTGACGACGGAATTTCATACCTTTCAGTGGATATTGATTCAGCGGGATTAATTCACTCAGCATGGTACAATAGTGGATATGGCTCACTCCAAATTGCATCACCTACACCGACAGGGTGGGAAACTCTTACCTTACTTGATAATGAAAATAGCGGTACATATCCAAAGATTCTAGCCGATGAAAATGGTTGGGAAAATGTATGGTACCACAGTAATGGTGACCCAGAACAATTACGCGAGGTCAAGAGGTTTGCATGGGAGGCTGACCACGACTTTGTTGACAATGATGATGACCAATGTGCAAACACACCTTACGGTTCAGAAGAAGTCGATATGTGGGGCTGTTCTGAGGAACAAAGAGATGATGACTTTGATGGCGCCTCAAATGCTGTTGACTTATGCCCCAACACACCGGGTCATGAAAGACACCTGGCAGATTCTGATGGTTGCTCACCTAGCCAAAAAGACTCTGATGAGGATGGGACAAATGATGCTCAAGACTTGTGCCCGAACACCGTTGACCTAGAAACAGTGGACAATACTGGATGCTCGGATGCACAACGTGACTCCGATGCTGACGGCGTGCATGATAATACTGACCTATGTGCTGATACACCGCCGGGAGAATCCGTAGATTTGAATGGCTGTAGTGCAAGTCAGCGCGACAACGATGAAGATGGAGTCAATGACAAAGCCGACTTCATGCCGAATGATGCTAGCCAACATACTGATTCTGATGGTGATGGATATGGAGACAATCCTGATGGAACTAATGGAGATGACTGCCCGAATGAAGCTGGAACTTCAACAGGGGAATTAGTTGGATGTCCTGATTTGGATGAAGATGGAATCGCTAACGATGTTGATGACGATGATGATGGTGACGGATATTCAGATGCTGATGAAATCGCTAACGGGACAGACCCATTGTATGCGCTTGACTTCCCTGGATTAGGTGAAGTTACTACTGATGGAAATGATGGCACCGGAGATGACACCGGTGATGGAACAGGCAACACGGATGATACTTCTGAACCTGCCAGTGGAGGCCTTAGCACTGCTGTAATCGGTGCGATTGCTGCAGTCATCGTTCTGCTGTTAATTGGAATTGCTGTACTAGCATTAACTGGAACAAAGAAAGATGGTTCCCAAATGCCAGCAATCCCATCCCTTGCTCAAGCTCAAGCAGAATTATCGTCACCTGCCCCTGCATCTGCTGACAGCACAGAGAGTGACGGCAAAACAGGAGAAATGGTATCAACCGGCAAAGCCTGCAAACATTGTGGAGAAATGGAAGTCTACCATATCCCGTCTTACGGTGCAGACTACTGCAAGGCCTGCTCCCAATACAACTGAAATGGCTAAAACCGGACAGAAAACAATACGGAACATAAATCAAATCAGACAGAAAACAAAGCGGAACAGAAATCAAAGCGGAAGTGTTGCAGAATGCGAATCCCAAAAGCGATTCTAACCGCTTCACTTCTCTTACTAGTCCCGCTATCTGGCTGCATCGGTGGCTCCGCAGTTGAAGAACCAACATTTCACGGAACTAAGTGGTTAGGTACCGAATATGCTCCACTTTTCACTCTTGAATCAATGGACGAAAACCTGTGGTCTTTGGAGGAACAACGCGGTAAAACAGTGATTTTGGCTTTCACATACACACGTTGCTACAATACCTGCCCAGTAATTTCAGCCTCACTAGACATGGTTTACGAATCACTCAATCCATCAGAGAGAGAGAATGTTTCCCTAGTTTCAGTGACCATTGACCCTTGGTACGACTCACCTTCACAATTGAGAAATTGGACCACAGATAGAGGGTACGACTGGCCCCACTTGACTGGTCACCCAGATGCTGTTCTTCCTGTGCTTGAAACTTATGGGGTTGGACCAATTAACTTTGATGATGACTCCGAAGAAGGCTATGGTTTCAGCCATACTCAGCCGACTTACATCATTGATGCAGAGGGGCGCCCAAGACTTGTCTGGTCTGATGCTGAAATCCCTGTGGATTTGTTCTTGCAAGATTTACGTATTGTCTTAAATCTGTCATAATTAAAGAAAAATTATGACTTAAAACGCATATTTTCATAAATGATTGACTAGTGCAACACTCATCAGTCAATCACTGATGAGGTGAAATCATGAAAAATATGAACAAATCTTCAATTATTGCCATACTAGGACTTCTCCTCTTAATCGGCTCAAGTATTACTCAAGTAAGTGCTAAGCCAACTGGAATTAGCAATGTTCAATTTGGCTGTACCTGCCACTCAGGAAGTGCTACCGAAGGCGTCGTGATTAGCCTTGATGGTGTACCAGATAATTACACCTCAGGAGAGAGTTTTACCTTTACAATAACCATTACTGGAGGTCCAGAGGCTGGTGGTGAAAACCACGGTGGATTCAACTTACATGCGAGCGCAGGAATACTCGCACCTTTCAATAATACCTCACAACTCATGGATGGGGAAATGACTCACACAGAATTTGGAAACGACCAACGTACTTGGCAAGTTAATTGGACAGCGCCCGAAGATAATACTACAGATATCACTTTCACCGCTCATGGGAATGCAGTAAACGGTGATGGTTCAGCGAGTTCTGATGACGAGTGGAACAAGGTTGTGGTGACCCTTGATGGTGTCGCTCCACCAGCAGGAGATTCCGACCCTAACGATGGTCAAACCCCTGGATTTGGAATTGCTTTGACAATGCTCGCTTTGTTAGGCGTAGCAGCCTTTAGAGTTAGCAAGAATGGGTGAACTCACCCACTGATCATGAATCCATGATACGGTCACCAGCATCGCCAAGACCAGGAACAATGTAGCCATTTTCATCGAGTTTTTCATCAATTGCTGCCATCCAGATTTTTACATCAGGGTGCGCGGCTCTGAAGGCCGCAATCCCTTCAGGTGCGGCGATTATCCCTAAAAAACGAAGGTCAGTAATTCCTGTCTCTTTCAACCGGCTTACAGCCGCAATCGCCGAGCCGCCAGTCGCCAACATTGGGTCAACAACAAGCGCCAAATCGATGTTGGGCGGAGTAGGTAATTTGTCGTAGTAATATACCGGTTCTAGAGTCTCCTCGTCGCGGTACAAACCAACATGGAGAACCCGTGCCATGGGTAACATTTTGTGAGCGGCATCACTCATCCCTAGACCAGCCCTGAGGATTGGAATTATGCCTATTCTCGGAGCCAAACTTTGCCCGGAAAATCTCTCTAAAGGAGTGTTACGCACATCCTCAACGGTCTGCAAATCCCGAGTCGCTTCGGCCACCAAAACTTGGGTTATCTCATTTGCCAAGTTACGGAAAAGCATCGATGAACTGTTCGCATCGCGCAGGCGCGTCAACTTGTGTGCTATCAGCGAGTGCTCTGGGACCACAACCATTGGATCTGAGTCATTTGCCATTTTCTCACCTCAAGTTTTCTTTTCATAATTGAAGGCGTCAGGCAGCAGTTCTGCAAGTTGCCACACTTTGCCAACTTCACCTTCTGGTGTGGCACCTATTACTTGGATATCTCGACAGTGGTCCCACAAAAGTTGCCTGCAAGCCCCACATGGACCCAAAGGTTGGCCGGAATTTTCTGAGTAGTTAGGCTTGCCCTCGGCATCGTGTTGAATGCCAACTATTGCTATTCGTGTGAATTCTCTCTCACCCTCTGAGAGCGCTTTGGTTAGTGCTACCCGTTCAGCACAAATTGTCAGACCATAGGAGTCTGATTCAACATTACAACCTGTAAATACCTCACCTTGTGTGGTTTCAAGAGCCGCACCCACATGGAAATTAGAGTGGTGGGCAACCGCGTTTTCGCTAACCTTTAGGGCTAGTGCGACCAATTCTTCACTGCTGATTTTGCTTGTTGAATCCATGCTTAGTCACGCCCCCCTACATGAAGCGTGTAGTAACCTCAGACTTGAACTCAACGCATGAGTCACAGCGTCGCTTAACCATGGCATGACCGTTTAATTGAAGTCGCATAGGTGGTCGCCAAATCACCAAGCAGGGGTACCCGAGTGGTCAAAGGGGCTGGGTTTAGGTCCCAGTGCGTAGTGCTTCGCAGGTTCAAATCCTGTTCCCTGCACCTAATTAAGTAAAAATCCAAAGGAACAGGATTTGAACACCGCGTCAATTGACTTCAACAAATTATTAGCCATTTGACGCTGGAGTTCAGAACTGGACTGAGCGAAGCGAGGGAAGTTCTGGACCAATGTAAAATCCTATTCCCTGCACCAAATTAATTGACACACACAAAGGGGACTGTTGCTTTCACATATTCAATGCTGAATCACTTTTAGGCAAGCCTGCGGAGGGTTTCTTTCTTAACCCACGCATCGGGTCAAACGGTATAGAGGAGTTCAGGTGACTAAGATAGGCGTACTCGGACTTGGTAATTGGGGCACTGCATTAGCCAACATTTGGGCTAAGGATGGACATTCAGTTATTGGATGGACCGTGGAAACCGAGGTTTACGAGTCTATGGTCCTCAACAATGTCAATGCAAAGTATCTACCTGATGTGAAACTACCTGGAGTTGATGCCACTCTTGATATCGGCGAGGTGTGCGACGCTTCCGAACTTCTAATTTTAGCAATCCCATCTGGTGTCATCCTCTCGGTGGTTGACCAACTTCTACCTCACCTCAGGCCTTCCCATGTCCTAGTTGACCTTGCTAAAGGTATTGCACCTGAAGAGGAGGGGGAAAGCGGCTTAATTTCGGCAGCAATTGAGAAGCGACTGAATGGTGTAGGTCTTACTAATCCAGTTGTTGTGTTAACCGGTCCAACTATTGCTCCAGAAGTTGCTCGTGGTGTCTTGACAAATGCATTGGTTGCAGCACACGACCGCTCGGTCGCTGAAAGAGTTGCAAGTCGCTTGTCAACAGATACACTCATCCTCAAGGCTGCGGATGACCCTGTCGGGGCAGAATTGTGGGGCGCTTTCAAAAATACAATTGCACTTGCTTGCGGAATCGTTGATGGATTACGCGACGGTATTGGTGGAGACAATCTGAAAGCCGCTTTGGTACCGATTGGCTTTGCCGAAGGAAGAAAATTATTGATTTTACTTGGCGCAGAAGAGGAAACTTCACTTGGACCAGCTGGTTTAGGTGACTTGTATGTTACAAGCACATCACCACGTAGTCGAAATAGGACACTTGGACAAAAATTGGGTGAAGGGAAATCCTTGGAAGAGGGTTTAGCAGAAATGCACATGGTGGTGGAGGGGGTTCGTGCCGCGCGTATGTTCCGCAAGAGAGCAAGTCAAGTTGGTTGCCCTGCCCCATTTATTGAATCCCTCAACATTCTTTTGGACGGTGACATCACTGCAGAAGAGTGTGTTAGAAGCATGGTTGAGCAAAGTCTCTGAGAGTCTTTTCGGCACCTTTTCAAAACCTATCACTTCATCAAATATACCAAAGGGGAGAGGTCTCTCCGAGTAACATGGCGATGGAGGATTTGTCTCAGTTGGAACGACGCCTATTTGAGTGGATCAAGAAATCCGACTTTGAGTCCGTGCCTTGGTCTAGCCAACGCGCAGCAGAGGCTTTTGATGTTAATGAAGATGAAATTCGCGAGGCTCTTGCTGCTCTAACCTCAAAGATTCCAAACAATATTTACGTGCATTATAAAGATGGTGCAATCCGTGTTTCAGCAGAATAATGCTGGTTATTCCGAAGAGTGAGTTGGCTTACCTAATTTTTTCGAACAGTAAACCATTCCTGAAACATAAGCAACCCAAAGTACGACTTCGAGCAGTGCTGGATTTCCGTTCCAACCGAAAAGTGCTTTGAAAATGCCACCGATTACACCTTTTTCATGCAATGCTGGATAATTACCGGCTTCAACATCAGCATCGCTAACATCCGGATTTACATCCCAGATGTGTTCAACCACGATGGGAGCAGCCCCCGCTTCCTGCAACTCATGGAATCCGTGGGCAACCAAGCCTGCTGCAAACAGAATTAGCAAGACATTTGTTACTTTGAATAATTTGCTGATATCAACTTCCATTCCTCTGTGGAAAAATGCGTAAGCGAGTAGGGTTGCTGTAATAATTCCAATGCCAACCCCTACTACCGCCCCAAATCCATCGGTTCCTGCACCGATGAAAATGACTGTTTCACTCCCCTCACGCCAGACTGAGAGGAAAGAAATCATGAACAGCCCCGCACCCTGTTTCGTACGGTACGCTTCGTCAGCCCACTCCTCAAGTTCCGCTGCCGAGGGATGGCGAATGAAGTGAATAATCACCGCTGTCAACAGAACCGCAGCAGTAATTTCTAAAATCCCCTCAAACATTGCTTCATGTTCTTTGAATGATTCAACACCACCCCAAACCCAAGCGAAAAGTGCTGCTACAACGAGACTGGCTAGAACCCCCGCGCCGACCCCTTTCCAAATCCAATTTGCTAGGTCTCCACGCTCGCTACGGGCTAGCCAAGTGAGTAAAACACCGATAATAAGGGCTGCTTCAACCGCTTCACGGAATCCGATTAATCCGCCCGCCCATATATCGGACCACAAGAAGGCAGATGCCATGTGGTTGTGCGGTTTAGGTTGCCCTAATAAAGATTAGGTTGCCCTAAACCTTCAAAATTATTTGATACGAAAAAAAAGATAAAAGCAGATATCATTTTTTCATACAGATAGCCAATCATCAACATAAGATTGTGCCCCTGGGTTTCCTAGAAATGGGTCCGGCCCCATTTTAATAACGGTGAGAAGATACATCTCGCCACCCCAAGAGGGTATCCAAACTGTAATCATCTCTCCAGATGGGTGCATGCCAAACAAATCAAGCATGATGTCATCATGAGTATACAGAAGATTAGCCCCTTCATAATCATGTACCACTCCGTCATGAATTGGTGAAAGAGCAAATGCATTTGGCCCAGTCCAATCGTCCATCAGAGATACCGCTTCCTGAAACCTCGCTTCCTTCGCTCCACTAACCTGAGAAAGCATTTTCACACCCTGTGGCGCAAGTACTGGATTCAAAACTCCTGGAACTTGCAAATGTGTTTCAACCACAATCGCCCCATCACCCAATACCCAAATGTACTGCTCAGATGCTGGCCAAGGCGGCGCATTCTCTTGCCCTTCACTTAGTGGAAGACCCCATACTTCCTCACCTATCGGTGTACTTGGAGGGACAAAACCTGCTAACAAGTGTATTATCAAAACAAAAACGATGGCGAGAACCCTTGAGTTACTACGTTGTTGCCATTCACGGCGTTGTTGTTTGCTTCTAGCAGCTAAAATTGCTGAGATGACTGTACCGCCAACTAAAACCATCCAAATTCCAAGCGGAATTAACCATAGGAACAACAGGCAAAGAAGTAATCCCGAAATGTAAGGGTCTGCCCGCAACCAGTCACTGAAGAGAACTTCAGGATGTTTCTCTTGCCATTGGCTCCACTGCCACACTAAAATGAGCACCAATGGCGCCAGCCAAGTGAGTAGTGCAAACAGCATAGTCATCGCCTTCAAGCCGATGTAAGAGGCGGCTGGCATAAACCCCTTCTCAAGCATCGTGCTGAGGCGGCACTTTTGAGAACATGATGCATCATTCAGAATTATGAGCGGAGGCGAGCCTGTGCTACAACTCTCAGAAGTCACTTTTCGCTATCGTGTCCCAAACTGGCCCAAACCTTGGAAGAAAAGACTTGGGGCAGGCATTCACAAGGTCAACTTAGAAGTCCATTCTGGCTCTATTTTGGGACTTATTGGGCCAAACGGTGCTGGAAAAACCACACTTTTACACACAATTGCTGGCCTTCACAGACATGATACTGGAGATATTCGCCTTATGGGTCATGACAGAGAAATGTTAGGTTGGGCTAACGCTCAGCGGCACATCGGACTAATGCCTGAAAGAGTCAATTGGTCGGGCACGAGTACACCACGGGAAGCACTCCAACGGATTGTAACCATGCGAGGTGAAGAACAAACAGCCGAGGAACTGCTGAAATTAGTTGGCATGCGTAGTCGAATGGACACCCCTTTGGAGAATATGAGCCAAGGAATGCGCCAACGGCTTTCACTTGCCTGTGCTCTTCTCGGCTCACCTGATATTTTGCTTTTGGATGAACCTATGAACGGACTTGATCCAGTTGCGCAGGCAGCCTTCCGTCGACTTCTGCGCAATCTTGCTGATAGTGGAATTACGATAATTGTCAGTAGTCACAATCTGCAAGAAATGGAATTATTTGTAGATTCATTAGCGATTCTACACCGCGGCCAAATGGTTGCTTACGGCTCATTGAATGAAGTGGAAAAGGCACTTGGATGCTCGCCGTCACTATTAGTCGCTGGAAATGGCTGGTGCCCCCCATCTGCCGGTTCATTTGGCACGGGAGTAACAATGGATAAGATTGAACCATGGCATGGAGAAGAGTGGCGTTTCACATTGCACAGGAACCGTGGCTGGACAGGCGACGAAAAACACGATGTTCTGCAAGCAATTGAAGGGGCTGGCGGCAGAATTAGTCTGCTTCAAACGGTGCTTCCTAGCCTTGAAGATTTATTGTCAGCCGCCACGGGTGAATCGGCAGATGAAATTGGCTTTGAAATCGCTAGTGACTCATTGATTCCAGTTCGTACTTGGGAGGTTGGAGAAGATGAATAGATTGGAGCGAGAAAAACGTATTCTCAACCTCTCATGGTTTGAGGCGCGCCAGCACTTTCGTAGCCCGCGAATGTTGGCCTTGGTCGCCTTACTCACACTTTTCATTGGCGGAGGGAGTTGGGGATTATCAGACCCAAACTCAACAGTAACTGCCCAGTTGCAAATGGACACACCTTACGAAGTCCTATTTTTGGTCAGCCTTTTTGTCCTCTTTTCATCAACTCTTGGCGTAGTTTTACTCGGTTTTGATGGCATCAGCCGCAAGCGACTAACGGGTGAATTAGCAATTGAACTATCTCAACCAATTGACCGCACTGACTTAGCACGTTCTCAACTACAGGGATTATGGTTTGCAGTATTCATTCCCACTTTTTACATCACACTTTGGGGGGTGGTACTTATCTTCATTCAAATGGACGCTTGGCCCACTGCTGGCGAACTTGTTTATTTCTTGATTCCAACTGCATTGGTGATTTATTGGTATGCTTGCATCCAATTACTAGCATCGAGCGTCGCCAAGGATTTAGGCTCATCTGTTACTCTTGGTGTTGGAGTATGGATGTTATTCACCCTTATCTGGTTACTAGTGACAGCCGTAATTGCTTCACTCATGGGGGTTGATGTAACCAACCTAGAGTCAATTGAATACAACCGATTTAGTGAAATTGTTGACTTGTTTTCACCCAACGGAGTATACCAACTTCTACTAGAGGACAAACTAACTGGTGAAGACGGCCCGACAATGGATACTGCCTACATTTGGACCGCTGCAGCATTTTGGTCAATTATTCCTAGCACCCTATTTCTAGCCAGATTCAAACGCCTGAAGCCGTGACTGAGGGCTTTAGGTGTAATTGCGGCTCATTTTATTGAGAATAATTATGTATTTTTTTAAAATGATTGCCAAAAACATAGAAATTCACCCATATTTGGCGATTTATAATTGAAAATGAATGTGGTGTAATCTTTGACACTAAGTGTCAACAGGGAAAACCCTCTTTCACTAAGCGCGTTCTCGCCGAAGTAATGGCGACTAGCAACGAGAGGTTCTGCTTAGCATTTTTATTGACTGCACTAATGGTTTTTTCAACTCTATCATTATTTACGCAACCAAATGAACCAACAGAAGAGATTGAGGAAATTGAGACCATAGACTCTACCAGTGGTAGACAACCAACTGCAGATTGTGAAGGAATATCATTTGAAGATATGTTCTACTACAATTATGCTGAATTCACCGTTGAAATAAATGATCAGTGGGATGGTGGATATGTGCGAGCAAAGGCAATGGTCAACGGAAGTGACACCACAACTCTAAGAAATGACCTTGATGGACTGTTCGAAGGCTTAGCCGGCGGTGCAAACGGTTGGCTCTCCACAGATGAAAAAGATGGTGTGGAAGCAGTCGGTAAAGACTGCGTCGTCCAAACTTACACTCGAATCGGCTTCAGAGGCGGCCCTGCTCACCGAGGCGGACCGGGGGTCAACTGGAACAACGCTACTTGGGTTAAAGATGGTATGACTTTAGAAGAAACAAATCTAATCCCAGAAGGACACCCTGAAAGACGTAGTTGCAAGGACCATTTGGGTAGCCCTACTTGTGAAGAAATACCTAATGGGCCAGCTAATCCAGGACAATGTGGACCACATAGTTGTGATACCATAATTTTCCTCAATGCTTCTGTCTCATTTAGCCAAATAATTGATCCATCAGATTTCACCCTCGCTATGGTTGGAAGAAACCTAACAAATGCACAATTTGAGTATATTTTCCCTAATCAAGCAAGCCCACTCCGGATTGCAGATACTTACGAAAATCAAGATTGTAATGAGACATATTACGAAGATGATGATGAGGCAGACGATTACCAAGTCACCTACACAGCACGTGAAGAGTGCCAATCCTACACTAATTTCGGAGACCTTGATTATTCCTTGACTGCACTAACCGATGGGACTAGTTTCTCTCGCCGTTTCACTTACGATGGGGCTGACTGGCCTGCGGCACGTGGCTATTTCATTGATTTCACTACTTCCGCTCCAGAAGTAGACAACCCTCCAGAATGGAAGAATGATGCACCTAGTGAAGGTGAATTATTGCCTGTAGCAGCAGTAGGTGAAAGCGAATATGTTGTTGACTTGGCAGACATCAACGCTTGGTACAATGATGATTTAGGGGCAGGTATGCTCAATGTTGATTGCACTGGCGCAGCCGGATGGAGTCTTGTTGAAGCGCAGGCAAATCACTGGATGGTTACTTCGCCATCAGATGGCGCTACAACCACAATTAGTTGCGAAGCGATTGATAGCAGTGGTCAATCTAGCGGAGCAAGAACATTCTCAGTAGCACCAATCTTTTCAGTTTCTGTTGCGGTTCTAGAATCCCTAGATGACCTAACCTTCACTATGACTCCGACCTCAGAAGCACCTGACAGCATGTCAGTAAGTGTTACCTTGATGCAAAACAATGTTGAAGTTTCAGACAGTATGTCAATGGACACGGTAGCAGCTGATATCACACTGAATTTGTCTACTCTAATTCCTGGGGATGTGAGTGCGAAAATTAGCGCGAATGGCGCTGGGATGGCACCATTTGAATACAACTACGACCTTGGTCTGGCAAAACTGAGCCTTGCACCTAGTGTACAAATCACAGGTGGAGAATGGGTAAGTGCAAACTACATTTTACGAGGCCAATTCTTTGACCCTGATGGCGAAGCCGTGACCTTTGTCTTGAAATTAGATGGAGTGCAAGCAGGCCAAGTTACTGTTACCGGAAACCAATGGATGACAGACGAAATACCATTTGACCTGTTAGCTGAAGGAGTGCACAATGTAACCATTGAAGCATGTGATAATTCAGGTGTTTGTGTCAGTGTTTCCGAAGATGTGGAATTGAACATCATTGATGATATTGATGATAGTGTGGCCAATAAACCCGTAGTAGAGGAATCTGGCCTACCTGCTGCTAGCATCGGCTTGACGATGATGGCGCTACTCGGTGCTGGAATTGCTGTAAGTCGCCGCCGTGAGTGAATTACTCAACGCTGAATCCTATGAAATAGGACCCAAATCACCATTTGAGCCCACTCAAAGGAGATAAACGAGTATTACTATTGAATGCCAAGACTCAAAACAGGCGGGCCACCGGCCCGAACTATGGAATTCTCTGGTAAGTATGACCGCGAGAGCCATGAAGGGGGCCTTCTGGTTTCTTTTGTTGGGGATGCACCTCATTTAGGAAGTGCCCTTGAAACCGCTGAAGGAACCTATCTTGGCAGAGTAGATTCTGTTATCGGCAGAGTAGATGCTGCCCTAGTCCATGTCCTGCCAATGGCGAATGGAATTGATTTTAGTTCAATTGGAAGTGCAACAATCACTATTCAACATCGCAACAAGCGAGAAGAAACACGCAGCGATAATCAACGCGGCGGTTGGCAAGGCGACAAAGATCGTGGCAACCGTGGTGGTGAGCGAGGTAATCGTGGAGGTAGAGATAACCGAGGCGGAAACCGTGATGGCGATAGAGGAGGCAACCGGGGTGGAAACCGCGGTAATCAAAACCAGGGAGGAAATGATTGGGAATGCCCCCAATGCCAAAACAATAACTTCGGATGGCGAGATACTTGTAATCGATGTCCAACAAAACGTCCTGCCAATACTGGCCGTGGTGGTAACCGTGGCGATTCTAAAGGAGGATACCAAGGGAACCGTGGTGGCGACCGTGGAGGTAGCCGTGGTGGATATCAAGGAAATCGCGGCGGAAACCGTGGTGGTGACCGTGGAGGTAGCCGTGGTGGATATCAAGGAAATCGCGGCGGAAACAGTGGTGGAAGCCGTGGTGGCGACCGTGGAGGTAGCAGTCGCGGATATCAAGGAAATCGCGGCGGAAACAGCGGTGGAAGCCGTGGTGGCGACCGTGGAGGTAGCAGTCGCGGATATCAAGGAAATCGCGGTGGCGACCGAGGCAGCAACCGAGGAAGTAGCAGTGGCGGATATCAAGGAAATCGCGGCGGAAACAGTGGCGGAAACCGCGGTGGCGACCGAGGC
>Ga0209501_10003482_pt1 | contig 15726 bp, 16 predicted proteins | sample ArcticOcean_MG_C_4_FD_187434 | JGI IMG/M metagenome (GOLD analysis project Ga0209501, IMG submission 187434) | Marine microbial communities from western Arctic Ocean - ArcticOcean_MG_CB4_134 (SPAdes) (version 2) | ecosystem: Environmental > Aquatic > Marine > Oceanic | place: Arctic Ocean...
CGGATATTCGATAAAAATACTTTGTGGTTCCTCTAAGTTCTCAACAGCTCTTATTGAGCTTACTTTTTCACCATCTTGAAATCCAGCTGAAATATCCTCTGAAATTTGTTTCGCTAACTCATGACTAACCGCGCCTACGATCGCAATCATAGAATTTTTTGCGGTGTAGTGTTTCTTATAAAACGAAATAATATCTTTTCTATTAATTGCTTTTACGCTTGTCTCAGTGCCTTCGCTTGGTTTCGCGTAGGGATGAGATTGATATGTCGCCTTCATAAACGCATCTTTTGCTATCGCGGCTGGTGACTGTTTTTTTGCTTTTATTCCGATTAGCATTTGTGATTGTCTTCGCTCTAAAGCATCTGTAGGAAAATCTGGAGCAGATAAAACTTTCTTAAGATTTACAATTGCACTTTTTAGTAGTTCACTTTCAGTAAGTGAGCGTAGTTGTAAAGAAGCTGAATCATAACCAATATCTGCCGCATAAATTGCGCCTAGCGATTCAAAATCATTGCTTATCTTGTCGGCATCATCGCCATTTGCGCCATCTGCTAACAAACTATTTGTTAGCATCGCAATTCCCAATGCATCCTCATCACGGCTACTGCCTGCATCAAAAATAATTTGTATATCTACCATAGGTAGTTCAGGGGCATGCACATAGTAAACCTCGGCACCTGCGCTCGTAATCCAATATTCTATATTTGGCGACGCTAGCACAATGTTTGCATAAAAAATAATAAAAAAGAAAATAATGCTAATGCGCACGAGTGTTTCCCTTAATTGCCGATCTTATTTTACTAGATTTATCTTTAGTTGGAAGTGGATGCAAATCGGCAACTGTCAATCTATCATCAATCAAATACTTTTTTGCAACTGCTAAAACTTGCTCATTCGTCACCGATTTAATTCTATCGACATATACGTCAGCTAAATCCCAAGATAAACCGATTGTTTCTAATATGCCAATTATCATTGCTTGATAAAACACCGAATCTTTTTCGTAAACATCTGCTGATATTACTTGTGCTTTAACACGCTGCAATTCTTCATCGCTAACTAAATGTGTTTGTAAATCTAATATCTCATTTCTAAACGCCACTTCAAGTTCTTGTATTGACTTGCCTTCTGCGGGTGTTCCCGACAAAGTAAACAAATTATCTAAGCGTGAGGCTATTTGATAGCTTGCGCTTGCGCCAGCTGCGACTTCGTTTCCTCTAACTAAGCGACTCGCAATTCTTGCGCTGTTACCGCCATCTAATATTCCGGCCAAAACCTCTAGAGCGTAAGGCTCCCAATCATATTCAGTTTGATTTTTATCTTTTGGTTTTATCACAGGAGTTTTATATACCATCATTATGCTCGGTAGTTCAGCAGGGCGTTTTACAGTAATGCGTTTTGTGCCTTGCTGAGGAACCTCTTTCTGTTCATTTATTTTGATTGGCTTCCCAGCTGGCAGTGGAGAAAAATATTTATAGGCTAATGCGTAAACATAATATGGATCCACATCGCCAACAACAACAACAGTTGCATTGTTTGGTGCATACCATTTCTCATACCAAGAACTCAAATCATCAATTGTCATGCTGCTTAAATCCTGCATCCAACCAACTACAGGGAAACGGTATGGGCTAGTTTGAAAGGCCATTGCTTTTACCGTCTCATATAAAAAAGATTGTGGATTATCTTCGGTACGCCAACGTCGCTCCTCCTTTACTACTTCAATCTCTTTTATAAATTCCTCATTAGATAATGTTAAATACCGCATTCTATCAGCCTCTAATTCGAAGCTAATTGGCAATCGCGTTTTTTCGAGTGTTTGAAAATAAGTGGTATAATCTGGGCCGGTAAAAGCATTATCACGACCGCCATTTTCTGAGATTACGCGTGAAAATTCACCAAGGGGGAATTTCTCTGTTCCTTTGAACATCATGTGCTCCAAGGCATGTGATATTCCAGTTATACCGTCATACTCATAGCTGCCACCAACCTTGTACCACACTTGTGTAACAACAACGGGTGCACGATGGTCCTTCTTAACTAAAAGCTTAAGACCATTATCAAGTTCAAATTCATATACACGCGCCAATGTGTTACCTGGCATTATCAAGACCAGGACTAAAAATATAACTTCGATTTTTAACCAATAATGTTTCATTACTTTTTGTTTAATTTAGTATTAAATTTTGCAACATCGGGCATATTTTTAGAATATTTCAATATTATTAAGTTCAATATTGCTTAATAATAAGATACTTTCAAAATTACTATGTCATGATAAAAAAACTATTTCTGTGTTTGATTTTAAAAAAAATAACAAAAAACTAAAATCAGAGAACAAGGCTGAGGCGCCATCGCTTTCTATTCGGCTTAAACAAACGAGAGCCAGCCTCTTTGGCATACTATTTAGTAAGAAAACACCTATCGATAATACCATTATTAATGAGCTTGAGGATAGATTTTTGCTTGCTGACGTTGGAATCAAAACAACTGATCTGATCATTCGGTTATTAACAGATACTATTAAAAAAAATTCTGATGCTCTCCATCTTGACGAACAAATAAAACAAGTTTTATTGCCATTACTTAAGTCCGTAGAACAAAATTTTACAATACCAAAAAACATAAGTAAGCCATATTTAGTGCTTGTGGTTGGTGCTAATGGTGTTGGAAAGACAACAACAGTTGGCAAACTAACTAAATATATAAAATCTGAAAATAAAAGTGTTCTTTTAGCTGCCGCAGATACATTTCGTGCCGCAGCAACTGAACAATTAAAAATATGGGGTGAGCGTAATAACGTAAAAGTTATATCACAAATTAGCGGCTCTGACCCTGGTGCAGTTATTTTTGATGCTCTTCAATCTGCTCGTGCTAACAATATTGACGTATTAATTGTCGATACAGCTGGGCGTTTACATAATAAAAAGAATCTCATGGATGAAATAAAAAAAATTAATAGGATTAGTGATAAGTTCGACATAACAATAAAAAAAGAAATACTATTAGTACTAGACGCCGGGACTGGGCAAAATGCATTGGCTCAAGCAAAGCAATTTCAAGAAAGTATTGGTGTTGATGGCGTTATTTTAACTAAACTAGATGGTACTGCAAAAGGTGGTATTGTTTTTAGACTCGCAAATGAATTAAATATTCCAATCAAGTTTATAGGAATAGGTGAAAAAATTGATGATTTACAAAAGTTCAAAGCCTCCGAGTTTATTGATGCTTTATTGAAAAATAATTCATGATTCAATTCACTAATGTATTTATGACTTACCCAAGCGGCAACAAAGCGCTGCAAAATATTAATTTAAATATTGATAAGGGAGAAATGGTTTATATTAGTGGTCGTTCTGGCGCTGGCAAAAGTACTTTACTAAAACTAATAAATTTAATTGATCGTCATACGCGTGGGCAAATAATTGTAAAGGGTCAGAATCTAGAAAGAATTAAAAATAATCGTATACCAATATTTCGAAGAAATATCGGCTTTATTTTTCAAAACCACGGGTTGCTTAATGATAGAACTATTTTTGATAATGTCGCATTGCCCTTGGTTATTTCCGGCAGCAGCCACCAAGAAGTAAAAAGAAGAGTGCAAGCAGCACTCGATAAGGTCGACTTATTATCAAAAATTAACAATTGTCCTATGGAATTATCTGGAGGAGAACAACAACGTGTTGGTGTCGCTCGGGCAGTAGTACATCGCCCTGCAGTTCTTCTTGCGGATGAACCAACTGGAAATCTTGACCCTGCGCTTTCATGGGACATGATGAAATTGTTCGAACAATTTAATCAGGTTGGTGTAACTGTGCTAATTGCCAGTCATGAACTTGATATGATCAAACATATGAATAAAAGAATTATTATTTTGGATGGTGGGCGTATTCTAGCTATGGGCGATAATAATAAAAAATTTATTAGTCATTAAAAATAAAAACTTTAAATAATCAATTGAATCAACTTATAAAAACTTGGTTAGCCCAACATGCGCAGGCATTTTTTTTTAGTCTAGGCCAGTATGCAAAAAACCCTGTTAACAATATTTTAACTACAATCGTAATCGGTATTTCCCTGGCATTCCCAGCAGGTTTTTATGTTTTTCTTAGTAATGCTCAAATTGTTTCTTCTGGCTGGGATAATGCTGTTGAAATAAATATATTCTTAGAGACAACAATTGATGAACAACAAGCAACAGATTTTGCAAATCAAATATCTAAGCGTAATGATATCGCTGATATAATTTTAATAAAAAAAGATAAAGCATTGGCTGAATACAAAAAACTATCCGGCTTTACTAATGTACTCGATGTACTTGATGAAAACCCCTTCCCAAATGTCATATTAGTAAAACCAACATATAAATATTTTGACGAATCCAAAACTAAACATTTAGTTGAGGAATTGAGGGTAATGCCTGAGGTTGATAATATACAATATGATGGCAAGTGGATTAATCGTTTGGCAAAAATTATAGATATTGTCAAACTTGTCATTTTTATATTATCAACACTATTGGCAATCGCGGTGTTACTCATTGTTGGTAACACGATACGCTTATCCATTTATAGTTATCGCCATGAAATTGAAATAACAAAATTATTTGGTGGTACTGACAGCTTTATTCAGCGCCCGTTTTTATATAGTGGTTTATGGTACGGTATTTTTGGCGGCTTAATTGCCTGGATATTAGTCAGCGCATCAATGCAAATATTGAGTGGGCCTGTAAATAACTTATCAATTCTATACGCCAGTAATTTTCAATTAACGGGGCTTGGGCTCGTAAATACATTTTGTTTATTTGGTTTTGCTATATTACTTGGTTTACTTGGTTCCTGGATTGCAGTAAAGCGCCATCTTCGCTCTGTTGAACCAAAATAAAGTTATATAAATCAATATTTTACATAATATACTCAATTGAACCTTTGGGGTTATTAGCACTCAAACAATTAGAGTGCTAAAATGTCAATAATTAGCGCAAATTATAGCTAATGGAAATTAAATATATGAATCAACTAGCAAATTTACAATTCGCACTGCCGGCGGGGTCAATTGACAGTTACGTTCACTCTGTCAATCAAGTTCCTATTTTGTCTTTTGATGAGGAACAACGTTTAGCAAGACTTTTGCAAGAAAATGATGATATAGAGGCCGCTCGTCAATTAGTAATGTCTCATCTTCGTTTTGTTGTAAAAATAGCGCGTGGGTATAGTGGCTATGGTCTTCAACAGGCAGATCTTATTCAAGAAGGTACTATAGGTTTAATGAAAGCTGTTAAACGCTTTAACCCTGATGTTGGTGTTCGTCTTGTCTCATATGCGGTTCATTGGGTGCGTGCGGAAATTCATGAATTCATTCTAAAAAATTGGCGTGTTGTTAAAATCGCTACGACAAAAGCTCAACGTAAATTATTTTTTAATCTTCGCTCTTCAAAAAAAAGATTGGGTTGGCTAAACCAACAGGAAGTAAATGAGGTGGCGAAGGATTTGGGCGTAAAACCAAGTGATGTTATTGAGATGGAAAAACGCATGAGTAATTATGATGCAACATTCGATACACATCTTGATGATAATGAAGAATCCTATAACACTCCTGCTAGTTATTTAGAAAACAATGAAGCTGGGCCAGAAGAATTATTGGAAAGCGAACAAAACATAAATCATGAACAAGAAACTTTACAAAATGCAATCGCCTCATTAGATAAACGAAGTAAAGACATAATTTCAAGTCGTTGGTTAGTTGAAAAAAAAGCAACGCTACACGAACTTGCTGCCATCCATAATATATCTGCAGAAAGGGTTAGACAAATCGAAAATAATGCGATTAAAAAACTTAAAGAATCAATTAAAGAATAATACTTTATTCTGCTCTTTGCTTTATATAATTAGACTATAGATTATTAGCAATAATTGGTATGTAATGATCAATTAATAAAAATGCAAAGAGAAGCATTAAGTAAATAATCGAATAAGAAAATGTGCGCATTGCCAATCGATCATCGTGGTTAAAACGCATTAGAATTGCATGGTATAAGAATCCTGCCCCAAGCAATACTGCCCCCACCAAATAAAAAAGACCAGACATACCAACCAAATATGGCAGTAAAGTCACAACAAATAACAAAATTGTATACAGCAATATTTGTAATCGTGTGAATTCAACGCCGTGCGTTACAGGCAACATTGGGATATCTGCCGCTGCATAATCATCGCGGCGATAAATTGCTAATGCCCAAAAATGTGGAGGTGTCCAAACAAAAATAATTAAAAACAATAATAAAGAATTAGGATCTAATGTTCCAGTAACAGCTGTCCAGCCTAAAACTGGCGGTGCAGCACCTGCGGCACCTCCTATTACGATATTTTGTGGCGTCGCGCGTTTTAAAAACATTGAATAAATGAAGCCATAGCCAATTAATGAAAGTGCGGTTAGCCCAGCAGTAAGTGTGTTAACTAAAAAAGCCAAAATTCCCATGGAAATCGTTCCAAGAAACCAGGCAAATATAATGGCATTAACGATACTTATCTTTCCTTCTGGCAAAGGTCGTCGCATTGTTCTCGCCATAATTGAATCAATACGATAATCAATTACGTGATTTATAGTTGCCGCGGAAGATGCGGCCAAACCAATCCCAATTGTTCCGTAAATTAATACATCCCAAGGAACCATGTTTGGTGTTGCTAAAAACATCCCGACAACAGCTGTAAAAACAATTAAAGAAACTACTTTTGGTTTACAAAGCGTCAGATAATCCTGCCAAGCTACATCTACTGTATCTATTGTCGTTCGATTACTCATATAGTTTTCATAGTTATGTTAGAGAATATTATTTTTTTTGCTTACACAATGATGTAATAATGTTATTAAGGATAACAATAATAAAGCGGCTACTCCATTGTGAGCTACAGCAATAGATGGTGGTAAATTAAACTTAATATTGGCAACCCCTAATGATAGTTGCGTAATCAACAATATTAATACAACAACCCCTGTCAATCTTAAATATTTGGCATTGGTTAAAATGGCCCGAAAACTGACATAAGAGATAATAACACCAGTAATAATGGCACCAATACGATGGGTCATATGAATCGCTGTCCTTGCCTCACTATTTAAGACCCCGCCTTCGTAATCAATGCCTAAACCTTGCCAAAGGGTAAACCCCTCCTTAAAATTCATTTCTGGCCACCACATATTCTGACATGTTGGAAAGTCCGGGCAGGCAAGCGCAGCGTAATTAGAACTTGTCCACCCGCCTAGTGAAATCTGGCAAAATAATATAAATAAAGCAGACACAACAATCGGAAGTAATTCTATGTTGCTTTCACTTACAAAAAAACCGCCGAAGGATTGTTGTCGTAACATTTTCCAATAAAGTAAACTCAAAATTGTTAGCCCACCAAGAAGATGCAACATAACGACGACGGGCTTTAATAGTAATGTAACCGTCCACATCCCTAACAATCCTTGAAACATAACAAGCACTAGTAAAATACTTGAAAATAAACGTGCGCTTAAAAATTGTGGCTTAAGCCATGTAAGAGTAGCCATCATTAAAATTAAAAAACCTAACGTACTGGCAAGATAACGGTGCAACATTTCCTTCCATGCCTTATCTTTTTCAAATAACCTTTCAGGATAAGCCAAATTCATCTCCTCAACTTGACTAATACTTCCCTCGGGGACAATCAATTTGCCATAACAACCCGGCCAATCAGGACATCCTAAACCTGCGTCTGACAATCTTACATACGCCCCCAAAATAATGACCACAAGCGCCAACAAACATCCGAGACGTAAAAGATTAAGAAATACACGGTTTAAATTTATTTTCATTTTTTAGACTTTATAATCTTTTTTATTAACCGATACGAGATGCTCTTAATAATTTTTTTAGGTCCTTCAAAATACCTTTTGGGTTTATATCAGATGGATAGCTCATCATAAGATTACCGAGTGGGTCTGAAATATATATATGTCCGGCTTTGGTTGGGTTAATAACTTTTTCTGAACGAAACTTATCTAATAGCGCATCTAAATCGACTGAATCAGTATTAATTACTTGCTGCCCTGCGTATTTAATAAATAATTTAGATAATTCACCAGGATGTTGATTGGTTAAAAATAGAACTTTTTGTACTCTTAGTGAATGTTTGCCTATGCCCATATGGATTTGCCGCATTCGATAAACATTTTCCATGCAGATTTCATCGCATGACTCGGCTACAAAAATCATGCTCCATTTCCCATACAAAGTATTTTTTCTTTCTAAATTAGTTGGGTCAACTAAAGAAAAATCTTCTAATAGAATAGGGGGGGTTATAATTTGGCCATAATTTGATGTTCCTCTAGCCTCTAAAAAATCAGTATGGTTAAAAATAAACCATGATAAAATTAAAGGCCCTGTAAAAACAATAATAATAGCAGCGATAATTATTTTGTTTTTCTTATTGGGATTTTCGGCGTCCATTTATGTCGCTCCATTTCTTTTTTTAATATTTATTATTAAATAAATAGCAAGTAGCGTGATGGCAAAAGCAAACCATTGGTATGCATAACCCATATGAACATTCTCACCAGAATTATGTGATTGTCGCTTTTTAGTATAGCCATGCTTTGATTCTGAAGATAATCTCATTATGAAAGGTAATAATTTAATTTTTGTTATATCAGATACTTCGGCAATAGTTAGTCTTTGTACCCTTGTGATAGTTTCGCTCAATTTTTCAACATGTTCTTTAGTTAATAAAAGTCCTGTTCGTGGCTCCTCTTTTATAACACCATTAATATTAATCATACCTTCTGTCATAATTAATCTTGGCCTTAAATTTCGATCATTATTTGTTGAGACCCAGCCTCGGTTTACCAGAATAATATCTTCACTATCTTCAAGCCTAAAAGGTGTGTAAACATAGTATCCTGCCTGCCCAGCATGAACCTGGTTATCTAATAAAATTTGATGCTGTTCCAGAAAATTACCCGTAGCATTAACCTTACGCCATATAAGATCGGCGATTTCCGCAGTTTTAATCTCATTATGATCGAGATTAACTGCCTCTTTGATCTGTCGTTTCTCAAAAAAAGAATGTTGAGATCTTTTTTGTTCAGCGCGATCGAGCTGCCAAAAACCTAAGGAAAAAAATAAGATGAAAAATACTAATGTTATGAGACTCGTAATTAGTCTTGGGGAAAAAACCCATTTTTTAATATTTACTTTCATTAATTATTAATTCATCGAGCTCTATGAGATTTATGCTGTTAAACTATTAAACTAAATTGCAGAGACATACAACAATGAATGCCGCCCTTTATTTTAAAATTTATATCTTATTTCTATTTATTCTGATAGGTATTTCGCTTTTTTCAGGACTTTTTTTCTTAACTAAAGACAAATCGAACTCAAAAAGATTGGTTGCTTCGCTGACTTTCAGAATTATACTTTCTATTGTGGTATTTATTTCCTTGTTATTTGGTTATAAGTTTGGATGGATAACGCCTCACGGGCCTGGTTTTTAAATAACGCAAAAACTACAAAGGCGCTGCCAATGCAGCGCCTTTGTATATTATTTTTTTAGTTTACACCCAATAAACAAATACAAATAACCCTAACCAGACTACATCAACAAAATGCCAGTACCACGCGACTGCTTCAAAAGCAAAATGGTTATGCCCCGAAAAGTGCCCCTTCATTGATCTAATTAAAATGACCAATAACATTGTTGCGCCCATGGTGACATGAAAACCATGAAACCCGGTTAACATAAAAAAAGTTGACCCGTAGACGCCTGATTTAAGTGTTAAATCAAGTTCGTGGTAAGCGTGACCATATTCCCCTGCCTGAAAGTAAACAAAAACAAAGCCCAAAAGGACAGTAGCTGCCAACCACCAACACAGAGCAGAACGATTTCCTTGCTTCAGTGCCCAATGCGCAAATGTAACCGTTGCGCCACTAGACAAAAGAATTGCGGTATTAACTGCGGGAACGCCAAAAGCCGGGATGACATCTTTTATTGCCACATATTTGGATTCAAGCCCATCAATAGTCATATCAGGAGTTAATAACAAAGGCCACACAGCCTGAAAATCAGGCCATAAAAATTGGTTACTAACATTTTCTTCTAACCCTAACCACGGCACTGAAAGAACCCGTGTATAAAATAAAGCGCCAAAAAAAGCTGCGAAAAACATCACCTCAGAAAAAATAAACCAGGCCATCCCCCAGCGAAAACTGATATCGACCTGCTCACTGTATTTCCCCGCAATGCTTTCAGCTATAACGTCTTTAAACCAACCATAAAACAGATAGACAATAGCAGCAACACCAAGACCTAAGACATACTGCCCATTATTGATATAACCATTCAGCACCATACCACCGCCACAAAAAGCGACGAACAAAGCTAGAGTCCCCACTATAGGCCAGCGACTTGGTTCCGGGATAAAATATGTGTCGTGTGAATCAGACATAACCATTCCTCACCTTAATTAATTATTTTTTTAACCATTATCTTTTATTACTATTTTGCGATCTGGTCCTGTAACAGCAATAGCCTTTTCAGAAGCTTTAAAAAAAGTATACGACAACGTCATTGTTGTTATTTTATCTGGCAAATCTGAGTCGACGACATAACGTACAATCATATCTTTCTTTTCGCCGGGCGCTAATTCTTGGTTTGTAAAACAAAAACACTCTGTCTTATTAAAAAATAGTGAAGCTTGTTCGGGGGCGACACTTGGTACTGCTTGCCCAACAACAATCTTATTAGATTCATTTTCTACAACGAATACCGCCTCAGCTATTTCGCCAGGCCGTACTTGCTGTTTAAATTCAACCGCTTTAAAAGTCCAGGGTAAATTAGGATTAACATTGGTATCAAACTCAACCGTTACAAACCTGTCAACATCAACATCATTAGCGTTTACTTGTGATTGTGTAATTCGGCCCGTTTTACCATTAATGCCAGTAACCTCACATAAAATATTATATATAGGCACCATCAAATAACCGAAGCCAAACATTGCCACGGCTACAAGCCCAAGTTTTTTTGCCGTTTTTGTCGCATTATTTTTCATAATTTTTACCAATAAAATATAATAAACCCCGCATAAAAACCGATAGCAACTAACCCCAAAATAATAGCTAGTCGCATATTTTTTGTCGCCAGTTCCTTTTTAGACGACATTTGATCTTTTTCACTCATTAACAAGCATGATTCCCATTTTTTATTTTATGAATGTGCTGTCGCATCCGTTACTTCGGGTGGTGTTGTAAAAGTATGAAATGGTGGTGGCGAAGGCAGGGTCCACTCTAAGCCATGCGCGCCTTCCCACACTTGATCTGTTGCTTTTTCACCACCGCGCACACACTTAATCACTACCCAAACAAGTATTAATTGGCTTAGGCCAAACACAAAACCGCCTAGACTGATAATTATGTTCCAGTCTGCAAACTGAACATTATAGTCTGGAATACGGCGAGGCATTCCTGCTAGACCAATAAAATGCATTGGGAAAAACAGCACATTGACTGAAACGGTCGACAACCAGAAATGTAGTTTGCCGAGTTTTTCATCATACATATTACCTGTCCACTTAGGTAACCAAAAATAAATGCCGCCGATAATGCCAAAAATAATGCCGGGCACAATGACATAATGAAAGTGGGCAACAATAAAATAAGTGTCGTGATACTGAAAATCGACGGGGGTGATCCCCATCATCAAACCAGAAAAGCCGCCAATCGAAAACATAAATAATAAGCCAATTGCAAAAAGCATTGGTGTTTCGAAGGTCATCGAGCCTTTCCACATCGTTGCCATCCAGTTAAATATTTTCACGCCGGTTGGCACAGCAATTGACATCGTTGCGTACATAAAAAATAGCTCGCCTGTTAATGGCATGCCAACGGTAAACATATGATGGGCCCAAACAAAAAATGATAAGAAAGCTATCGATGCGGTTGCATACACCATTGAGGTATAACCAAATAATGGTTTACGTGAAAAAGTCGGTATGATCTGTGAGACGACACCAAACGATGGCAATACCAAAATATAGACTTCGGGGTGTCCGAAAAACCAGAAGATATGCTGAAACATAACCGGATCGCCACCGCCTGCTGCATCAAAGAACGCGGTGCCGAAAAATTTATCGGTTAACAGCATCGTAACGCCCCCAGCCAATACTGGCATTGCAGCAATTAATAAAAATGCTGTAATAATCCAAGCCCAAACAAATAATGGCAACCGCATAAAAGACATCCCGGGGGCGCGCATATTAAACACGGTCGCAATGATATTAATAGCCCCCATAATTGAAGAAATCCCTAGAAAATGAACCGCAAAGACTAGGTAGGGAAATCCATCACCTAACTGCAACACTAGCGGCGGATACATCGTCCAACCGCCTGCTGGTGCGCCGCCTTGCATAAAAAACGTTGATAATAGTAGAGTAAACGCAAAAGGTAGGATCCAAAAACTCATATTATTCATGCGTGGTAACGCCATATCGGGTGCACCAATCATCATTGGGATCATCCAATTAGCAAGTCCTACGCCAGCGGGCATTAACGCACCGAAGATCATAACTAATGCGTGCACCGTCACCATCGAGTTATAAAATTGCGGATCAACGTATTGTATGCCCGGCTGAAATAACTCAGCTCGGATTACCATTGACATGGCACCGCCAACAAAAAACATTATCAAAGCAAACACAAGATACATTGTTCCAATATCTTTGTGATTGGTTGAAAAAAGCCAACGACCTATTCCATACGGTTTGTGATCATGGTGATCGTCGTGGAGGACTGCTTCGCTCATAATTTTTACCCTTTATATTGTTTTACTGTATGTTTAATTTAATTTTTGTTAGCGCATTGCCTTTACATCTGATGGCTGAACAACATCTTTAACCGTATTGCCCCATGAGTTTCTCTCATGAGTCATTGCTGCTGCTATATCCACATCATTTAATATGTCTTTAAAAGCAGGCATCATATTTTTACCATTAAGTATCAACATAGCCATTTCGGTTGCTGGTCCATTGACAATGGCACTACCATTTAAAGCTGGGAATAGGCCTTCTATGCCTTGTCCTTCTGCCATATGACAAGCAGCACAATTTGCGGCATAAACTGCTGCGCCTTTTTCTAACAATTCTTCTTTAGTCCATTCTTTATCAGCACCTGCTGCTGCTGCAAGTTGCATTGCTTTTTGTTCTTCAACCCAAACTGCATACTCAGCCTTAGGTACAGCATTGACAACAATTGGCATAAATCCGTGGTCCCTGCCACAAAGTTCCGCGCAATTACCACGATAAACGCCGGGCTCTTCGATATAGGTCCAGTTGTCATTTATAAATCCTGGAATTGCATCGCGTTTCCAACCAAGTGCCGGCACCCACCAACCATGAATTACATCGGCAGCAGTTGTGAGTATTCGTATTTTTGTTTTTATAGGAAGCACAACTGGGTTATCAACATCTAAAAGATAATTTTCAACCGTATTTGGATCTATGCCTGAGCCCATTTGTCTGGCGTCATTACTATCTTGAGAAAGCGAACTAACAAAACTAATGTCTTCGTCAAGATAATCGTATTTCCATTTCCACTGGTGCCCGGTGACTTTAAGCGTCATTTCAGCGTCGCCCGTTTGCTCCATAAAAATTAATGCCTTGGTTGCGGGGATTGCCATAATGACCAGAATAATTACTGGAATTACGGTCCACGTGATTTCAGCTATGGTGCTGTGGTGGAATTGTGCGGCGACTGCGCCTTTAGATTTTCTGTGATGGAAAATTGACCAACACATGACAGAAAAAACAACTACGCCAATTGCAGTTACAATATACAAAATCTTCATATGCAGGTCATAAACCATTTTACTTGTAGGTGTAACACCTTCAGTTAGATTAAGCACGTTCATGTAATCGGCTAATGCCGTTCCGCTAATAAAAAACAATGAGGCAGCGATTGTTCCGAGTGCAATTTGTTTTAATTTATCGACAGACATTACAACCTTCCCCTGTGATTATGATTATGATTTTCATTTTATTTCAATTTTTAATTGCTTTGTTTAATTCTATTGCTAAACATTGGCGTTCTTGTTCATTTAAAAATTTACCTATCTCAAGCTGTCTTCCATGAGCGCGCAATAATAATCGGCTGGGATACCAATTATTCCATGATCTTTCTAATACAATATTCGCCCAGGCTTTATCAAGTTTATAGATTTCTTTTGGCACATTTCGACCGATTTCTATTCTTATTTTTTCTTCGTTAACATTCACGACTTCTTTAATGTTGCTCCTCCAAGCACTGATATATAAAACAACACCAAGCGCTAGTAATTCTAGCCCGGCAAAAGGCAAAATAAGTGTGAGGCCCTGAGTAAAAAAACTAAAGGCGATGCTAATTGTAACGCCAGATACTAATAGATAAATCATCATAATATGTTGCCATGGCATGGCTCTATTTGGCATTACCATAATAGTTTTTTGTAGGTCATTTTCGTTTGTTAAATTAAAAAGCATCCTCGTCTCTTAATGTTTTTTTACACAAAATTATAATTTATTTTTTTTCGTTGCGCTGGTTCGGAAAACCCTTAAATAATTCTTGGTGCTAGGTATAGCAAAAGAAGCGATATATTAACCTAACTTGGCCTCCGTTTTAAATATTAAATATGGGAAATGAAAGACGATGATATCTCTGTCGACAGTTTGTCTGGATCAAAATCACTATTATGCGGGAAATTCCCAATATGCGGGAAATTGAGTCGTTTTTTTAAGGTTTTTATCGTCTCCTCACTCTTAGAATAGACTCTGTCTAAATGGTTGCTTACCCAGCCACAAAGATTTAGGCCGTCGGCATTTATTGCTTCTGCCGTTAATATTGCGTGATTTATACACCCCAACCTCATCCCCACCACTAAAATAACGGATAAATTAAGTTTACTCACAAGATCCGCAAGCGAGCACTCATCAGTTACAGGCACTCGCCATCCGCCCACCCCCTCTACAACTAAGACATCGCACATAGATTTTAGAAGATGATAATTTTTTATTATTTGATCTAGATCAATTACCACGCCTTCATGTTTGGCGGCGACGTGAGGCGCTGAAGGCAACTCAAATACAAAGGGATTGATTAAATCATAAGAAACCGTTTGGCTACAATTTTGCATAATTAATTTTGCATCTTTGTTAATTAATCTGTCTTTTATTTTTTCTGCGCCTGTTGCAATTGGCTTCATGCCCATAACATTTAGCCCTCTTCTTTTTAAAGCAACCATAAACGCAACCGTAAACCAAGTTTTCCCTACCCCGGTGTCAGTTCCCGTAATAAAAAAATTTATCATAAATTAGATTTATTGCCTCTTTTTGAGTTGTTGTTTAACTTCTTCTAAGGTTACTGATTGTGTTTGTTGTCTGGGGGGAGATTTCCACGCATGCCCATAAATAACCTCATAGGTGGCAGGAAGTTTTTTATTTGTCCTATAGGCCTCGTAATGCTCAAAAACTTTTTTCAACCTATTTTTTCCTGTTAGTGTTTTTCTGCGCCCATTATTAACATTCTGTGCGCCAATATATTTTAACTCGCGCATAAGTTGCCGGCAGCTATTGTAAGTTAAAATAATTTTCTCCGTATTTAGCACCGGAGATATCAATTCATTACGAATTAATGCGTCTCCAATATCATGCATGTCAACAAAGGCATTAACGTGA
>Ga0209501_10003483_pt1 | contig 15725 bp, 17 predicted proteins | sample ArcticOcean_MG_C_4_FD_187434 | JGI IMG/M metagenome (GOLD analysis project Ga0209501, IMG submission 187434) | Marine microbial communities from western Arctic Ocean - ArcticOcean_MG_CB4_134 (SPAdes) (version 2) | ecosystem: Environmental > Aquatic > Marine > Oceanic | place: Arctic Ocean...
TTGAATAATATGTTTTTTTTAAAAATAAATTGTGATGTATCTAAAAATAAACGCTTTTTTATAGGAATTAAAAACTCAAATAATGAAGTTACCACATGCAATAAGATTTTTTAGAAAACCAGATCATATTTCATTTTTAGTAGGGTTTCCTTTATTGTTGGCATTATTACCCACAAATAATTTTGAACTTAAAGTTGCAACTGTACTTTGTTTCTCTTTTACTATATGTTATGAAATATTTGAAATAAAAAAAGGAAGTAGAGATATTTTTAAACTTGATCACTTCACATTTGTTATTGGATATGCCCTAATCATTATTACATTTGGATATGAACATATTGTAATTTTACCAATAGCATCTATTTTGATGGGTTTTACTGTAGGTTATGAGATTTACCGTGTTAGAAAATTAGATCTAAAGAATATGAGGAAAAAGAAATGATCATAAAAAAGGATTTTAAGGGCTTTATTTATTAAAATAATATGAAAACTAATTTCCAAAAAAATAAAATTGTAGAACATCCAAAAGAATCTTTAGCACCAAAAAGTGGCGATAAAAAAGATTACACCCAATCAGAATTTGAGGAATTCATTATAAAATCAGGGGCAGTAGGATCATACATGATTTTTAGATCAGAAGATGAAGAAGATGAAATGGGAATTAGTGAATTATAATTTTAAGTTATTCTTCAAATAATTTAAAATTAATATAATATTTGTGAATAAATTGGTAACCGCTAATCAGTCTGAAATTGAAAAAGTAATGAAAAAGGTATTTTTTGAATTTGATACTGCTGTTTCATATAAAAGTTGGGTGAAAAATTTTGCATTAAATTTAGAAAATATTTGGAAAGAAAAATCAGCTAAAAAATTATCAGAAAATACTGTAAGTGATACAGCTATAGTAATTGGTCGTGGCCCTTCATTAAAAAATCATGATCATCTAAATAAATTAAAATCTAGTAATTATAATGGCGCAATTATATGTACAGATGGTGCACTAGCAACTGTATTAAAAGCAGGAATTACTCCAGATAGATTTCCAGAATTTTATGTAGTTACAATGGATCCAATTTCTGAAACTGAAGGACATTACAAGGATGAAATAATTAATAAATATCATGGAAAAATTAAAGGAATTTTTTCTACGGTATCTAATCCAAATACAGTTGAAAAAGCAAGAAAATTAGGTATTGAAATTTTTTGGTTTCATAGTCTTGTAGATTATAATGAAGGTGAAAAATCATTTAATCAAATTTCTGCATTAATCACACGTGCAAAAAATCATGAAAATGGATTACCAGCTATTCAAACAGGAGGAAATGTTGGAACAACTTCATGGTTTCTTTGTTGGAAAATTCTTAATTGTAAAACAATCACATTAATTGGAATTAATCATGGTTGGGAGGATACAGATTCTTGGGAGACAATAATGACACATAATGGAATGTGTAAAATGGTTGAAATGGATAAAAATAGTGAAAGGTTCAAAAAATTATTTCCTAGAATATATAATCCAGATTTTGATTGTTACTGCATATTAGATCCTATTTTTCAGTATTATAGTGCAGGATTGAAAGAATTTATTTTTAGATCGCCTGAAGAAATTGAAACAATTAATGCTACAGAAGGAGGATGTATTTTTGGAGATAGAATAAAATCAATGAAATTAGAGAAATTCTTGACAAAATTTGATTAAGTATTATATATTGACAAAAATTAAGACAAATTGTGAAGGTATTATTTGTAGTTCCTGAAATTCGCCTGGACGGTGAACCATATAGTATTCCATTATGGGCAGGAGTTTTAGCATCAATTGTAGAAAAAAAAGGCGGTCAAGTAGGAATTTTAGATTTAAATGCTTTAAGAATGAATTACGGTGGAAGACATGTTCCAAATGAAAAAATCATTGAAGAGATATCAAGTGAAAAATGGGATCTTATTGGAATAGGAGGATTAACAACAACATATTCCAGAATGAAAGAAATAATTCCAATGTTTAGACAGTATAGCAAAGATTCAACAATTATTGCAGGTGGCGGTTGGATCACATACAATCCAGATGAAATAATGGAATTAATTCCAGAAATTGATTTAGCATGTATTGGCGAAGGTGAAGAAACATTTTCTGAAATATATGATCATATACAATCAGGTAAAAGTGATTTTGAAGATATTGCAGGATTATGTATTAGAAAAAATAAAGAATTTCATTTTACACAGCCAAGATCTTTAATTCCAAATTTAGATACAGTTCCATATCCAGCTTATGATCTTTATGAACTTGATATTTATTTCAAATATTCTTCATTACCATATTCAGTAGAATCTATCAATTCAAAAAGAAGAATGACAGTAGTTTGGGAAAGAGGATGTCCAAGAGGATGTACATTTTGTTCACATAATGGAATGTCAAGAATTGATATGCAAAATATTTTAGGAAAAGGAGATAGGAGAAAAGGAGAACTGTTAGTTAGAGAAATAGATAAAGAAAATGACACATTTTCATTGCCAGCAAGGTGGCCTACACCAAGATATGCAGTAGATAATGTTAAAATGCTTTATGAAAAATATCAAATAGATTTTCTAACTATAAGTGACGAAAATATGACTAGTAATCTAAAATGGACAAAAGAATTTTGTAATTTGTATAAAGAAGAAGGTCTTGATAAAATAATAAAATGGGGAACATTAGGTGATGCACCTAGTGTTGCAACAAAACCAGAAATAGTTAAAGTAATGAGAGATGCAGGATGTTCATATATTTCATTTGGATTTGAATCTGCATCAAATAAAGTATTAAATGAAGATATTAAAAAAGGTCAAAGTAAAGATCATTTACAAAAAACAATTAATGCAATTAGAGGTTCAGGTTTAACACCAATTGCAACTTTTATGATAGGTAATGCTCATGAAAATATTAATGATTTAATGGAAACAGTCTCATTTTGGATAAAAAATAAAATCACTGTTAATCCATTCATATGTACACCATATGTAGGAAGTCCAATTTTTTATGAATACAAAGACAAAGTTCTACAACAATATGATGATAGAATAAGGATTTTAAAACAAAATGCAGAAGGGAATAAAGAAATGCTTCATAAAGTTAGACTAGAGGCTATGGATAAATTTATGAAAGAATGTGGTAATGCAACCGATTACACTGCTACAATCAGTGAATATTTTACAATACCAGAACTATTTGCATTAAAACAATTCATGTACAAATATGATACTAGAAGAATGTTACAAATGGCTCACCAACGATATGATCAAACAGGTTTAGAACAATGGAATCATGATGAAGAATGGTCAAAATATTGTCAAATTTGTGAATCAAAAAAAATGTGCGAAATCAAGGTATCAAACTAGAATTTCATTAGTATCACTATAATAAATGAATAAAAAAAGAAATTGAAATAATGGATTAAATAATACAAATTAGAATTTTGAAAAAAATACTCATAACAGGTGCTACAGGATTTATTGGAAATTATTTAATACCCGAATTAACTAAAAATCATAAAATTATAGGAATATCAAAAAAGAAAAGAAAATCTTCAAAAAATTTTATTTCTTCTAGTGCGGATATTACTAAATCTAATTTAAAAGTAAAAAATCAATTTACAGATATTATTCACATGGCAGCATACAGCGATGTGAATTATTGTAATCTTAATCCAATAAAATGTTATGAATTAAATGTAAAATCTACTCAAAGAATGTTAGAAATAGCTAGAAAAAAAGATTCTAAATTTCTTTTTATAAGTTCTAGTCATGCATATGGCAATTTAATTAAACAACCTATTTCAGAAAATGCCTTATGTAATCCATCAACACATTATGCTTCTAGTAAAAGAATGAGTGAAATTTTATGTGAAACATATTCTAAAACTTATGGTTTAGATATACAAATTGCAAGGATTTTTTCAGTTTATGGTCCTAAAAGTTCAAAATCAAATCTTATTTTTAATATTATTAATCAAATGATTAATAATTCAAAAATAATATTAGGAAATACGTCTCCAAAAAGAGATTTTATTTTTATTAACGATGTAATTGCAGGTTTAATAAAAATTATAAATTCAAAAAAGAAGGGTTTTGAAATATACAATATTGGGAGTGGTAAAAGCATATCTGTTGAAAATTTAGTAAAAAATTGTTTTACTGTATCTAATAAGAAATTAAAAATAATTTCATCAAAAGAAAAAAAGAGAAAAAATGAAATAATGAATATACAAGCTAATATTTCTAAAATGAAAAAAGAATTCAATTGGGAAACTAAAATTTCATTAAAAAAAGGACTAGAAATTACATATAATCATTATATTTCAAAAGTATAGAGTTAAAATTTAAAAATCAATATTTCCAGAATATAAAAGGATAAATTGGATAATAAATCAACATGGTTATGAAAATTCAGAGAATTTTTCCAACTGCAAATTTAGATACTGTAAAAGATGGGAGAGGGGGAATTTTTACATTTATTCCAAAAGATCCCATAGTAGAATTTAATTATAATTTTATTAAAGAAGGTAAAATTCGTGGGAATCATTATCATCCAGAATTTGATGAATATTTTTTACTTACTGAAGGTGAAGGAGTGTTAGTTACACGTGAAGAAGAATCTTCTGAACAAGAATTTATTTATCTAAGTAAAGGTCATTGTGCCTATACACCAAAAGGGACTATGCATGTATTTTTAGCAATTACAGATTGTATAGCAGTTGCAATGTTAACAAAAAAATGGGATGATTGTAAGGATCCTATAATTCATGTAAATGTAGGAATGGGAAAAGGAGAAAATATGCCTATTAGTAAATCTGAAAAATCTCAACATGGTTTTTAAAATTGGACTAATTGGTTGTTCAAGAGTTTCAAAAAAGAAATTTATTCCTGCAATTAATTTACTAGATTTTACAACTATTACTAGTGTAGGAAGTAGAACAAATTCTAAAGCAAAACAATGGGCAAAAGAAATCAGTTGTAGCAACTATGGGAGTTATGAAGATGTTATTTCTAGTGATATAGATTGTGTCTATATTTCATTACCAGATGGATTACATGAAGAATGGGCCATTAAAGCTGCAAATGCAGGTTTACATGTATTATGTGAAAAAACATCAACTACTTCATTTGAATCTGCAAAAAATATAATTGATTGTGCTAAAAGAGCAAATACTAGAATTATGGAATGTTTTTCATTTCGATTTCATCCACAAAATAACCAAGTATTAGAATTAATTAAAAAAAATCATATAGGAAATATTCATAATTTTATTGGGAATTTTGGATATCCAAAGCCAGATGATCAAAATATTAGATTAAAAAAAGAACTTGGTGGAGGAATATTAAATGATGCAGGTTGTTATCCAATTTGTGCCAGTAGAATAATTTTCAATGAGGAGCCAATAGGGGTAATGAGTAATTTGAATATTGAACCTAACTTAGGAATAGATGTAAGTTCAACTGTGGTTTTAACATTTAATAAAAAAAATGCAATTATAGAAGCAGGTTTTGGTAGGAATTTTAAATCAAATTATGAAATTTGGGGTTCAGAAGGAAATATCAAAGTAAATAGAGCATATGCAGTACCAAATAATTTTGAAACAAAAATTGAAATAGAAAAAAATGATAAGACTGAAATTATTAAGAATATACCAATTGATCAAACTGCATTAATGATTAAAGCATTTTACGAAGATATTATGAAAATTACTAAATGTAGTTTTAATTTTGAAAGAGAACTCTTATCACAGGCTAGAGTAATGGAAGCAGTAAGATTATCAAATAATAAAAAGAAGTTTATTACATTAGAAGAAATAAATTAAAAAAAATTACATTAATTCTTCATATATTTTTATTATTTTTTTAATTTCAATGTCAGCATTATAATTTTTTAAAACTTCATTTCTTAATTTTTTACCTAAATCATTACGTACATTTTCATTTTTAAGATAATCTATTTGATTTATTAAATCATTTTTTGTTTTTCCAATACAAACATGATCATTTTCAAAATCAATATTTCCTAAAGGAGTTGTAACAATAGGCATCTGACAAGCTGCAGCTTCAATAAATTTTGTTTTTGAACCTAAATAAACAGCATAGTTAGGAAATGGTGCCAATAAAACACTACAAGTTCTTAATGTTTCAACATAATTTTCTACTTTACCTGTAAATTTAGTATTTTTAAATTGTAATTCTTCTCTAAAATTTTTATCAGTAGGACCGATGAAAACAAATTCTATATCAGGTAATTTTTTAACTATAAATTTAATCATATCAAATCCAAAATAATTTAATTTACCAGGTAAAAAGGGTCCAACTAAAGCAATTTTTAATTTTTTACATTGTGTAGGAATATAATTTTCTGGGAAAACAGAATTTCGTACAACAGTAGCACTTTGTATATTTTTTACCCTTTCAAAAATACTTTCACCAGCACAAATTATGTGTTGTGATTTTTGAAGAATTTTTGTTTCTAATTTTTTATAATAGTATGATTTGGTTTTAAAACTCCATTTTTTCCAATTATGAAAAGAGTATCCACCTGACAAATTTGATGAATAAACGTATTCAAGACCATGAGCATCAGCAATATACCTATGATTTTCTAATAATCTACCACTCAATTGTTGAGCATGAATCAAATTATTAGAAAGTTTAGAAACTTTTTCTTTGTTAAATTCATCAATTAATTCAATATTCATAAAATTATTTTTTTTAAGTGCATGTAATTGCCATTGAGCTCTATTTCCACTTGCATCTAATCCATCAATTTTACGTTCAGTGATCATAGAGACTTTAGGCATTTTTGTATTTACTCAAGATAATGATTAAAACCTTGTTAGTGATTGTTACAAAAAATCCTAAAAAAATTATTAGTTATATCATAAATTAATTCATTATTTTTAAAGTGATTTAAGTAGAAATTGATTACAAACTTTATTTATATGCATAATTTATTGATGAATTAATGAAAGAAGGTTGGGGAAGACGTAGATGGTGGGAATTTAGACAAGGTCATACAGTGTATCTTATTTTTATGCTAACTTTCATAAATTTTATTTTGATTGCATACAGATTATTAATTGAAAAAGTTACTTTCTTTAAAGAGTTAGTTCCAGATCTATGGATTTTTGCATTAATGTTTATTTTGATTTATGTTCCAGCAGCAATATTAATTGGTTATTGGCATAGACGTACACAATTAAGAGTAGAAACTACAATAATAAATCAACAAAATCCTGTTTTAGCTAAAATGGTTAGAACTCTATTAGATGTACAAACTGGTGTAGCATCTGAAAAAGAAATTATAGAATTTAGAGATATGTTAAAAAAAATTGAAAAAAAATAAAACAATTAAAATGATTTTTCAAAAAAGAACAATAAGGGAATTTTGGTGGGCTGGAAGAATGGGTCATTCAATATATTTAACAATTTTTTTAGGATTTATCAATTTTATTTTAATTGTATATAATTTTTTAATTGAAGGAAATGAAATATTAGAGAATTTTATATCAGAAATATGGGTATTTTCTGTTATTTTTCTAGCATTGTATATTCCTGTATCAATTTTAATTGGAAGATGGCATACAAATACTCAGATACATGTGGATATGGAACTAAAAATGTATGAAGATCCAATTTTAGCTAAAATGGTTAGAACTCTATTAGATGTACAAACTGGTGTAGCATCTGAAAAAGAAATTATAGAATTTAGAGATATGATTTTAAAAATTGAAAAACAAGACAATGATAAATTATAGAATATAAATAAAAAATTGAGCCTAAAAAGATATTTTTCTAATGAAGGATTAAAATTTTAATGTAGTTTACTTAAATTACGAGAAAAAATTTTCAATAATAATGAAAGGAGTAATTTTACATGGTGGACATGGAACAAGATTGCGTCCTTTAACACATACTGGTCCAAAGCAATTACTTCCTATAGCAAATAAACCAATGTCTAATTATTGTGTGGATACATTAATTCAAGCAGGGATAAATGAAATTGCATTCATAATTGGTGGAATTGGGGCTGAAAAAGTAAAAGAATTTTACGGAAATGGTGAGAAATTTGGTGTAAAATTTTCATATATTGAACAAGATTATCCGAAAGGAATAGCTCATGCAATTTCTTTATGTGAAGATTTCATTAATGATGAGAAATTTGTAGTTTTCTTAGGTGATAATATTATTAACAAAAATATTTCAGAATATATTTTAAATTTTCAGAAATCAAATGTTGAAGCATCATTGCTATTATGCGAAGTTAATAACCCATCACAATTTGGAATTGCAGAAATTAAAAATAACAAAATAGTAAATATTACTGAAAAACCAAAAAACCCTATTACAAATTTTGCAGTAACAGGAATTTATTGTTTAACATCACATATTTTTGAAATAATTAAAAAACTCAAACCATCTTGGAGAAATGAATTAGAAATAGCTGATGCATTACAAATGTTAATTGAAGAAGAAGAAGAACTAACATTTGAAATGATTACAGATTTTTGGAAAGATACTGGAACTCCAAAAGATATTATTCAAGCAAACAAAAAAATTCTTGAAAATATGAAAGAATTTCAAAAAGGGGTAATAGAAGAGGGTGTAATTATTTCAGGAAAAGTAATGATAGAGAAAGGAACTATAATAAAAAAAGGTGTAAGAATTACAGGTCCGGTTATAATTGGAAAAAATTGTATTATTGAAAATGATTCACATATTAAAGAAAACACAAGTATTGGAAATAACTGTCAAATTAGAGGATCCACGATTACTGACTCAATTATTATGTCAGATTGTATATTTGAAGGAAAATTTGATATTAAAAATAGTATAATTGGATCAAATTCTAAAATTTTACAAAATAGTAACAATACAAATAATGAATTTCTTCTTGGTGAAGGTTCTCAAATCTCAATATAAACATCGATTGATAGTAAATGATTAAAGAGTAATTTTTAAAGAATTAGATATAATGAATTTACTAGGAATAGATTTTGAGGATTGGTATCATCCACAATTAGTTGAACCATTTGTCCCTGAAGATAAAAAAATACCAACTATGTTCAAAGGATTAGATAAAATTTTAGAATTATTAAGAAAACACGATGTAAAAGCAACATTCTTTGTTGTAGGAGAATTATTAGAATCAAATCCTGAAATATTAGATAAAATTTTAGATAGTGAACATGAAATAGGTTTTCATACAATGAAGCATACTAGATTAGATTCACCTAATTTTAAAGAAAAATTTAAAGATGAGATAAAAGAATTCGATAAACTCACATCAAAAAAATCAATTGGTTTTAGGGCACCAACATTTTCTATTAATAAAAAGAGTTCATGGGTAATTGATGAACTTGTAAAAAATAATTATAGATATGATAGTAGTATAATTCCTGCAAAAACTAGTTTGTATGGAATTCCAGAAGCGGAAAAATCACCATATAAAATTACAAGTAAAAATTTAGAAGAGAATAATCAAGATGGTAAATTAATTGAATTTCCATTATTGGTTACAAAATTTTTAGGAAAAACTATTCCAGCTGCAGGAGGATTTTATTTAAGAACACTTCCATTAAAAATTATAAAAAATGCAATTAAATCTTATGAAAATAAAGATAGAGTATCAAGTTTCTATATTCATTCATGGGAATTAACTCCAGAATATATTCCAAAAATTAAATTACCCATAAAAAATAATTTTATTACATTTCATAAAATTGAAAAAACATTTTCAAAAATGGAGTCACTTTTTAATGAATTTAAATTTACATCGTTTAATTCATATTTAAATAAATTAAATAAATAAAAATATGTCAGAAAATGAAACAATGCTTGTATGGTTAGATTTTGGCCCATACCCGTATCTTCATTTAGGTATAATTTCTAAATTATCTGAATTAAAAAAATTTGATTTTATTGGAATTGTTACTAGAAAACAGGATATGTCTTTTTTTAAAAAACAAAAAATAATAAAATTTAAAAAATTAATTTATTATCCAGATTGTTACATAAATAAATCAACATATAATATGAATAATTTAAAGAAAATTGAAGATAAATTTGGCTTAAATATTTGGTTAAATATTTTTTCAGATAGAAGTTTTAATAAATTTTGGACTGATTTTCATAAATTTACACGTGAAGAAATTTTAATAATTATAGAAAATTCACTTTTATTTTTTATCAATATTTTAGAAAAAGAAAAACCAAAAATGATACTCATGCAAACTCCAGGAGAAAATGTTTCAAGCGTACTACTTTATGAGCTTGCTAGAAAAATGAATATTCAAACTTTTATGATGAATGATATACATTACAAAAATCATATTCATGTTTCTAATAATATTAAAAGTAGTGAAATTTCAAATGAAATTAAAAGAATAGGAAATAATTTTGAGGAATCATTAGAAATATACGATAAAAAATTCATACACAATCATGGAACTGATAATATAAAAATAATAAGTGGGTATGATCCACGCATAAAATCATTTTCTCAAAAAATTAAACATTATATGAAAAGATTATCAAATAATTTAGAACCTATCTATCTTAATGTTGGAAAAACAAAATATAATCTTATGAAGTATAGATTACTTAGTAGCTTTAAAGTAAAAAAACGTCAAAAGTTTTTAGATAATTATACAGAAAAAACATTAAAAGATGAGAAATTTTTATATTTTCCACTTCAAAGTGAACCAGAAGCCTCAATTCTAATGAATACACCATTTTATACTAATCAAATCAATTTGGTTGAAACAATCGCAAAATCTATTCCAATAAATTATGTACTATATGTAAAAGAACATCCATTTCAAAAACACAAATTATGGAGATCAATTGATGATTATAAAAAAATAAAAAATATACCAAATGTGAGATTTTTACATCCTAGTGTTAATGCACAAGAAGTATTAGAAAAAAGTCAAGGAGTTATAACAATTTCTGGTGCAACTGGATTTGAAGCATTATTTTATCACAAACCAATTATTATGTTTGGAGATGAATATTATGATAAATTATCTATGGTGACAAAAATTGAAACATTTGATGAATTATCATATAAAATTCAAAATGCGTTAACTAATTTTGAATTTAATGAAAAAGAATTATCAATGTTTGTTAAAATTTTAAAAGAATTTGCTCTGCCTGTCCAATATTTTTCAATACTTAAAGATGGAGTTTTAATATCAGCTATTCAAAGAAATCAAAATGATTTTGAATTAACAAATTTAGAATTTGAAAAATTTATTAAAAAATGGGAAGAAGAATTCATAATACTTGCCAAAACAATTTTAGTAAGATCTAATGAAACAAACTAGGAATTAAATTGTCATATATAAAAATGAGTCAAAAAAATGTAAATATTTTGAAAAAAATAAAATTAGTAATCACTGGTGTGGATGGTGTACTTACGTATGAAAGGATGTATTATTCAAATAAAGGTAAAATAATGAAGAAATTGAGGCAAATTTTAACATAACCTAATATAATAAAATGAGGATAATATGAAAAAAATAATTGTTACAGGCTCAGAAGGATTAATTGGAGCAGAAATTTGTAAATATTTTGAAAAAAATAATAATAAAGTTTATCGATTGGATCTAAAATTAGGACATGATCTTAATGATGAAGAGTTTGTAAAATCATGGTTTAAAAAAAATCATGCAAAATATCTTGTTAATTGTTTTGCATTAAACGATGCTGTTCAATCAAAGAGAGAAAAAGGAACATTATTTGATTTTCCTTTAGAGTCTTTTTCAAAATACCTTGATGTCAATTTAGTATCACTGTTTTCGGTTTGTAGACAATTTGTAAAAAATAATAAAAAATCTTCAATAGTAAATTTTTCTTCAACATATGGAATTGTTTCACCTAAACCAGAATTATATGATGGATCACATAAAGATGTAGGCTATGGAGTTTCAAAAGCAGGTGTTGTTAATCTCTCAAAATATCTTGCAGTACATTTAGCTCCATCAACAAGAGTAAATTGTGTAATTCCAGGAGGAGTATTATCAAAACAGAATAAAAAATTCATTAAATTATATTCTAATATAACACCAATGAAAAGAATGATGAAAAAAACAGAATTAAATGAATTAATTGATTATCTATGTAGTGAAAAATCTAGTTATGTCACTGGAAGTGCTTTCACAGTAGATGGCGGATATACAATATGGTAATCAAAAAAAACTAATTTTTGTTTTCACATAAATTCAGCTAATCTAAATTCAATTTCAGAAGTCTATTAGAAAAGACCTTTTGCTGCTTCTGCTATATCATCTTCAATTTTAGCATTTGAATTAGACCAATATGTCTTAACGAATTCTTCTCGTAATTTAGAACGTAATACATCATCAGTTTCAGCTCTTTTAATTTCTGGCCATCTATCTTTTGGGAATTTGATATACATTGCAAAAACATCTCGTAAACGACTCATATCTTTTTTGTCCCATTGTGGCATATTTAGTAAACTTTCTCCAGAATTACTTACTGAACAAATTACATTTGGATCTAAATACCCTTTTTGTACTGCATAGGAATGAAGTTCAGTACCATGAAATGGAACAAGAATTGAACAACTAGTGTTATCAGAATTAAATCTTCGATTTAGTTCAATTGTGTCAAAAGCTAATTCTCGAGTTTCATCAGGAAAACCAATAATATTATTTACACTAAAAGTTATTCCAAGTTTTTCAATAATTTTTATTTTTCTTACTGCAGCGTCATTTGTATAATCTCGTTTTACAATATCTCTGCGGAATTTCTCATTTCCATGTTCCAATCCAAAAGTAACTCTATCTAAGCCTAATTCTTTCAATCTTCTAAATTTGTCTTCTACAATAGTCTCAATTCTTGTTTGACACCAAAATGGTAATTTAAATTCATCATACATTTCACAAAATTGATTAAATTCATTATCATTCCACGCTAGAAATGTGTCTGCCCAAAAATAGATGTATTCAACATCATATTTTTCAATATGATTTTCAATTTCTGTTTTAACAAGATTCATAGATTTTTTTCTAAAAAAGGACATGCCTTTTTTAAAATCTCCATCACCGTAAAGTCTATTTTGACCTGGAGAATTACAAAATGAGCATGTAAATGGACAACCACGGTGTGTTTCTACAGGTAACAAACGACGAATTTTTCCACCCATTGGACGATAAAATCGCTTTTCACCAAATAATCCAATATCAGTTACAGGTGGAATTTCATCAATGTCAACTGGACGAGAAATACTATTTTTTGTAATCGTACCATCATTTTGTCTAATCCATAAATTAGTTACATTTGAATAATCTTCATTATTAGAAATAGAATTAGCTAAATCGATTATTGCATTTTCCCCTTCACCCACACATACCATATCAACATTTTTGTAATTCATTACAAGATCTGGTGCAAAAGTAGGAAAGACACCGCCAAAAAGATTTTTGATATTTTTATGTCGTGTTTTTTCAATTAATTTTATTGCACGTAAAAATGTGGTTTCTGTACATGAAACTGCAATAAAATCAGGTTTAAAATTTTCAATAGATGTTTCAAAATCTAAAACTGCAGAACGAGTAGTTTTTTTAAAATGAATATCATCATCATCTCTTTCTAAAACAGGTCTGTGTTCTAAAGATTGTCCCTTAATTGATTCTGAATCCTCTACAAGTATTTCATCATCAAATTTGTAAAAGGTAGTATCAAAAAGAGCTGTTTGATGACCTTCATCTTTAAGAATTTGTGAAAGTGCTGTAATGGATGGTGGAATTGTACTCATTCCCCGTTCATTAGGATATAAAAATAATATTCTACAGTCCTTAGTGTTTAATTTTCGTTTAACTTTAGATGTCTCAAAAGGATTTTTTTGCTCAACTTGGACAGATTTGGGGTCATTCAAATTAATTGGTTTTGTTAATTCTTGAGTCATTTCTATACTTGTAATAGTAATTTAGACAAATATACTATTAATTAATGATTTTACTAAGAATTCTCAAAAATATCAATTTTGAAGCTAAAATACAAAAAAAACAGATAGAAATAAGATGTATAAATTATAATTTTTATGGTAAAAATTCTTGTTACTGGACATAAGGGATTTATTGGCAGTCGCCTCATTGACACTCTAAAAAACTGTGATGTAGTCACAGATTCAATAAATGGAAAACGTATCAATTTACTAAATATTGAAGAAGTAATGAAAATTCAACCAGTAGATACAGTAATTCATCTTGGAAGTAAAACAAAAAAAGAATTAGACTGGAATGAGTATTATGAAAATAATGTAAAAGGAACTTTAAATGTTTTAGAATACTGTGTAAAAAAGAATATTAAAAAAATTATTTTTGTTAGTAGTTATATTTATGGTAAACCAAAATATTATCCAATTGATGAACAACATCCAATATCGCCTCATAATTTATACACTAAAAGTAAATTTTTAGCTGAAGAATTATGTAGAACTTATAGTGAAAAGTATAAACTCAATGTAATAATTTTAAGACCATTTAATATTTTTGGAAGAACAATGCAAAAAAAATATTTGATCTCAAATTTAATTGAATCAATTAATACAAAAGAAATAGTTACAATTACTAATAGAAATAGTAAACGTGATTTTTTACATATAGATGATTTCATAGATATTATTATAAAAATAAAAGATTATGATTTTAAATTTGAAATTTTTAATGTAGGTTCAGGTATTTCATATTCATTTAATGAAATTATTGAAATTATTGAAAAAACTACATCAAAAAAGCTAAATTTGAGATATGAAAATGATGAAAAATCATTCATTCATGATATTACAGCAGACATTTCTAAAATTAAAAAAATAACAAAGTGGAATCCAAAATTATCATTCCAAGAAGGTTTAGAAAAGGAATTATAAATTTAATAATTGGTTATACAAATCTAAGTATTTCTGACCAATTTTTGACCAATCATAATTTTTAACTTCAGATAATGCCAATTTAGAAATTTTTGCTAATTTCTCTTCATCATCAATAAGACAAATTATTTGATTCAATAATTCGTTAGAATTTTCAGGTTCAATTAAGATTCCACAATCATTGTTAAATAATTCAATATTACCACCAATATTAGTAGTAATAACGGGAGTATTACATGCCATTGCTTCCAACAATGTCGCACTAATTCCTTCAGCAATTGAAGGTTGAATTAATAATTTTGAACCACGAATTAAAGAAATTGTTTTTTCTTTTGGTTGATATCCCAAATAATGTATATTTTTATAATTTTTTATGGATTCCATTACAAAAGATTTTTCAGGTCCATCACCAATAATTATTAAATCAATATCTTTAGGAAGATTTTTTGCAGTTTCAATTACAGTGTAAATACCTTTTTCTTTAGATAATCGACCTGCAAAAATTATTTGTTTTGTATATCTTGTATCAATTCCTGAAGGTAAAGATTTAATGTCAATTCCATTAGGAATAAAAAATACATGTGAATTTGATTTTTTATAATGATTTAATGTCTCTATAGAACCTGCAGTAATAGCATCTGCCCAAGTCAAAGCATTTTTTTCATATTTATTTGAAAAAGTTGAACTTAATTTACCATGAAGCATTTCAATTTGTTGACTATAAACGCCATGAATTGTTAAAATTTTTTTTCCAGTTACATTTTTCATTGCTAATGCTGCAATTGGATGTTGTGCATGAACTATATCATAT
>Ga0209501_10003491_pt1 | contig 15684 bp, 8 predicted proteins | sample ArcticOcean_MG_C_4_FD_187434 | JGI IMG/M metagenome (GOLD analysis project Ga0209501, IMG submission 187434) | Marine microbial communities from western Arctic Ocean - ArcticOcean_MG_CB4_134 (SPAdes) (version 2) | ecosystem: Environmental > Aquatic > Marine > Oceanic | place: Arctic Ocean...
CTCGCTTTCGATCTCGTCGGCCGCGTCGCCCGGATTGATCTTCTGCCGCACTTCATTGGGTTGGGCGCTGTCGAAGACCTTGCCGTCGAAGAAGGTGCCGACTTCCCGCAGCACCGGGGCGTTAAAGACCACTTCGATCAATGTGCCGCTGTCCGTCGTCTGCAATTTGCGCGGCAGCCCGACCTCAAAACCCGAACCATCTTCTTTTGCCACCCAGGTAAAATCCGGCTCATTGACGCCGCCTATCCTGAGCGAATCGACCGTAATAAGTCCCGAAGGGGTCACAATCTCGACGCCGTCAAAACCGCTGTCTCCCGATCTTATGGTCGGCTTGATAAAATAGGTAAAGTGCGTCACCTCCCCGACCTGGGTATCTATCGGAAAGATTTCGCCAACTATATCGCGCACCGCAGGCGGCGAAGCTTTAAATTCTATAAAGTCAATCTTGGATCCCTCGTCGGTGGTGGACAAGAAATCTGCGCTGATCTGGATAAATTCGTGGGGACCAGGGGAAAGAATTTCGACACCCGGATTTTCAAACAAATAAACACTTGACCAGAAGCTCCAATTTTCTGTGTCGGCCGTAACTTGATTCTGCTCGTCTACAGGTTTGAAAATATTAGCCAAACCCGCGTAACTTATCCTGTAGCTTGCCATATCCAAGGTCCCGCCACCCTGGAGGTATTTTATACTGTCCTGCTGCTCTGGCCTGACTCGCCAAAATACCTCCGGCTGCGGGTCGGCACCGGTCCGGGTGCGAATTTCGACCCTGGCATTGGGATCTTGTGTGCCCGACCAATTAATTTCGCCCCAACTGGCCGCTTGGTCCAACTCGATTATTTCGGATTCATACCTGGCCTCGCTCACAAAGCCCCCGCCGAAAACCTCAAATTCGACCAGTTCTATATCCTTGGGCGTTTCGCGTGTAATTTGCAATTGGACCACCCGGGTCTTTATCGGCGGGTCAAAAAGCACTACGACATTGGGATTGGTGTTTTCCCTTACCTCCAATATAGCCGGAAAAGTAGCGGCCCGAAAGGTAGTGAGCGGTCCATCGTTAATGGCAATCCTAAAGCGCTCCAGAAAACGCTCTGGATGGGTCGCCCGCGGCCGAAATCGCACTTCCCTGATGATGAACTCGCCCCCCAGGTCGACCCCCATCTTCTCGACGATCTCCCGATTAAAACTTTCCGGGGCTATTTCGCGAAATTCATAGACCGTAGTCTCATCTCCATCTAACAATACCCTGCCAACCAGATTATTGTCACTGGCAAAAATCGATACGGTGATGAGTCCGCCTCTTTCCAGGGCTGTTGCGGCTATATTCTCGTCCGCACCAAAAAAATTGGGTTGCAGTACACCTATATCTAAAGAGTCCAATTCGACTCTTTCCAACGATTGGGCTACCGACCACTCCAACTCTCTGATGTCGAAGCCCAGATCTTGGAGGCTATCCTTTTCGGTAGCCGAAAAGGGCGTGCCCAGCCTATAAATAGTCAGACTGCTTGCTTGCGTGGCGTACAGGAAAAAACCCACCATAACAAACCAAAACAACCTTGTTGACATATATGGACACATGATCTTTATTGCTGGTCCAAATTTTTTAAAAAGGGGAAAGCTGATCACATTTTTCAGCCGCGAGAAATCAATAGGCAACAGCGACAACCCCGCTCTGAATCTCCTCCTCCGTTTGCACATCCACTTTTATACGATATATATAAATCCCGGGTGCAACAAGCTGATTCTGCTTATCCGTCCCATCCCAGAACCGTTTGTACTCGCCAATGGCATCTTCCCCGGAATACACTTCCTTGACCAGGGAGCCAGAAAGATCGTATATGCCGATCGAGACGGGAACCGGGATGGTGACGCGCAAGAGCGTATAGGTTATCTGCACGGCGTCGTTAACATTATCGCCGTTGGGGGTAAATGGATTGGGCGAGATCCGCGGCGCAAACACCAGCGATCTGCTCAAAGTCGTGCGCACCGAGAGTTGCTCGCTTTCGATCTCGTCGGCCGCGTCGCCCGGATTGATCTTCTGCCGCACTTCATTGGGCTGTTCGCTGTCGAAGACCTTGCCGTCGAAGAAGGTGCCGACTTCCCGCAGCACCGGGGCGTTAAAAATCACTTCGATCAGTGCGCCGTTGTCCGTCGTCTCCAGCTTGCGCGGCAGAAAAACCTCAAAGCCCGACCCGTCTTCCTTTGGCGCCCAGGTGAAATTTTCGTTGACCTCGTCTATTCTGAGCGAATCGACCGACGTGAAGCCCGACGGCGTCGCAATCTCGACGCCGTCAAAACCGCTGTCACCAGACCTTATCGTCGGTCGGATAAAATAGGTGAAGTGCGTTACCTCGCCGACGGTGGTCTCCACCGGAAAGATCTCGCCGACTAAATCCTGCACCGTCGGCGGCGAAGCGGTGAATTCTATATAATTGATTTTGGATCCGTCGTTCGTTGTCGAGAGGAAGTCGGCGCTGATCTGGATAAACTTGTGGGGACCGGGAGAGAGAATCTCAACGCCCGGATTTTCAAACAAATATACGCTCGACCAGAAACTCCAATTTTCTGTGTCGACCGTAACATGATTGTGTGCGTCTTTAGGTTTGAAGATATTGGGGAGCCCCGCGTAGCTTTTCTTATAGTCTGCCAGGCTCAAAGTGCCGCCGCCCTGTAGATATCTTATACTGTCCTGCTGTTCCGGCCTCACCTGCCAAAAGATCTCCGGTTGGGGGTCCGCACCAGCCCGCGTGCGAAGTTCGACCCGGGCGTTGGGATCTTGACTTCCCGACCAGTTGATCTGGCCCCAACTGGCCGCTTGGTCTAATTCAATTATGACGGACTCGTACCTGGCTTGGCTCACAAAACCGCCGCCGAAGATTTCAAATTCGGCCAGCTCTATATCTTTGGGAGTTTCGCGGCTGATTTGCAATTGCACCGTCTGGGCCGTTATCGGCGGGTCAAAAGGTATTACGACATTGGGATTGGTGTTTTCTCTTATTTCCAATATTGGCGGAAAAGTAAAGACTCGACTTCCACCCCTTGCAAAATCGGAGAACCCTCCGTCGCTAATGCCAATTCTGAAGCGCTCTAAAAATCGTTCTTGATGGCTTGGCCGCGGTCGGAATCTTATCTCCCTGATGAGAAATAGCCCACCCAGATCGACCTGCAACCTCTCTGTAATTTCTCGATTAAAACTCTCCGGGGCTATTTCGCGAAATTCATAGGCCGTGTTGTCGTCTTCGTCCACCAATACCTTGCCGACTATATTGTTGTCGCTGGCAAAGATGGCTACAGTGATCGCGCCCCCCCTGTCCAGAGCTGTTGCGGCCATATTCTCGTCCACGTCAAAAAAGTTGGGTTGCAGTATGCCTACATCTAGAGAGTCCACCTCAATTTTGTCCAACGACTGGGCCACCGACCACTCCAACTCCCTGATATCGAACCTGAGATCCTGGAGGCTATCCTTTTCGGCAGCTGAAAAGGGCGTGCCCAGCCTATAAATAGTCAGACTGCTTGCTTGCGTGGAACACAGGAGAAAACCCGCCAGGACAAACAACGATAACCTTGTTGGCATATACGGGCACCTGGTTTTTTTATTAATTCGGATTATTAAAGGGGGGCGAAAATGAATATTTTTCGCCCCCCTCAGAACAGTCCATCTAAACTTTAACAGTTTATCTAAACTTTTCCTTTAGCGGGAAAAACTCGACTTGATATTACCCCAGCTATCGGACTCAACTGCACTGGCCATATCTTCGCCGGCGATCCAGATGGTATCGTCAAACGGAAGAAGAACGTAATCGACCATGGAGGTAGCTTTGAAATATAGCTCCGTGTCGCCACTATTAGTCCAATAACCGCTGTAGGAACCTTCGGCGCCGTTGTCGTCGTCCTGCACGGCAAAACCGATACCCATGATCTCACCTTCGGCCATGGTGTGGATGAGCACATTTGCGTCATCGATACCCTGAGAATTGGTCGGCAGATCGTCAAACGGGGTAAACCACATCTCCATGAACAGCGTACCAGCACCGCCGTTTATGTCGCCGTCAAAGCTCCACTTGGCACCGGAATAAGGCTCCACGCCGGCCCATGCAGCAGCGCCCCACAGCCACATCTGATTGTCGGGATTTTGCAACTGATAGCGATAGTTCTGCGATAGGGCACCTTCCCAGCGTTCCGCATCCAGACCAGTCTCGCCCGGCAACGCTTGGAACTGGCTGTCGCCGCTATGATCGAAGTCCAACGTCACCTCGACCGTATCAAAGTTATTGTCGATGGTGCCAAAGAACAGATCGTCGAACTTTTCTTCCATGAAATACAAGACATTGGTCCGCGGGCTCCATCCAAAGACGATGCGCTCGGCCAAATTGGAGGGGTCCGGATCGCCTTGCGTGCCGGTAACGGTCTCGATCAGGTCATCGTGGGTGACCCAAAAAATCGAAGGAACGTTGTCCCACTCACTGATATCACCGTCCATCTGCACGTCTCTGATGCCGTCGGCATCAATGGGCACCTGCACGGCGGCAAAATTTCGATCGGCGCGCAAGTGCGCTTGGCTGGGCGCGAAGCTAATGCATACGAGCGCCAGCAATGCTAATACTAAAGTGGCCTTCTTCATTCGATAAATCCTTTCGTCTTCGTTAGAGAAGAGAATGAAATGTGCTACGGTTAAGGAAAGCTTAAAGCTTATGCCAGAATAACAAAATGCCTCCTAATTAGCGCGCAGTTATGCTACAACGCAAATGGAGACAATTTATTCTCGGCCTACAGTGCTTACTATTTCACCTCCTTCCGCACGAAGTTACCCTGAAAAATGTACAATGAAATATAAACCAATAGCTAATAATGTACTAGGTGCTATACCGGAGATCAAGTAAAAAAAAAAATTGACCCACTTCTAAGATCTCCTGGGGCAAAGCAACATCAACGCGAGCTACCGATCACTGTAATCATTTTCTTGCACAAGGATGAATTACTATAAATAAATAAACCTTAACTATTTTATTATCAATTGTTTATATATAATCTATTCTAAATCTACCAGCACCTGAGCACCGTCCTGATGCACCAACAGCAAGCTGTTGGCTGGCACTGCCTCTATTTTGCGGCGCGTGCCATCGGGCCAGATTATTTCGATTATATCTGCCCGCTTTGCCGCACCGAGGCCAAAATGGGCACGAATGTCGTTATAGGAGAGATAGCTGGATGCGCCGTTAATGGTGCGCCACTGGCTCTTGCCATCGGCTTCGAGACGGACCCTAGCGCCCAAGACATCGCGGTTGCCAACGCTGGCCAAGAGCTGGACCACGAGCCCATTGCCGACTTCAAAGTCATTGCGCAACAGGGTTGCCGATGCGTCCAGATTGACGACAAAAATATCGATATCGCCGTCGTTATCGTAATCCCCAAAAGCGGCGCCACGACTGACCTGCTCGACGGCCAGTCCAGGACCGGCCGACGCTGAAATGTCGACAAACCCAGCCGCTCCATCGTTGCGCAACAATTGGTTTTTCTGGCGGTAGGACGTGCCCAGAGAAGCACTGTCTACCTGCGGATAGACGTGACCGTTGGCGACAAAGAGATCCAAGTCGCCGTCGCGGTCGTAATCGAAGAACTGGGTCCCCCAACCCAATTTGCCCAAGGTCGGTTGCTCCAGGCCGGCCAGGGTGGTAAAATCGCCAAATTGTCCTTGCCCGTCGTTGCGATAAAGTGTATTGCTTTCCCGATGAAAATGGGTAATGTACACATCTAAGTCGCTGTCGTTATCGTAGTCGGCGGCGCAGATCCCCATCCCCGCCTCTTCCCTGCCATCTTCGTTGTACGCCACCCCGGCCTGGAGTCCGACTTCTCTAAAGGTGCCGTCGCCCTGGTTGCTAAAAAGTAAATTGGGGGTGTTGTCATTGGCTACAAAGAGGTCGGTATCACCGTCGCCGTCGTAGTCGGCCGGGACCACACCTAAGCCATAATAACGATTGGCCCATTCGACGCCGGAGGAACGCGTCACGTCGGCAAAGACGTAATCCCCATCGTTGCGATAGAGCCGGTCGGGAGCGCCGGGCATGCCCCTGGGACCACAGTAAATGCTGATCGCCCCCATATAATTACAGGCCTTATCAGGAGGGAATTCGGGGGCATATACCACGTAATTGGCGACGTAGAGATCTAGATCGCCGTCGTTGTCGTAGTCAAAAAATGCCGCACTTGCACTAAAGTCGGCACTAGCCAGCGTCTTATTATTCAGGTCTTGGAAACGACCGTCCCCCAAATTGCGATATAGGACGTTGGGGCCATAATTGGTCACGTAGAGATCGCGGTAACCATCGCCGTCGACATCGCCCACGGTACAACCCATGCCCCAGCCGGCGTCGCTTGCAGCGGCGGTAGCGGAAACATCCGCAAAAGTGCCATTGCCCTGGTTGGCGTAGAGGGTATTGCCCGGTCCCGATTTTTCCCGATAGGTTTCGACGGTGGCACCGTTTACTGCATAGAGGTCCAGGTCGCCGTCGTTGTCGTAGTCAAAAAATGCCGCTCCGCCGCCAATAGCTTCGACGATATGGCGTTTATCCGCACCGCTGGACAAGTAGTGGAAAGGCACGCCGGCACTTTCCGTCTGATCGGTAAATTGGGAAAACGCGGTAGCAGGCAAAAACAAAAAGAATCCCAGATAAACAATGAGCGCTGCGGGGTGGTTAGATAAATCGCTATTCGACATGGATTTTGCTACTTATGTCTTTTTAGGTAGTAGTCGAATTTAACCATAGCCGACATTTATCACTTCGTCCGCACTAGGCGGGCACCGATGCCAGGGTACCTGAGAGAAGGCTCGTAGCCAAAGCGTTTGGCCGAGCGCATATTGCCGGCGTGGTTGAGAAAACCACCGCCCCGCATCACGCGCCGTTCTCCCGCCGCACCGCCGCTAGGATCTACTTGGCCAGCGTTGGGGTAGGGACCGCTGTGCCAATCCGCGACCCACTCCCACACATTGCCGTGCATATCGTAGAGCCCCCACGGATTCGACGATTTTGTACCAATGGGTTGGGCGTGCTTCAGGCCCACTCCGACCGTGTTCTTATCATACCAGGCATAGTCCTCCGCAAGACTCTCGTCGTCCCCAAAGGACCACCGCGTCGTGGTCCCAGCCCGGCAAGCGTATTCCCACTCGGCCTCTGTCGGCAGGCGGTACAGATCCTCTCCGACCGCCAAATTCATACGGCGGATAAATTCCTGCATATCGTTCCACGAGATATAGACCGCCGGGTGGTCCGGCTCAGCCACGACGTGCTCCTTACCGGTCCACGGCGCCGTTCCCATCACCGCTTGCCACTGCGCTTGCGAAATCTCGAATTTACCCAAATAAAACCCCTTACTAATCGCCACCTCATGCCGCGGCCCCTCCCACCCATCTTCTTCAAACATCCAACCGACCGCCCCCATGGTAAACTTGCCCGGTTCTATCCACACAAATTCCATCGTCGCCCCATTGGGCAATTGCGCCGTCATCTCTGGGTTGCCACACCCAGCACTCCACAATAGTGCAAACATGGCCACCAGCGGCAAGCGCATTCTATTTCCCACTTTTATTTTCCAACTTCTCAATAATCTCCAACTCTTTCTCCGCATCCTGGTGCCTATCCACATTCAAATAAGCCTGCCTCAGCTGCCGATGATATACAGCATTGTGCGGCTCGAGCCCAATGGCAAGTTTATACTCACTGAGAGCATTTATATAGCGCCCCTGTCGCGCATAGAACATAGCCAACTCATAGTGAAACTCTGCATTGTCGGGCACCAGGGCGACCCGCTGTTCCAGATCGGCAATATTGCCTTCGCCCTGCTTTTTGAAGATTTCCATCTCCTTCTTGCCCTCTTCCTGTTTGCCCTGCTTCAAATAGGCATTGGCAAGACCAAAATGCGCTTCCCTATTGTAATAGTCTAATTCAATCGCTTTCCCGTATTTTTCAATCGCCTCTTCGCTTCTACCCATCTTGGCATATACAGCCCCCAGAGCGTAGTGGAAAACCGGATTTTCGGGCGCCAAACGGAGCGCCTGGCTGTATTCTTCAGCGGCTTCATCGTATTTCTTGCGGCGCACATAGATCAATCCCAGACGGTAGTGGGTCTGAGCGATATCGGGATTTATCGCTATCGTTTTCCGGTACTGTTTGGCCGCTTCGTCGTATTGCCGCTGGCGTTCGTAAGCCATGCCAAGATTGTGTTGGAACCAACCGTTATTAGGTTCTAATTGCACCGCCAGGCGGTGTTCCTCAACAGCTGTTTTAAGTTTATCTTGGTCCGCCATTACCGCCCCTAAAAGAGCATGGGACTGCTCGGTATAGGCCAAACCCAATCTATTGTGTACGTCCGCACGGTCCCCATCTAATTCTAAGGTTTTCTCAAACGCCTCCACCGCCTCAGAAAGTTTGCCTATGGACATATAGGCATTGCCGAGGACAGAATAGATCTCGGGTTCTCTGGAAACGTATTTAGCCGCCAGGCGCAACTCCTCTATCGCTTTGGAGTATTCCTGCTCTTCCAGGTAAACCACCCCGAGTCGGTAGCGCGACGGGCCAAAGTTGGGTTTGATCCCGATGGCCGTCTTAAAACTGGCCGCTGCCCGTTCCTTCTCCTGCGCCTGGGAGTAGATAATGCCGAGCCCGTGATGCGCCGGGAAATATTTAGGTTCGATCTCGACTACCTTCTCGTAGGCCTCTCGCGCCTTATCATACTCTTTGAGCACGAAGTATATCTTGCCCAATTTATAGAGCGAAGGGGCATAATTCGGGGCAATCTGCAGCACCTTTTCAAATTCTTCCTGCGCTTCCTGATAGCGTTTCTGCATGGCGTATAAAAAACCGAGGGCGTCGCGCGGGCGAATGTCGTCTGCAGCGCTTTCCAGCGCACGTTTATATGCTCTCTCGGCGCCAGTGAAATCGCCACTCTGGGCCAGGCGCTGTCCTAATCTAAAATAATCTTCACCCGCCTTTGCTGCCTGTCCATAGAGATCTCCGGCTTGGCACAGTATGCAAGCACACAGGACAATTAACGCGATAATGCGGTGATATCTGCTTTGATTCTTCCCAAACTTGGGCAAATACATTGCGAGGTCGACTTTCTATTAGTTGGGGCCGTGGTGCGCGTGGTCTGGTTCGACAATGCCGCCATCCGAGTACAACTCAAAGGCGGCAAACTCGCGGAGGCTGGGAGTTGGATCTCCTTCGCGAATGTATAACATCTGGTCCATCCCGATATCCTCGAAGACTTGTACTGCGCCGCTGGCAGGCCAGACGACTTCGATGGCGTCAATGGCAGTGGCCCGCCCCAGGCCGATTTCCTGTTGCATGCTCGAAGCGCCAAAACTACCGCCGCTGGTCACGGTGGCGTGGATATTGCGACCGCCGTCCGCGGTTTGAACGCGCACTTTTATACGTGCCCCGATGGCGGCGCGATTGGAGCGCACTCCTGTCAATTTGAGTTTAATCCAGTGATTGCCGTGCCCCGGATTCTCAAAGAGCGCATTGGCGTATACATCGCCGCTGTAGGCCCCGCCCATGACGGCAAAAATATCCTGGTCGCCGTCGTGGTCTATATCACCGAACGCCACAGCATGACCCTTTTGCAAATGCCCGAACCCGCCGGAGGTGGTGACGTCCTGGAAAAATTCGCCGACGGCATTGCGAAACATGCGGTTGGGCATCAGCGAGGTCAGGCTTGGATCGCCGGTGCCGATGTAGAAATCTAGATAACCGTCATTGTCCAAATCGCCAAAATTGCTACCCATGCTAATTAACGCTTTGTCGAGCTGAGTCCGCCGAGTGACGTCGGCAAAGGTGCCGTCGCCGTTGTTGCGGTAGAGACGGGGTGTTTCAGCGCCGTGTGGCAGTCCCAGATAATCGGCCGCCACATCCGCGGCCCCACCTTTAAAACCGGCGACGAAAATATCTTGCCAGCCGTCATTGTCGTAGTCCCAGAACCAGGTCGGAAAGCTATAGTTGGGACCGGGTACTCCAGCGCCCGCCGTTACATCCTCAAAATGCCAGTGGCCAGCGGCGTCTTCACCCGCATTGCGCAAAAGTATATTGGGCTCCGTAGCCAAGAGCCGCGAAATGTAGAGATCCAGCAGCCCATCGTTGTCGTAGTCGCCCCAGGCCACTCCTTTCACATACCCCACGACATCGACTCCGACCGCTGCGGCCACATCGCTAAAGGTACCGTTACCGTTGTTGCGGTACAATTCGCAGGGATGAATTTCCTCGCCCAGCGATTCATTGCCCACAAAGAGATCCACCCAACCGTCGTTGTTGAAATCCCCCCAGGTCGCCGTTTGGGTCGGATGCAGGGTGAGCAGACCAGCCGCTTCGGTTACATCGACAAATTTGCCGCCTTCATTGCGCAAGAGTGAATTGGGATGGTGGCCATTTTCTTCTAACCAGGCACCGCGCAGGACCAACACATCGGCAAAACCATTGTTGTCGTAATCGGCATGAGACAAATTCAAACCGCTCACAATACCGCTCAGGCCGACCTCTGCTGTGCGCTCGGCAAAGCTGCCGTCGCCGCTATTTTTGAAATAGCGAACCTGGTGGCGCAAGCCCCAGGACGAGGCCATGATATCGAGGTGACCGTCGCCGTCAAAGTCTTCCATGATGCTACCGCCCGACAGCCCCACCACATCTAACCCATGGCGGGGCGCCACATCGCGGAAGCGCTTAATATCGTAATCGGACTCGAACACCTTGGCAGGAAAGAGATAATTGGGCGGCACCTTTTGCGGATATTCACCCAGGGTCATATAGGCAATATTAAGCAACCAGCGCGCCGACAAATCGCGCGGCCGCTGCTCCAGAACTTGCAAAAATTCTGCAATGGCAGCGCGCGACCCGCGCTCGATCTGGTGCACCCCCTTGCCGCGTATCGGCAACAGACAAGATTCGATATTGTGCTGTATAATACAATTTTCCTGTTCCCCCAGACGCAGATGGGACAATCCCAACATAAACTGGACGATGTGCCGCATGCGGGAATCATTGTCGATCCCCACTTCCTTTTGCAATTTCTGCAGTTCCCGTACAGTTTCTTCGGATTGACCACTGCGCAACAATTCGGTGGCCAGCGTAAGTCGCATTTCTAAAATCTCTTTACTATCTTGAGTTTCCCCCGCCGCTGATTTGCGCAACGCCTCCACCTGGGCGCGAAAGTACCCCACCCTTTCTGCGTTCATATATATATTCGCCAGCAGAACCTGACTCGCAGCGATCTCTTCTAGGCGTTCGACCATGCGCTGCGTCCCATCCCCCAGATCCCGGCCAGCTTCATCTGTACAGGAAAAAAGCCCCAAGGTCAATGCGCCCACCCTTGCGACCGATCCGATGCCAGGAAACCATTTTCTCAATGTCGCCATTGGCACTACCTCTACTGAACTAGGCCTTCGCCCTCTCGGACTACCACAACTTGGTTGCTGGAGATATTTTCGAAGCGCTCGACCAGGCCGCTTGGCCAACTTATCTCCAATAGGTCGACTGTAGCGCGCTGCCCCAATCCAAAGTGGACCCTAAGATCGTTGTGGCAAAGGTAACTCGAACCACTGCGAACTTCGCCCGTTTGTTGCAAATCTCCGGCGCGAACCTCTACCCGCGCACCGATGCCGTCCCGGTTGCTTTTAACTCCCACGGTTTTGACCATCAGCCAATTGTTCTTATTGCCCCCTTCATTGCGCAATAAAGTGGGAAGATCGTTCAGGTTCAACACCAATATATCTATATCGCCGTCGTCGTCGTAATCGCCAAAAGAAGCACCTCGGCTCACCTTCTTGACGCGCAACCCCTCCCCCGAAACCTCTGAAACTTCGTCGAAGGTGCCATCGCCCAAATTCTCGAAAAGCTGATTGGTCTGGGCATAGCTGACCCCCAGATTGGCTCGGTCCAATTGCGGAAAGAGATGGCCGTTAGCTATAAAAAGGTCTTTATCCCCATCGTTGTCGTAGTCAAAAAATTCCGTGCCCCAGGCTAAGAATTTAAAACTCTGCTCACCGATTCCGGCATCAAAACTGAGATCTGAAAAAAACGTGCCCGCGTCGTTGTGGTAGAGCGTATTGGTCTGTTCCCAGAAATTGGTGACCAATATGTCTTGGTACTGATCGTTGTCATAGTCGCCATAAGCAATGCCCATGCACCCCTGGACCTCGCCGCTCTCGCCGTAAGCTGCGCCCAGCATCCAAGCGACCTCGGCAAAAGTGCCATCGCCTTTGTTCTGGTAGAGATAATTGGGGCCCGTATCATTGGCCACGTAAATATCCTGGTCGCCGTCTTTATCGTAATCGCCGCTGATGACGCCCATGCCGTAGAGCTTTTGCTGATCCACCACGTTCGCCGCTGCGGTTGCATCCGTAAAGGTGCCATCGCCTTTATTGCGATACAATATATCCGCCCCTCCCCGCATGCCGCGAGGCCCAAAGTGGACCCGCAAACCCTTCCATGTATAAGACCTATCGGGCGTGGTCTCTATAAAATGCTTAAAATCGACGTAATTTGCCACGTACAGGTCCAAATTGCCGTCGCCGTCGTAGTCAAAAAAAGCGCAGCCCGTGCCAAACCTTTCATCGCCGACCCCGGCGTATTGGGTCACATCCTTAAAGGTACCATCCCCCTGGTTACTGTAAAGGACATTGCGACCGTAATTGGTTATATAGATATCCAGATCCCCGTCGTTGTCGTAATCGGCAACGGCACAGCCCATGCCCCAGCCCGTATCGCCTAATCCCGCCATCTCGGTCACATCCAAAAATGTGCCGCCCGCATTTTTATAAAGTGCATTGCGCGGATAATTCCCGTCCGCAAAGCCGACCACTCGCGATCCATTCAAAAGGTATAAGTCGAGATCTCCATCCCCATCGTAATCGAAAAGTGCCGATCCACCCATCATTGTATCGATTACGTACGTTTGTTCGCTATCGCCAGAGACATTTCTAAAATCGACTCCCAGTTCAGCTGCCACATCTGCAAATTGCACCCGGCCGTCTCCCTGATCGCCACTGGCAGGACTGAGTGCCATAAAGGAGATGAACATAAAAAAAACAATGTGCATAGACGCGAAACCTCTATGAGATTTAGTGTATAGAGTTGGTCATAATTTAGCGCAGCAGCAGCATAGAACGCATCTGTTCCCGGCCGCCGCTCTCGAGGCGATAAAAATAGGCTGCGCTGGCCACAGAACATTGCGGCCTCCCTCTCCCTGGCTACCCCCATTGGAGATGTACATATCTAGGTCGCCGTCGTTATCGTAATCGGCAAAGGCCCCGGCCCAACCCATGCCCACATCGTTTACTCCTAATTGGGCAGCCACCTCTCTAAAAGGATAGAGATAATGGGCGCGCTCCCAGGTGTTGTTGTCGACATCATCGTCGACCTCCAGCACAAAAGAAAAGATGTGCTCCCCACCCAATTCCGGCATCCAGGCGGGAAAGCGGATCCAGGCAGATTCCCCGGCCGCCAGTTGGGGGACGGGGCGGGAGGCATTGTATACAGAACGATCCGCATAGATAATCTCAGCGCGCAGCACCGCGCCGGTCATCACTGCCTGACCGGCATTGTGCACCTCTACTTCCGGCGCCACCTCTTCCCAGGCCGGGGCCAGATTCGGCCGCAGCACCGAACGAATGCGCAAATCGGCTGCCGCCTGGGGTTCCCGCAGAGTTAACACTTGGTCCGCAGCGATATCCTCGAGAACCTGGCGTTGCCCGGAAGACCATTCCACTGTCACCGCATCTACCTTTTCGTGGGATCCCAGGCCAAAGTGCAGCAGATCTCCGTATAGGGAACCTAGAGCCATAGCGATCACGTGCTCGCGCAGCTGCACCCCGTCTGCTGTCGCAACCACAACCCGTGTCCCCAAAGCGGTCTGTTCACTGCCCTGAGCGAGCAATTGCACCCGCAACCAATGCCCTTTTTCTTCGCTGTCGTTGCGCAAGAGTAGATCTGGCCCACTGACACTTCCCATGAAGAGATCCACATCCCCGTCCAGATCGTAGTCCGCCGCGGCGATCCCCGAGGTGATCAACTCACTCGATAGATTGCCATCCTGAAGCGCCGACCCAGAAATATCTGCAAAGGTGCCGTCGCCCTTGTTTTCGTATACATTGGGCAGTCCCACATTGGAAACGACCAGATCGAGATCGCCGTCGTTGTCGTAATCGGCCCATGCAGCTCCCAGGCTGGTTCTAAGCGCACCCAGCCCTGCTGGTGCAGTCACATCGTCAAAACGCCGCCCCCCGTCGTTGCGGTAGAGGACATTTTCTTCGTCCCCCACGTTGATCATATAGAGGTCAACATCTCCATCGTTGTCGTAATCCGCTGGAAAAGCAGCCAGGCTGGCTCCCCGATGATGCACGTCGAGTTTCTCGGCCACTTGCCGAAAAACTCCGTGTCCATCGTTGCGGTGCAGCAGATTGGGATTCCCAGCATTGGTGACATAGAGGTCCAGATCGCCGTCGTTATCGTAATCAAAGGGGGCCGCACCAAAACTGTCCAATCCCGAGCGCAAGGAACTGATGAGGTGGCTTTGATCGGCAAATCCTTCTGTGTACATATTAGTATAGTACTGATTTGCCAGGGCAAAACGATAGGCGGTAAAGAGGTCGACACTACCGTCGCCGTCAAAATCGCCCAGAGCCGCACTGACTGCTCCAACATCTTCTAAGAGAAAATCCGGCAGACTTATGCGGGTAAAAGTGGCCCCGTCATTGCGGAAGAGCTGGTTTTCTTTGAGAAAATACAGGACATATATGTCGAGGTCGCCGTCGCCATCATAATCTACAAAAGCCCCACTGGCCGCCTGTCCCACAGATGCCAGGGCCTGGCTCTGGTCTACAAAGCGGCCGTCTCCCTGGTTGTGGTAGAGCATGGTCGGTGCATCTGCGTCGAGGGGCACGACTAATAAGTCGGGCCAACCATCCCCATCATAATCCCCCAAGGCACCCCCATCAGACCGACCCGGGCTGGCCACGCCCGCGGCGGCGGCCTGGTTGGTAAACGAAATAGATGCGTGCAGTGGCAATGGGGCCAGCGCCAAGGCGGCTATAAGGAGCACCCGTAGGTACATAGCGGATCCTTTCGTCTATATATGACCAGCAGCTTGGCGACGTCATATATAGACGACGAATCCCGCTGGACCACGGCCGCAATACATTGTGGTTAACTCTCTAGCGTGGATCCCCCGGGTACCAACGATGTTTTTCCACCCCCTCCATATCTAACTCGACGCCAAAGCCTGGTCCGTCCGGCAACACGATACAGCTATCCTCAACCTTTAAAGGCTCGGTGATGATCTCATCGCGCCAGTCGATACCGGTGACAAATTCCATGGGTGCCACATTAGGGATCGACGCCATCAAATGCGCCGCGGCCAGGATGCCTATCGGCCCCTTAGTATTGTGCGGTGAAATGGGCACTTGGAAGGTATCGGCGATGGTGGCGATCTTGCGCACCTCGGTGATGCCACCGGCGTACATCAAATCTGGCTGGGCGATGTCGACGCCGTCCTGTTCCAACAATTGGCGGTAATGGATCTTAGTGTTCAAACGCTCGCTGCCCATTACCGGAATATTGATCTCTCGTCGCACTTTGGAATAAGCACTCAAATCCTCCGGTGGCACTGGGTCCTCAAAGCAGTAGAGGTCGTAGGGCTCCA